>Ga0247734_1000304_pt1 | contig 43866 bp, 38 predicted proteins | sample UWRJL103311B2_FD_180933 | JGI IMG/M metagenome (GOLD analysis project Ga0247734, IMG submission 180933) | Plant litter microbial communities from Arlington Agricultural Research Station in Wisconsin, United States - UWRJ-L103-311B-2 | ecosystem: Environmental > Terrestrial > Plant litter >...
AAGATTCTGCATAAGTTTATATAATAGATACCCGCAGCAATGAAAGTATTCAAGTAATTCTGCAAATGTGTATATAAAAAGTGTTGCTTTTAAATGGAGAAGATCTTTGGATTTTTTACCTCACTGCCAGGAAAACTTCGTTGAAGAACAGCCTGGGCGCAGAACCTGTACGGGTTCTACTTGCAAATAGTAAAAAAATAGTGTGTGCATCTCCGACATGCAAGATTTTGCCCTTCAGCAAAATGTTGAGGAGGAGATGCATACACTATTTTTTTACCCCCTTCCAAACAACCGTACCATATCCCTCAGGCTTTTTTCAACGGCCTTTCCTGGCAGCCCCCTCATACGCCACTTCCAGTTGCCTTCAACAGAAGCCGGTTTGTTCATTCTAGATCTTCCGTCAAGCCCCAGTATATCCTGCATCGGCAATATTGCAATCTTCGCTACAGTGCCGTAGGCAAGCCGCCCAAGTACCTCATGCACATTGTTCTCCGTCACCTTAATCCCCGTATATGCGTTCAAATGGGTGCGAATCGCCTTATCCGCTTCCTTCATGTACCAACCCTTTGTCGTATCATTATCATGTGTCCCAGAGTATACTACGAAATTGTCAGATTCAAAATTATGTGGAATATGGCCCGATTTGCTGATATCATTACCAAAAGCAAACTGGAGCACTTTCATTCCCGGCAGTTTAAACTCATCACGCAGTTCATATACCTCATCACTAATCTCGCCCAGGTCTTCCGCTATAAACGGCATTTCCGGGAATTCCTCTTTCAGAGCAGTAAAAAAATCAGCGCCCGGTCCTAATTTCCAGGTTCCGTTTACCGCTGTAGTTTCCCCTGCAGGCACTTCCCAGTAATCAGCAAAGGCACGAAAGTGATCCAGCCGCAGCAAATCATACAGTTCCATATTCTTACGGATCCGTTTCATCCACCATGAGTAACCATCTTCCTTCATCTTGTCCCAATTGTATACCGGCATTCCCCATAACTGACCGTCCGCATTAAAATAATCAGGCGGAACCCCAGCAACACCTATCATCTTACCGTCCTTGTCCAAACTAAACAATGCGCGGTGCGACCAAACATCTGCAGAATCATGGCTCACATAAAATGGAAGATCGCCATAAAGCGTAATCCCGTAATATACTGCATAGCGGCGTAACTGCTCCCACTGGTTAAAAAACCTTTCCTGTTGCCATTTCACAAAACGGAGTTCCTCCTCATACACAGCTGCAAACTGTTTTAATACTTCAGGTTCACGGTCGCGGTAAGCTGGTTCCCATTCAAACCACGGCAATCCATGTTGTTGTTCCTTCAGTACCGTATACAAAGCAAAATCATCGAGCCAGTCTTTCTCACGCTCGCAGAACTTCTGGTAAAGGTCCATATCCTCCATATGATTTTCAAATTCACTATCACAAACCTTCCTCAGCAGTTTTGTTTTAGCGGCAATTACCTTCTCATAATCCACCTCATCCTTAACCTTCAGCTTTAACTTATTCAGCTCATGCCCATCAACGTCCCTTACTGTGGCCAGCAAATCCAGACTAATCAATGCAGGGTTACCCGCCATGGCCGAAACCGAACTATAGGGTGAATATGCCTGTTCTGCACTCACCGGGTTTAGTGGCAACAGCTGCCAGTATTTCTGCTCCGCATTTTGCAGAAACTCCAAAAAGGCCATTGCTTCATTGCCCATATCACCTATGCCATACGGCGATGGCAGCGAGCTTACAGAAAGGAGAATTCCCGCCCCCCTTTTATTATCAAGCTGTTTCAGCCTGACAACACCTAAAGGTAATTCATCAAAAATGTCAGTAACCGGCAATTCAGGTTCATATATCGAAGCCTTTTTACCATTCAGCAGGCTTTCCCATTCAAACGAAGCCCTTTCAGGTAGCTCAACCACCGTATCCTGCCAGTCAATATCCTGCATTTCAATACCTTCCTTAGCGCACAAATGCGCCAGGTGCAAAGGCACAATCGTAAGCCACCAGTCCATGCCTTCCCTTCTTGCAAAGGCAAACAGGTTACCTGCGTATTTACCCTTTACTTTTAGCTGGATATATTCCGCTTCCACAAACAGGTTCTGGCTTTGTGCCACCTCTTTCAGGAGTGTATGCAACAGCGAAAGCTTAATCTTTCCGTTATCACGTTCTGCCCAAAGTTCCTTTAACGGAACTCCGTTAATTTCTTTCAGCATGTTAAAGCGCTGTTCGTAGTCTACCGGCCTGCGGTTATCAGGGTCTACCAGGCTCAGGTCCCATAGTTCCGTACCCTGGTACGTATCAGGCATTCCCGGGAGACTGAACTTCAGCATCAGCTGGCTTAGTGAGTTCAGTATCCCAAAATCCGCCACTTTCACGTAAAAAGCAGAAAAGCTTTTCCAAAATGCCGACTCTTCAGCCAGAATAGCTACAATAAAATCCTTCACCAGCTGCTCATAATCCATATCAGGGTCAGACCAGTTGCTGTTTACTTTACCCTCGCGCAAAGCCTTTTCCAGATAGGCCTGCAGGCGCTCACTATAGTTGTCATCGGGCATCCCCGGCATTGGGTAACTGCCTGTTATCGTTTGGTAAATAAAATATTCATCATTAGGGTCAAGTCCCCCGGCAAGCTCAGTATTCAGCTTTCTCCACTCCTTCACTTTACCCAACCATTCATCAGGCAGGTCCGTCAGCACATTAAGCCGCGCCCTTACATCCTCTCCGCGTTTCGTATCATGTGTAGAGGTACCGTTCATCGAAACCGGCAAGCTGTAAGATCTTTGCAGCATCAGCTGATGGAAATCTTTTTTGCCTATGCCAAAGGCCGATGGTGCATCGCCTACCTCGTTGTGTCCAATAAAGCGGTTGTAGGTATACATTAAAGTATCCTCCACCCCCTTTGCCATTAACGGACCGCTCAGTTGCATACAGCGCAGGTAAAATTGCGTAGCACGGCTAATATAGTCTTCGTCGCCATCCTTAGGTTTGTTCAGCAGTACCTCTTTCAGCAGTTTTACCGCATCTTTAAGTGTTTTTACAACATTAATTTCCTTAAATACCTCTTTCATTTCCCAGGCATAAGCATGGTCAAGTGGTAGTTTACTGCCATAAAAACGGTACACCGGACAACAAATAAGCAATTGTCCTATCGCATCTTTAAGCGCCCCCGGTTTCAGGCTGTCCAGTTCCTGTTCCGTTGCCAGTTCAAGCTCCAGAAAAAAAGTGTAAAGGTTTTCCAGTTCGCCGGCCATACTTTCTGATAGTATGCCTGCTTTCTTTTGCCTGATTTGTCTTTCTATAGATTTATCATCGCCGGTAAGCGTTTCATAAAATTTAGTAAAGTCTTTTTTTGCCTTCTTATTTGTAAACAGGTTATTTACCTGCGCCAGAAAATCATACCCGGTGGTTCCTTCAACAGGCCAGTCGTACGGCACAGTTTCACCTTCTTCCAGTATCTTCTCAACAACTATATACGTATCCTCTCCTGCCATCTCACGCAAACGCGCAAAATAGGTTTCAGGATCATACAAACCATCAATATGGTCAACCCTTAATCCTTGAAAAACCCCTTCCTTCAACAGTTCATCAATAAACTCATGATATACCTTAAACACCCTTTCATCCTGCATATTCAGGCAGATCAGGCTGTTTACTGTAAAAAACCTGCGGTAATTTATCTTAGAATTTGTTTCCTTCCAGGAGCATAACCTGTAGTATTGTGCGTCTACCGCTTCCAACACAGGCATATCCGCACTTGTCACTGCCGAGTTTACCGGCCAATCGGTATCTGCATAACGGAGCTTAATCCCTTTTTCAGTGTCAACCAATGTAAGCTGCTGCGAAGAGATGGCTTCCTCCACAGATGTCCCCAAAAAAGGCACCATCACCGGTTCCTGTTTATCACCAACCCAGTTGATATCAAAAAATGCGGCGTATTCAGATTCCTGGCCTTTCTCCAGCACATCCATTAACCAGGCATTTCCAGGGTCAAAAGCCATATGATTTGGAACAATATCCTGTATCCAGGCAATGCCCAGGTCTTTCAATTTCTCAGCTATCGCCCTCAGTTCTCCCAATGTCCCTATCTCAGGATTAATTCGGTGCGGGTTGATGGTATCATACCCATGCGTACTGCCGGGCACAGCCTCCAGAATAGGAGATGCATAAATGGTATGGATTCCCAGTTCCTTCAGGTACGGGATGATCTGGTTAAAATCTTTAAATGTAAATTCCTTATGGAACTGAATACGATAGGTAGAAACCGGATTAAGCATATTTATTGGTATAAATTAAGATCGACTGAGGTTGTATAGTTAAATTTTGCAGTGCATCTACAGATATCGGGGCCGCTGATGGACCCTTCCATTGAGGATCTGCGGAGTCCAATATTTTTTTCCAGTGAGGTTTATCATCAGGAAGAGTAATGTCGTGTACCTTAGCAGAGAAATTCATCAGGCAAAGTACCTGCACCTCCTGTTCCCAGCGCCTCAGTACCAGGCAATTTTTCTTTGCGTCTGCTGTGACCGTCATCTGTTGACGGTTGTTATTGTGCATTGGGGCATATCGTTTTCTCAGGGCAATTATATTTTTGTAAAAAGACAGCAACTGCTGATGCCCTTCCTGCTGTTGCAGTTCCCATTGCAATTTTGATTGCGCATATGTTGCTTCCTCCTGCGGATCAGGGGCTTCCCCTTCAGCATGAAAAGCTGCAAATTCAGCTTTGCGTCCTTTACGTACCGCTTCAATCAGTTCAGGATCGCCATGGCTGGTAAAAAACAGGAAGGGATTGGTTTCACCCCATTCCTCGCCCATAAACAGCATTGGCAAAAAGGGGCTGCAAAGTACAGCCGCGGCCATTAGTTTTTGCATTTCAAAACTCACCAGCTGCGAGCTGCGCTCGCCCAGCATACGGTTCCCCACCTGGTCGTGGTTTTGTGAAAATACCACAAACTGGCTTCCAGGGTTGCCTTCAGCTTTTCCACCAAAAGTTTTCAGCCTGTGCGGCGAATAAATCCCGTCATATATATAGGCATCACGATAGGCCTTTTCCAAATGGCCAATTCCCGTAAAATCGCTGTAATAACCCGTTGCAGGTTCACCTGCTGTAACGCGCAGTGCATGATGGAACTCATCAATCCATTGCGCATCCATGCCGTAACCTTTTTGGTCCAGTGGGTTTATATATTTATTATCGTTCAGGTCGCACTCTGCAATCAGGTAGTGTTTCGCGTGCGTAGCATCCATCAGTCCCTTCACCTGCTCCTTCATTTCCTGTAACAGGTGTTTCACTCCCAGGTCTTTAATCGCATGGACAGCATCCAGCCGCAAAGCATCAATATGAAAGTCCCTGAACCACATTAGTACATTTTCAATAAAGTAATTGCGCACACCATCAGACCAGGCATCGTCAAAATTTATTGCCGATCCCCAGGGTGTATGGTATTTTTCCGTAAAATAAGGTCCAGACTGGCCAAAATAATTGCCTTCTGGTCCAACATGGTTATATACCACATCAAGCACCACTGCCAATCCTTTCGCATGGCAGGTATTTACCAGCTGCTGCAATCCTTCGGCACCGCCGTAAGAGTTTTGCACAGCAAAGGGGAAAACCCCATCGTATCCCCAGTTGCGGCCTCCAGGGAATTGCGCTATCGGCATAATCTCTATCGCCGTGATGCCCAGCTCAACCAGGTAATCCAGTTTTTCACTCAGCGCAGCAAAAGTTCCCTCAGGCGTAAACGTACCAGTATGCAGTTCATACAGCAGATAAGTTCCCAGTGCCGGGTTTTTCCAGGCCTGGTCTGTCCATGCAAAAGCATTCAAATCAAACGCTTCCGATGGCCCGTGTACCCCATCCGGCTGTTTTAAACTTGCAGGATCGGGCACCACAGTTTCCTCATCAATTACAAACTGATATAAATCGCCTGGCTTAAGATTTTCCAAAGAAGTTACCCAGTACCCAAAGTCCTGTTTTTCCAGAGGGAATGTACCGCCATCTATTTTAATAGATGCCTCCTTAGCTTCCGGCGCCCAAAGTCTCACTGATGCAGGCTGGCCATCTTTAAAATTGATCCCTAAATTTCTTTCTAATTGCTTAACCATGTTATCCGGCAAATATATTTCTTAGTAAATTAAACCACAAGTACAAATCATGCACTTATTTCCAATGCAGCAACACCAATAGTCCTCTTATCTGGTATCCATATGTTTAAGCAGAACGATAGACCTGCCTTCAACCCGGATGGCATCACTGGTAAAATGCAACGTTGGCGATTCAGTGATATTTTGTGCCGCCGTGTCCAGTACCCTTAACCATTCTTTCCCATAACGTTCATTGGGCAGCTGATATTCAATGGGCCCGTCGTGCGCATTAAACATCAGGTAAAAACTATCATCTGTAATTTTGTTGCCTTCCCTATCTGTACTGCGCAAGCCTTGCCCGTTCAGATAAATCGCCAGCGACTTTGCATAATCTTCATTCCAGTTATGTTCTTCCATTTCTAGTCCATCAGGAAGGAACCAAGCTACATCTTCAAGCCCGACCCCCTTAATGGGCAGCCCCTGGAACCATCGTCTTCTGCAAAATACAGGATGTCTTTTTCTCAGGTGGATCAGCTGCTGCGTAAACACAAAAAGCTCTTTATCTGCATTAATCCAGTCCAGCCACGAGATTTCGTTATCCTGGCAGTAGGCGTTATTATTCCCTTTCTGCGTACGGCCAAACTCATCGCCCGCAACCATCATCGGCACTCCCTGCGATAGGAAGAGGGTAGTCAGCAGGTTACGTTTTTGACGTGTCCGTATGATATTAATTTCCTCATCCTCTGTTTCCCCCTCCACACCGTAATTATAAGATCCGTTATGTTGTTCACCGTCCTTATTGTCCTCACCGTTTGCCTCGTTATGTTTCTCATTATAAGTCACCAGGTCATGCAGAGTAAAACCATCATGGGCTGTGATAAAATTAACACTGGCAGTGGGGCTCCTCAAATCGTCCTGATACAAATCAGGACTTCCCGTAAAACGCTGCGCAAATTCACCCAGCATACTATATGCGCCCCTCCAGTAATCCCTTATACAATCGCGGTATTTACCATTCCATTCAGCCCATTCCGGTGGAAAGTTTCCCACCTGGTAACCACCCTCACCAATGTCCCAGGGTTCGGCAATCAGCTTTACCTGCGAAATAATCGGGTCCTGATGGATAATATCAAAAAAGGCACTCAGTTTATTTACACTATGCAGCTCCCTTGCCAAAGCAGGTGCCAGGTCAAATCTAAAACCATCCACATGCATATCTTCAATCCAATACCGCAGGCTGTCCATAAACAGGCGCAGCACATTTGGCAGGTTTGCATTCAGCGTATTCCCGGTTCCTGTATAGTCCATATAATAACGCTTATTCTCCGTCAAGCGGTAATACGATGCATTGTCAACTCCCTTAAACGAAAGCGTGGGCCCCATGTGGTTACCTTCAGCTGTGTGGTTATAAACCACGTCCAGGATTACTTCAATTTTTGCTTTATGCATGGCTTTCACCATGTCTTTAAACTCACGTACCTGCCCACCACGCTCAGTAGAAGCAGCATAACGTATGTCAGGCGCAAAAAACCCTATTGTATTGTAACCCCAATAATTGCTAAGTCCTTTTTCTGCCAGGTGCCTGTCATTAACAAACTGGTGCACAGGCATCAGCTCAATAGCAGTAATGCCCAGTTCTTTCAAATAATTTAAGGTCACCGGATGTGCCAGACCAGCATACGTACCCCTGATTTCCTCTGGAATATCAGGATGCTGCATGGTAAAACCTTTAACGTGAGCCTCATAAATTATCGATTCGTGGTAGGGTATATCAAGAGGTATATCACCCTCCCAGTCGTATCCCTGGTCAACAACCACAGATTTTGGAACAAAGGGCGCGCTGTCCAATTCACTAAAACTCAGGTCGCCTATTTCAGATCCCATTATATACCCAAAAACCGCATCATGCCAGCCAATCACTCCAGCTATAGCTTTCGCATACGGGTCGATCAGTAACTTATTTGCATTGTAACGTTGTCCGTTTTCAGGGTCAAAAGGGCCGTGCACACGGTATCCGTAGAGCTGCCCGGGTTCTACGTCAGGTAAATAGCCATGCCATATATGATGCGTACGTTCAGTAAGTTTCAGTTTAAAAGCTTCCTTACCGTCTTCTTCATCATTAAAAAGACAAAGATCTACGGCAGTAGCGTTATCGGCGTAAATAGCAAAATTAACGCCCTTACCATCCCAGGATGAACCTAGTGGGTATGGGCGACCGGGGTATACTGTGGTGCTCTTCATTACACTTACCAATCATATTTATTCGAGAAATGTTTTAATATTTTGCAAAATCAGCGTAATCAATTATGTGGAGTGATGAAGGTGTAATGTATTGGTTCATCTCAATTTTCCAGGAAAAAAAAGGTGAGATACCTTGCATTGAATAACCAAAATCTTTTTGCAAAAAAAAGCGGACATCATTGCTGATATCCGCTCTTAAATTTTCATAGGTAGAAAACTTTTTTTTAACCTTTGTTATGTGACCTTAAACACATAACATCATCATAGGTAGATGAAAGATATCCGAACAACATGTCCAAATAAAAAATGTTTTAATTATTTGCTAAAAGCTTTCTTTAGCTGCTCAGCTGCATATCCCTGTGCATTCTTTGCCTCAGGAACAATTGCAGCCATACCAAAAAACTCATGCGTCACCCCTTCATAGTTTTTACTGTCAACCGTTACACCAGCAGCCTTTAACTTATCCGCCAGCATCAAACCATCAGCGTTTAACGGGTCAATTTCTGCAGTGATAATCGTAGTAGAAGGCAGGCCTTTCAGGTTCGCATTTACCAAAGAAATACGTGGATCTGCAGCTTCAGCCATTGTATTCACATAGTTTTTTGTAAACCAGGTCATCATCGCCTTATTCAGCGGATGCGCTTTCTCATAAGCCACGTAAGATTTCGTCATCATATCAGCCTGTGCAATTGGGTAAACCAACACCTCATGTACCGGAACTGTGATTTTCTTGTCCCTCGCCATAATGCTCACATTCGCTGCAAGGTTACCACCTGCGCTTTCACCCACAAGGGCAATCTTCTTAGCATCACCTTTAATAGAAGCTGCGTTTTTCACTACCCATTCATATGCGGCAAAAGAGTCGTTATGTGCAATTGGGAATTTATGTTCAGGTGCAAGCCGGTATGCTACAGACACCACTACAGCGCCCACTTGTTCCGCCAGACCTTGTGCAGAAGCATTATACACGTCCAGATTTGCAATTACAAATCCTCCGCCATGGTAGTAAACAATCACAGGGAAAGGCCCGTTACCAGTTTTAGGCGTATAAATCCTAAGGTGAATGTTTCCGCCAGTAACAGGAATTTCCTTACCAACAGTATCCACACCAGGTGCAGGCAGCGTAATATTATTTTCTTTCATCAAATCCATTACCGCATCTGTAGGCGTATGGTTTTTTCTTGCATCTGTTGCAGAAAGCGATTCAACAGGTTTATCACCATAACTTACCAGTTTTTCAATCACTGCCTGCATCTCGGGGTGGATAGTTTTGCCCCATTCAGGCGCAGGGCCTGCCGGTTTAATCGCTGCTAGTTTTTCAGTGGTGGTTACCGTGTCAGTAATAGATGTGGTACTGTCAGTAGAAGATGTTTTACTACCGTTTCCACATGATGCAAGAAATAATGCACCTGCGAGGGCCGGGTACTTGAGGTTCAATAAAAGAGATTTCATAAGTAGATGTTTTATTATAGATACCACAGGAACACCATTTACCAGATTTAGTTTGATACCACAACCCAGCGGAATACTTATCAAAATAATAATCCAGGCTCAAGCCGCAAGTATCAATTCATTCCAATTAACAAATAGCTAAAACTCTTAAACAAATATCTTGTTAAAGAAACTCTACACCTTATTATGCTACCGACATGAAACTACCAGGCATATAGCTTACAAAAAGCCATAACATGCATATGAAGTTTCATGATCAGAAATACATCAACCTATGAAAGACAAAAAAAACAGCAGCAATCCTGAGAACGAAAAACTCAATAAGTTGGCCGCCGACAAAGAAAACGGCGAAGGTGAATTCCTTACTACCAACCAGGGACTCAAAGTCAACGATAACCAGAACTCCCTAAAAGCTGGTGAAAGAGGTGCTACCTTACTCGAAGATTTTATTCTCCGCGAAAAAATCACCCATTTTGACCATGAAAGAATACCAGAAAGAATTGTCCATGCCCGCGGTTCCGGTGCACACGGCGTTTTCGAGTTGTACAAACCACTGGCAGAATATACCAAAGCAGGTTTTTTAAACGATACCAGCATCAAAACACCCGTGTTTGTTCGTTTTTCTACCGTTGCAGGCTCACGTGGTTCTGGAGACCTGGCACGTGATGTACGTGGGTTTTCTGTTAAATTTTATACCCAGGAAGGCAATTATGATCTTGTGGGAAACAATATGCCTGTCTTTTTCATCCAGGATGCTATCAAATTTCCAGATCTTATCCATGCCGTAAAACCAGAACCGCATAACGAAATTCCACAGGCCGCTTCAGCACATGATACCTTTTGGGATTTCATTTCCCTTATGCCAGAATCTGCGCATATGATCATGTGGGCCATGTCTGACAGGGCCATCCCACGTAGTTTACGCATGATGGAAGGTTTTGGTGTGCATACCTTCCGTTTAATCAACGCCGAAGGCAAATCAAGCTTCGTTAAATTCCATTGGAAACCACTTTTAGGTGTTCACTCCGTAACCTGGGACGAAGCCAAAAAGATCAATGGTAACGATCCTGATTTCCACCGAAGGGACCTTTGGGATGCTATCGAGAGTGGTGCTTTTCCAGAATGGGAACTGGGCCTTCAAATCATTTCAGAAGAAGACGAACATAAATTTGATTTCGATATCCTTGATCCTACAAAACTTATTCCCGAAGAATTGGTACCCGTACAGCGCGTAGGTAAAATGACCCTTAACAGGAACCCCGATAATTTCTTTGCAGAAACAGAGCAGGTAGCTTTCCACCCGGGCCACATTGTACCTGGGATAGATTTCTCTAACGACCCACTTTTACAGGGCCGTTTGTTCTCCTATACTGATACACAGTTATCACGTTTAGGAAGTCCTAACTTCCATGAAATTCCCATTAACAGGCCTGTTTCCCCAGTGCATAACAACCAGCGTGACGGGCACATGCGCCAAACCGTTAATACCAGTCGCACCAGTTACGAGCCCAACAGCATTTCTGCCAACTATCCAAAACAGGCTACAGTAGCCGAAGGCGGATTCAGTTCACATCAGGAAAGGATTGACGCCCGTAAAATACGCGACCGCAGTGAAAGTTTCTTTGACCATTTCAGTCAGGCTACGTTATTCTTTAACAGCCAGTCGGAACCAGAGAAAAACCACCTGATTGATGCCCTGCGCTTTGAACTTGGTAAAGTAGAACGTGAAGAAATCCGCATCAGGATGCTTGGCATCCTCAGCATCATAGATACCACCCTGGCCACCAAAGTGGCAGCATCTTTAGGGCTCGAAGTGCCTTCAGAACCACAACGTCCAATTAACCATGGTGTACCTGCCGATGCAGATCCGGCAAAATACGAATCCAAAATTGTAAAGCCTTCCCTTACAGCTTCAGCTGCATTAAGTATGGCCAATACAGTAAAAGACACCGTAAAGAGCCGCATGATCGCCCTTCTCGCTACCGATGGGGTCAATGCCAAAAGCCTTAACCAAATCAAAGATGCGTTAACGGCAGCAGGAGCAGTACCAAAAATCGTGGCTACACATAACGGACATATTAAAGATGATCAGGGACTAGCTATTAAAGTAGACTTCACCTTCCTTACTTCCGCATCCGTATTGTTTGATGCAGTGTACGTGCCTGCAGGTGCGGCCAGCGTAAAAGCAATTGCTGCCGATGCAGATGCTGTACATTTTGTTACCGAAGCCTTTAAACATTGCAAGGCCATTGGGGCCGATGGCGAAGGTGCAGAATTATTGGGCATCGCTTTGCCGCCTGCTAAAAAAGGTCAAACCCCTCCAGGAGTGCTTATTGATGGTAAACCAGCAGATTTTATTACTGCCGTTGCCGGTCACCGTTTCTGGGAAAGGGAGAAAAAACCAGACGTACCAGCTTAACCGTTAAATCCAGGCAGCAATGCCCATCACCGCAACCTCTTATAGGTGCAGTGATCAATACATTCAAATGCCCCGGCCTATCTACCGGGGCATTTATATCAAATTAAATTGCCCAATAATAAAGCGATACTGTTCAAACAACACTATGGAAATACAACCTACATTAATTAACGCCGCCAGAATTGGCGATATCACATTTCTCCGATCCGTTTTGGATGATGGCGTAAACGTCAACTTCAGCGACGAGAAGGGTTACACCCCGCTCATCATTGCCTGTTATAACCGTCAAATAGAAGCGGCAAAATTACTAATTGAGTCAGGGGCAGATGTCAACGCTGCAGATATTGGAGGCAATACTGCACTCATGGGCGTTTGCTTTAAAGGTTATCCGGAAATTGCAGATTTATTGATTGATAACGGTGCAGACCTCAACATGCAACACGGCAATGGCGGCACCGCATTGATGTTTGCTACCATGTTTGGCAGGAACGACCTGGTTCAAATTATGCTCAACAAAGGGGCAAATCCAGAGATCACAGAATTTCGGGGACTTACTGCCCTTGACCTCGCCATACAACAGGGAAACTACCAGGCGGCCCAATTACTGGAAGAATTTGCCCAACGCAATTAACTGACTAACAGGAACAAATTCATAAACAGCGAAACATAACACAGTAACAGTTGTTAACCACATACTATATAAAAATCAATAGTTATGGCACAATTAGAAGTTCAACCCAAAAAATATAAAGGCTGGTTTAGCTGGCTCATCACCATCATTGCACTCGGACTCACCCTATTTTATTTTTTGAGCGACAAAATTATTTATTAAGCACCCATGGAACAGAAAGAGAACCAACATCAGGTTAAAAATTTAAAAGAACTCAGTTCTAGTGATTACGAGATAAAAGACGGGCAGCCAGATATTATTAACTGGAAGGTACTCAACTCAGCAGGCCAGCATATTGGCACTGTAACAGAATTGCTCTTTGACCAAGACGAACAAAAGGTGCGGTACATTGTGCTCAACCAGGCAAACAATGTTTGGGAAATGGAAGAACGCGAAGTACTGATTCCTATCGGCGTGGCCGAGCTTGATGCTGTCCATGATGTAGTCATTCTGCCCAACATTACCGCAGCACAGCTGATGGTGCTCCCTGCATATGAAAAAGGGAATGTTCAGGTCTCTACCGATTCTGAATTGTACGGGCACAAAGATTTTGATGAATCTAACCTCTATGCCAGACGGCAAACAGGTAGTTACCAGGAGCACATCCCCTTTCAGATCATTACCCGCATTTATCAGGAAGAAAATGAAGCAGAAAATGCATTTGTAATGCTCATTGAGAACGGATTTACAGAAAAAGACCTCAAAGTAACTCCTTACAACCCGCTCAACAGCATTACAGATTTACAAGGCAATACCAATACAGAATTTATTGGAGATGGTTCAAGGGACGAGTATATTCTGAGCATCACAGCTAATACTCCAGAACAGGCGCAACTTGTTAACCAACTGCTAGATCCTGGTCAGTAAAACGTATTAACAACCTGACGATGTAAGCATTAACAGTGCTAAGACACTTGTGCATTTTATGTGGCAAGGTGTTTGCCCTAATAGGTACAACAGACCTACGAAAGAAAATACATGTCAAACCAACTCAACAATAATATGATCAAGAACTCGGACATCGGCGCACTTGCTGCCAATTTCAGGGAATATATTGCCCGTAATAAAGCCGAGGAAGAGAGAGACCAGTTAATTGAAGATCTTACTTCAAGAAATCAGGACTTAAGTCAGTTTGCGTATATCACCTCGCACAATCTCAGGGCTCCTTTATCTAACCTGATAGGATTGATAGATATTTTAAATTATGAACTTTTAGACGATTACAATAAAAAAATCGTCGATATGTTTCGTGATTCAGCACAGAAATTAAACGAAACCATCTACGATCTTACACAGATGCTGAGTTTGAAAAGCAAAAAGCATATTCCAATTGAAGAAGTAGATATTACTGCAACTTTCAAAAAGGTATGCAATTCGTTCACCAAACAAATCCACACTATGGGGATTTACATACACACAGATTTTCAGCAGCAAATGGTTCCTTTCAATAAGAGCTACCTTGAAAGCGTGCTGATGAATTTAATGTCCAACTCTGTGAAATACTGTGCTGAGAACCGACCATTAAAAATTGATGTGCAAACAAGGCTTGATGAAAGCGGAAATATCATCCTCACGTTTATGGATAATGGGATGGGGATTGATCTGCTTAAACACAAAGACCGTATATTCGGCTTGAATGAACGTTTCCATAGCCATGTTAACGGAAGTGGTGTGGGCTTGTTCATCACCAAAACCCAAATCAACTCGCTGGGAGGCGATATTAATGTAAAAAGTGCCGTAGATAAGGGCTCAACCTTCACCATCACGATCAAGAATAACCCTATCGTGTAACATCATTATGTGTCTTAACTAAAGCGGTTTACCTAATTTTTGTTGATAGTTTTGTGATATAGAAAATCACATCATTATGAAAAAAAACTTACTAGTTGTTATCGCTGTTATCGCAGCTTCTACCCTTCTTCATCTGAAAGCTAACGCTCAAGACGTTGCAACCACAGGAAATGTACCCGTTAGAATTGCACTTTCAGACGTTTTTGCCATCAACCTGTTAAATAATCAGGAAGTCCTTTTTACCTACGACGATGCTGCTGCGTACAATGCTTCGCAAACAGTAAATGTTGCTGATCAGTTCTCCATTACCAGCACCAAAGCTTATGCTATCAGCGTAAGGGCTGAAGCCCAGTGGTCAACTTTACCTGACAATGATGAGCCACTAGCATTGAGTATCCTTCAGGTATCAGTAACCGGAACCACACTTCCTGCTGCTGCTGCAACTTTTGCTGCCCCTGCTCCCCTGGATAATGCAGAACAAGTACCACTTGTTTTGGCCACCAATGGTGTACCGGCGCTAGGCACCTTATACAGCACTCGTTACACAATTCCAAGTGCACTTTCCCTATTGAATAAAACAGCGGGTGATTATACAACAAACCTTACATACACTATAACCGCCCAATAAATTCTTTAATGAGACTATTGTCCGTTCTATTTTTTTTTAACCTTGTCCTTTTGCTGCAACACACAGCATTAGGGCAGGGTTTTTCAGTTTCTCCTTCGCGGATAACCCTTAGCGGCAACCCAAGCGAAACCGTTACCCAGGCTGTAAATTTTACCAATTCTTCAAATGCGCCACTCACCTTCAGTTCCAACATCCAGGACTGGGACCGTGATTCAGTGGGCGTAAAGGTTTATTACCCCAAAAATTCCAGGTCGGCATCTAATGCCAGCTGGCTCACCCTTTCATCCAATAGCGTCACCATACAACCCGGGCAAAGTCATCAGCTTATCCTGTCTATGACCATCCCTGCCACAGCAAAAGAATTGACACACAGCATGCTCTTTTTTAAACAAGTGAAAGAGCAGCAGCCAAAAAAAACTGCAACAACCAGACTAGGTGTAAATGTATTGATAGAGCTGGGTATACAGGTTTACTATACCCCACCTGGCCTCGCACCGGGAGAGCTTAACTTTTTGGCATTTGAAGACCGCGGTATACAGGAAAAAGGAAATACCAAAACCAGACAAGTGGCGCTCAAAATACAAAATACGGGTAAGGTTAACAAAGATGGTTTTATCCGTATGGAACTCACCAATAAAGATACCGGCGAAGAAATAAAGGTGGACGCCGTTACTCTTGCCATCTTACCTGAAAAAACACAATGGGTAATTTTTAACCTGCCCATCAGCCTCAAGGGTAAATTCTTAGCTGTTGCCCTGTTAGATGCCGGACCCGATTACGACCTTAAAGTTGCTGAAAAAGAGATTATATACCGCCCTTAGTGCTGCCATCTGCAGTTTATTCATTAACCATGCCTCTGCACAGAGCTTTACGCTCACAGAAGCAAATGTAGAAGGCAGCCCTGTAACTACAATTCTTGGCGTTGGAGATGCTAATCCAGGTACAATACTAGGGGTTAAGCTGATCTATGCTCTCGGCGTGCAATCCGGCGCCAGCAAGCTCACGTCCACTACACCTCTGATCAGCACCAGTGATGTAAATGCCGGCATCATTAACCTTGAGGTAAAAACGATAGGCGGCAATGCACTTACACTTTTAGGTGGCACTGCACCAAGAGACCTGTCTACAATTAACCAGTCACTCTATGCTGCGGTGCTTACTGTAGCATTAAACGCCCAAAACGTTAACACCCAATACAAAATCACTACAAATACCACTAAATGGTCGGCAGGCAAATATGCTACCCCAATCATCTACACGGGTATGTTTCCAACATATTCAACCGTAGAAATTGTTGTGCCCACCTATCTGCGGGTTAATCAGGCAATTCCAGCTGTAAATACTTTGCTCATCAACAACTTCAGTTATTTCAGAACTGGGGGCGGAAGAACGTTAAGCACCAGTTTCGATTATTATGGCACTGTTCCGGCTACTGTCAGCCTTCGCGCCACAAGCGGAAATCCATTTACGTACGTACCCACCCAGGCATTCAGTCCATTGCCTTCCAACAATGGCAGCATGGTAACCGCAGAGATAACCGGTACCCCCGGTGCGGGCGAAGTCACCTTACTATCCAGCGGCAATAAACTCATCAGCAACGCTACAGGCGTACCACTTATATTGGGCAACAAACAAACCGTCAACACCACGCTTGGTATCAAGGCCGACTTACTCAAATCTAATTTTTCAGGTGCCGGCACCTATACCTTGCCCTTAACCTATACCTTATCCAAGATAGCAAATTCATATGTGCAAGGTGCAACCTTAACCACGACAATGACAAGTTCGCTGCAAGTGGTTGTATCCAAAATGTCAGAAATTTCAGTACCAACTACTCCCATCATCTTTACCTATAACAGTACAACGGCCTATAATCAAGGCCTAACCAGTTTAATGTCTGCACCTATGGTGCTCAGTAGTACCGTGCCCTACACCGTAGACGTAAAAACAGATGGCGATTTCAAATCAGGTGTCAATTCAATACCTGCGGGCATTATGAGTATTGAAGGCACCCCACCACAAACTGGCGTTAACGCGGTAACGTTGAGCAATACCCTTCAACGTTTAGTCAATGGCACCGCACCTGTAATAGACCGCAATATCTCTCTGCAATATCGTATCCCTCCAACTGCCGCGTTACTCAATAAACCAGCAGGACTTTATACCGCCAATGTAACCTTTACACTTACCGCTCCATAACTCAGCTCATTACTTAAGGCTTAGAATACCAATAAGTGTATTCACACTCACAGTCTTGTTGTTATTGCTGTAAGCGTTGCACAGGCTGCATTTCGTTCAGTCGAATACCTTCAATATGCTTTATATTCACCAATAACCCGATCGCGTTATTATTTTATAGCAACTAAAAATTCAAACATAAAGCGCATTAGCATGCGCTGCATTTTCGGAAGTTACTGTTTTGGTACCCACCGCGATTGCACTCACAATTACATGTTGAAAAAGAATGTTGGCGCTACTTTAATTTAGAACCTCGTAACGCCAACTTTCCTGTGCTCGTCTTTGTAAATAAAAGTAAGCAGTTCCAGTGGTTTTCCTTCCAGTGACACCTGTTCTACTCCATTTTCAATTGAGAAGGGCATGCCTTCCGTTTCTACAGATACCACGTATTTATTCCTTGGCAGGTACAGGCAAAAGCCTCCGTCATCGTTTGTTAGTGTTTGGTGCACACGTCCGTTCTGGTCTATCGCTTTCACACGTATTCCTGCCAGTTCCGGTTTCGATTTCAGGTATTGCGTAGCCTTCACTTTTAGTAAACCGTTAAGTGCCTGCGTTTTCACCAGTGGTATTTCAAGGTCTTTACTTTTGTCCAAAAATACTTCCGTTGGCTCCTGCAGGCTCCAGCCTTTCGTATTGGTTACAGAAACAGTGTATGCTTCCTTATCCATGTTTCTGAATACCACTTCTCCCTTTGCATTTGTTATTGCAACATCGTTTTTTATCTTAACCAGTATATCAGTTACCGGAAGCTCGCCTGTGTCACGTTTACCATTATTGTTCTCATCCTGATAATAGGTAAGGCCAAGTTTTTTATTTCCACTCAAGCCACTCCTGCCAAATTGTTTTTCTATACCCAACCGCAATTGCCTGTTCTCATAAGTATAGCGGTTTCCTGCATACTGACTCTGGAGGGAAAGCGGCAAATCTTCAACATAACCGGGCGCAAGCTCATTGTTGCTGCCATCGGGAAAATAAAGCTGCGTTTGTTTCACTACTGTATACTGAATGTCTGCAGTGAACGACCAATGCCCTTTCAGCAAATACCGCATGCTACCATTCAGCATGTAGTTATTCGTTTTAGTAAAACCGTAATAGTTATAAGTTCCCCCAGCCTGCGCAGTAAGTTTGCGCTTAAATGCAGAAAAATGGACATTAGGGCCTACCGAATATACAGTGTAATGATTGTCGCCCCTGGCTGAAAGTACATCTGTCAGGTAAAAAGGATTTAGCTGTAAGTAGCCGCTCAGCGAGAAAAAGGCGAGTGTATAATTTGTATTCAGCTTCAGCGACTGGTACGGTGCAGGTGGCCTCTCAGAGCTGTTCACATATGTATATCCATAATCGGCAGAGGCCGAAAAGCTTTGCAGCCTGCCGTTGTACCCTACATTGGCCAGCAATCTTGCCGATGCAGATTTCCAGTTTACCGGTACCGGCGTAAAAGATGAGAAACCCTGTGTAACCAGTCGCTGACCCAGATAATATGGGCCAACCTGCATATAAAATTTACCCAGCGTGGCACTGTAATCCATTCCGTAATTATAAAGCGAATTGCTGTTCAGGCCATAGTTGAGCAGGTTTCGCCTGTCCTGGAACCGTGGTTTGTTCACCTGTATATTTGTGTGGGCATTCAGCGTACTGTGTTCCGTTAACGGCTTAACCAGGCGCTGATCTGTGATAAACTGTCCACGGCGGAGGCCTGTGAAATATGGGCTGGTATAGTGTGTGCTGCTGTAAATTTTAAAGTCTTCGCTGCTATAAGTATAATTCATCCCGGCAGATACCGCCTGCTTGCTTTCTTCCGATCCTGTGTAAGGTTTCTCAATAGAATAGCCTCCTTCAAGCAACAGCAGTTGTTCCTCATTCAACCTAAAACCTGTTTTCGCATTCCATTGGTCCGCGTCCAGTTCAGTAAAGCGGTCGCGGCGATGCATGTAAGACACCCGTGTATCAGCAGTCTCAGGTCTGGAAATCCTGTAATCTATTGCAGCTATTCGTGCACCTGGTATGATCTTGTTTCCCTGCGAATACAGCATAAAATTATTCTCCAGTCCGTACACAGAGATTGTTTCATTGGCGCTCAGTTTACCTGCAACCTTTACACCCCTGCCACTTAGCTGAAAATCCATGTTTTCATAAATGTTACCAGCTTTCAGTTCCCAGTTTTTTGTGTTGTAGGCAAGATAAGAATTATAAATGTTCAACCAATTTGCGCCACCCTGCTGGTATCGGTCTACATTAAGCTGATAACTCAGCGTTTTCCCATCAGCAATGTTTGTTTTTCCATTGCCCAGCAGTTGTAGAAAAGAATAATCGCTGTTAAGGTTTGCGTAACGCAGGGCAACAGAATTTGGCAGGTTACCCTGAAACTGATCATTGCCCTGACCAATCCTTCCCGCGCTGGTTACATTTACAATACGTATTATTTTTGCAGCCAGTTCATGGTTTGCGTTGTCCAATGCCTGTATAGTAACGGTAAAATCAGGTTGCACACGTACCCCTCCTTTATTACGGGCCAGAAAAGGCAACATCTGCTGTGCACCAGGTTGCAACGTAAAATTGCTGATTTGCCCGGTAAACTCCAATCCGTCAGGTATACCCGTAAGCAGCAGCCTAAATGTTAAAGGGACATATCCGTTATTTACACAGCGCAGCATTATCTGCACCTGGTTACTCAGCTGGCTAAGGTATACCTCATCGCTTTCCGTAGTAATGGTTAAGCCTTTCGCATCAGCCAGTAGTGTAGTAAAATGTGCAAACGGCTGCAATATCACAGCTGGGTTGGCAGAGGTTAAACTTACCTTGAATTCCTGTAAATTGCTGTTGATGGTTTGCCTGTCGGCGATATATTTAAGCGGGAACTTCCTGCTCTCGCCTGCCTTCAGCACAAGGCTGTCAGGCAGGGAGATCAGTCCTCTTAACAATTGTGTTTTTACATCCTGTTTTAGCGTTACCGGAAACTGATACGCATTATCTACCTGCAGCAATGCCGAAAAAGTTTCACCTCCTTTAACCTGTAAGGTATCACGTACAAAGGCATACTTCACTTGAGCAGATGCGCTAAAAACGGCAAACTGTGAGCAAAGAAGCAGACAAAACAGCTTCAAATAGCGGTAGTAGTACATCACCAGGGGTAGATTAGCTTCAAATGGCGCAGGATTAGCAGGTTTGCGGTGTTCAATAATTTTTGTTCCAAAAAGTTATCTGTACTGGGCAAGCAGCTCGCCTTTACTATTGATATTTAACTTTTTATAAGTCCGTTTGATATACTGACGAACAGTATCCAAAGAAATACCATATTTATAACCAATTAGTTTATAGCTCAGGCCATTTTTTAAGCCCTCTACAATCTGACGTTCGCGCAAACTCAGGTTATCCTGATAATCTACCGTTTGCTGTACATGCTGAATAACATTTCTCGAGATAGAAGGACTAAATACAGATCCTCCCTGATGGGTAGTCACCACAGTATTGATCACCTCATTTATGCAAGTGTCTTTAGTCAAATACCCTACTGCACCCGCTTTTACGGCTGCCAACACGTTTGTACGGTCCTGCACGTTGCTATATACAACAACATTGGTATGCGGATATTTTTGGTAAAGTTGCACAACGGCTTCTACCCCGGCCTGTTCAATATCCAATAAGATTACATTCGGTTCCTGAAAGACCGATAATCTTTTACATTCAGCGGTACTGGACACATCAAGAGTTACCTTAAGATTAAACATACCCTGATGGGTTAGCATCATATTCAACATGTTCCTGCTCTGAGCATTCACATCAATTATTCCAACTTTGATCATAAAATCTTCTCTTTTACGTGTAGATCGAATTAACAAGAACAAAATTAATGATAAGAGTTATGAGCAGTGCCGTTCATTCCGTTCATTCAACCGCACAGGAATGAACAAAAAAGGAATAGATTTTTCTTACACCCAAAATAATGTAATAATTGGCTGAGGATGTGGCAAGTTTGCTACTTTCAGTACAATAGGCTTATATTAAACGTGTTATTAAAGATCTGTTACATATAGCACAGCTACCTCAAAAAATCAAGGGCCATATATCTGGTTTAACGTACAATACTATGTACATCTGCAAGTACAAAACTTATGATTTATGAAAGCTGTGACAATTTCCTCACTTAGGACAAACATGAAGAATTATTTCGATGAAGTCAGTGCTACAGAAGATATCTTGATTATTCCACGTAATAACAACGAGGATGATGCCGTAGTAGTAATTTCTATTAAGGAATATAACGCGCTCACTGAAACCTCGCACTTAATGTCGACCGAAGCAAACCGTAAAAGTCTTGAAAAATCAATTGAGCATTTAAATCAGGGCAATACCAGATTATTTGTACTTGAGGAGGATCCAACAGCTCAAGTATAAAGTATGAATTTAGTGTTTACACCAGAAGCTTGGTAAGAGTTCGAATATTGGATGGACAATGATACAGAGGCTGAAAACAAAATTAGGGAGTTACTAAAAGAAATCAAACGAACTCCATTTCACGGACTAGGAAAAACTGAAGCCTTAAGACATAATTTAAAAGGCTTTTGGTCAAGACGAATTACAGGTGAGCACCGGTTAGTTTACCAAATATCAGGTACTAAAGGCGAAGATCAGCAGTACGCAATCGTTCAATGCAGATTCATTATAGTGATAAATAGTCCTACTGAAGTACTAAATTATGGCTTGAAGGATTATACGTAGGATTGAGGAGTGCCTTGTTGTGCTATAACAGCTTTGGCAACAGGTTTATGGTAGATAGGAAAACTTACCGAATTTGCGATAAAACATAACTCAATAGCCTTTTTGTGAAGCCGGTTTGCTTTGTCAATCATAGAAGGATCAGATACAGTTACAATGGGGTTAAGTGTAACACTGAGGAACAGGCCTGCACCGTCCGGGGTAGTTTCCATTTTGCCAACCGCATGGTCAATATATTCTACAACCACAACCCCACCTACTGTACAAACATGCAAAAATGATAACATATGGCAGGAGCTTAAAGCGGCAAGCAACATATCTTCTGGATTGTACTTCGATTTATCGCCCCAAAACGTGGGGTCTGAAGAGCCGCTAAGCTTCTTTTTATAATCAAAATTTATGGAGTAATCCCTGCCATAAGCTTTATAGTCAGAGGTGCCGCTACCTTTATTTCCATCCCATTTTAAAGATAACTTGTAGTTGTGTAGACCATTCATGATATGTTTATATTTGATTTAGCTAATCCCGTGTATATCAACAGGGTTCGAGCGCAATGCTAAAACCATACAGCTATTAAATATCAGAAATATTGAAGAAAAACACAAATAAATGTATCGAAATTAAATATTTAATAATTTTCTACATAAAAACAAATCTTTTAAAAATACGTTAACTTTTTGTTTTACGAGCGCGGAATATGATATCACTCATTTCATAATTTTAGTTTTTTAGTACGTAGAATGAAACATTGCATACTTGCCAGCTCCTACAGGAATAAGATCTCGCTTTATTAAACTACAAGGCAATCAATAAATCAGGTTTTAATCAAGGGCAATTCTTATTAGTGTCAAGCTTATTATTACCCCAGCTTACAACCGCTCCAGCAGCTCCGTAAACTTTTCCCTTGAAATTGGCTTAGTGATAAACTCAATTACAGAACTGATGTTTTTGGAGCGCTCAATTTCATGTGGTGTAACCGAAGAAGAAACCACATATAAAAGGTTTTCTTTTCCCAGCGACGTACGCATAGGGTCATACTCGTCAAGAAACTCCCAGCCATCCATTACCGGCATATTCAGGTCAAGCATAATCATATCCGGCAATTGGTCAAGCTTACCTTTAATTGCTTTCAGATGGGTAATCGCTTGTAAGCCATCCGTATAAACTTCTACTTCAAGATCCGGCATCATTCTGCCCAGGGTCTTTTTTACCAGGAAGGCATAGATATCGTCGTCATCAATCAAATAAGCTATTTTCTTCATTAATCACCAGCTAAACCAGAGCCATCGGCTTGTCCTACAATAGATTTAATTGCCACATTCAGTTTTTGAGAAGAGTCTTTCAAAAACGTAAGCGTTTCCGCAGTGTCCTCTCCAGGGTATTTGATCAGAAACTCGGTCAGGCTCATAATGTTAGCTAAAGGAGCGCGTACCATATGGCTTTGTATCCAGGCAATTTCTTTCAGGTCTTTATTTTGGCGTTCAATCTCCTTGATGTAACTGATCCTTTCAGAAACGTCAGTGGCCAGTACAAGTCTAGCTTCACGTTCTTCAAACATGATGATGTTTGTTTCAATTTCTACCGGAAAAGCTTCACCGTTTTTTGTGGTATGGATTAGTATACCAGAGTAGTCCCTGCTCCTGATCATGCTGTTCAGGTCAAGTATCTTGCTGATTTCCGTTCTGGGGCGGATATCATTGATGTTCATCTTCAGGAACTCTTCCTTTGAATAGCCGTATTTGATAATAGCCGCATCATTTACATGCAGGAACCTGCCGTTTTCCATGTCAAAAACATACATTGGAACCGGGTTGGCCTCAAAAGTTGTGCGGTAATATTTTTCAGAAGCATCCAGTTTAGAGACCAGTTTAGCTTCCTTTTCAATGGTCATTTCAAGGCCGTTAAGCACTTTGCTCACCAGCATCACACTAATCAAACTTACAAAAATAAGGTTACCTGAGTAAGAAGCCCATAGCGGAAGATCATAGCTGTCAATCAGCGGACTATCAAATAATTTGTACTCGATTACAGCGCCAAAAGCCGCGCAAATCAAAACGTTTAAGCCAACCAGGTAATAGGCCACTGGTCTGGGGAAAATCATCGCACAGAAAATGGTGATGATAATAAGGTATAACACCCCGGGGCCATCCGAGCCGAGTACTGCAATATAAATAATTGCCAAAATGTACAGCAGTACTAGTGCAATAACCTTTCTGGTCTGAATCATAATTTTTTTGTTGAAGATAACATAAAGCAAAGCAATCCCAAAACCAATGTTTAACCATTGAACTAACATACTTCCGGCATAAATACCAAAAGTCATGGAGGATACAAAAGCAATTATACTAACGGCGAAACCATAAGTAATCATATTCGTGAAGAGTTTCTTTCTCCAGAATACACGGTCGTCTTCAGTGGGATCTGCCTTCATAAGGACAGCCATCTCTATGATGCTTTTCAGCCTCCACCAATATTTCTTAAATGAAGACATAGTATTAGCTCAAACTATCAATAGAGTACAATCCTGCGGATGGGAGTCCGCAAATCCCCGTATTTATACGCTTGCTTATCTTCATAGGTTTATATTGATTCTTTACTTTTAATTTAGCAAAAGTTACTCCAACTTTGGACTATGACAACTGATATGAATGCCAATGATCTTTTTTCAAGCGATGCGGCCTTTGATAAGCTATACTCACTCAGGGCCCAGCAGTTATCATCCATGCACTGGACACCCCTTGATGTTGCTCTAAAGGCAGCTACGCACCTTGCAGCTATGCCAGGGCAGCGCATACTTGACATTGGCAGCGGGGTAGGCAAGTTTTGTATAGCTGCCGCGCATTATTTTCCCGACTCGTATTTCTACGGTGTAGAACAGCGAAAAGCACTGGTAGACGAGGCGGTTTTTGCCCAAAATGCAACAAATACTGTTAACGCTAAATTCTTTTATGCGAACTTTAACGAGCTTGACATGGATCAGTTCGATCATTTCTACTTTTACAATTCCTTCAGCGAAAACATAGTGCACCATAAGCCCATAGATAACCTTATCCCCACTTCGGCACAAATTTATGAGGAATATCTGGCGCAGTTTTATCAGCTGTTAGAAGACAAACCTGTGGGCACCAGGCTTGCTGCTTACCACTGTCCAGACAACTATATCCCTCCTTCTTATAAAACTGTCCATTACAGTCCGGGTCAAACTTTAAGCCTCTGGGTTAAGGCAAAGTAGTTGACTTTGCGTCGGTCAATCACACAGCGCAGTCAAATCTACATTATGTAATTTTAAACCTCTCAGTATCATTACATAACACTATTGGGTGTAGCGGTTTCTTCAGGCAGAAAATCCTTCCAACATTTATTCTCGTAATCTGCCCATAAGGGACATATATATTCAAAAAAGAGTTGGCATTTGCGCTGGTTTGGCAGCCCGGATCAATTGCCCACATTCGGGTAATATTATGGTTACGTGAGGCGATTGTTACCCAATTATCAACAAAATGTATCTACACAAAACATACCTTACCAAGCGCCGACCGTCAAAAACATTGAAATTAGGCCAACTTACTCATTATAAGCATAAAACATAAATATGGCTCTTAAGTTGTAATAGAAAAAATAACCAAACCAACTGAACCGGAAAGACGTTTATATACTAACCAACTATAGCCTGAACAACGAACATGAAAATAATAGAAATAGAGGTAATGTGTCAGCATTATATCGGAAAATTAGAAATCGAACCAGTATACGAAGACAATTCACTATTTACAGTGTACCTCAAACACGCCTTTTTAGGCCACATACAACCTGTTAGAAAAAACGGGGAAATTAAATGGTATTCGCACGAGATCAAAGACGAAGAATTGTTAAGCCAGATAGGCGATTGGGCAGAGCACCATTTTGAATTTTCGGGCAAAAGCTTTAAGCCTATTTATGACTTTAAGTTTTTTATGCAGTTTATGACCGGGGCACTGGCCATCATCCTTGCAAGGTTTGGATTAAGATAAGTACAACAGCATAATATATACAAGAGTTACGGTTGGCACCAAAACAAAAAAAGCGCATTATTCTACCAAAGAAAACATTTCGCTTTCGCTAAAATAAACTAAAAACTGAAACGGCGGACCATTGCGGTCCGCCGTTTTTTTTCAGGGCTGCCAATCGCCATTACATAAACGTGCTCCTTAAGACCAAAGGTTTTCAGGATATACGTTTGTATCGATCAACTTTTGCAGTTGTGCTTTTACCACAGGGGCATCTTCTTTAAAAGTAACACCAAACCAAACAGCTTCAGTAGGAATCATTTTCACTACACCTTCACCTGCTTTAATCAGGATGTCTGCAACTTCAGGGATCAGGAACTCAGCTTTCAGTTCCGTTTCGTTGGCATCGCGGAATTTATAGTATTCCTCTTCAGACCAGTTTACAAACGCAGGCGTAAAGCAGAAAAAGTTCATACTTACCTTTGTATCTAGTGGTAATTCTACGTCAGTTATCCCATCCGGAGTAAAGGCGCGGCCATCTTTTTTATAAATTTCTTTACGTTCAGTAATACTTACAATGTTTTGCTCAGCATCTACATTGATTTCTCCGCGGGTTACAGAACCGTTATCGCTCAATGTATTTTTCAGTTCATAACCTATGCAGGCATATTTACCATCCTCAATACCGCCAACCAGGTAGTCATATGCTTGTTTAAAAGCATCAAAACCATAAAAGTCATCCGCATTGATTACCGCGAAAGGCGCATCAAGCACATCCTTGCAGCATAAAAGCGCGTGCATGGTACCAAATGGTTTAGTCCTGCCTTCAGGTGTAGGGCGACCGCCGCTAAAACTTTCCAGGCTCTGGTAAACGTATTCCGTAGCAATTTTGCCAGCCAATTTAGGCTCAATTACCGCCTTGAAAGATTCCGCAAATTCTTCGCGGATAATAAAGATAACTTTTCCAAAACCAGCTTTAATTGCATCATAGATAGAATATTCCATGATTGTTTCCCCAGAGGGGCCAAAAGATTCAGTTTGTTTGTTTCCGCCATAACGGCTCGCCATACCAGCGGCAAGAATTACTAAAGAGGGTTTCATTTCAGACATAAAGCTATCAGATTATTGTATTTTGTTTTTTTTAAATTTTAAATACTAACGGATTTTATACCATTTCGTTCTAAAAATACTAAACTATTATTAATTTATACCACATGCTGATATAGATAATGCTTGTCCTGTTCCTCCAGCATCTGCCTGCGTAATCTGCCTGTTGTTTACTGTTTTCGTATCCGTACCAAAGTTTGCCCTAAAATCATAATTGCTTCCAATTTTAAGTGCCGTAGTAGTCAATTTACCGCCGTCAACCGTTCCAAGCAGTTTATAGCTCGTGTTAGAACCAGATACCCTGTAAAACATATCAAAACTTGGCGGTGTAATATTACCCTTACCAGGACAGTTTACCGCCAGGGAAAGCGTTACCAGATCTGTGGCTACCGCAGGTTGTGCCAGCGTAATGTTTACCTGCTCTCCAGAACATGGGTTAGCAATAGATCCGCTAGCCAGTACTTCATTGGTACTGGTGGATATTACTTTAAATGCAACCGCTGTAGCAGGCAGGCCAGAAATAGTTGAGGTAGAACCATCATGCAACTGCAAAGCATTATTAGAATATTTAGTTACCGCATCCGGAGACCATATTTCAATATTTACCGGTAAAGTACCTTCACCTAACCATGTAGCAGAGAATTTCAGCATAGGATTGGTACAAGCAACAGAAGTGCTTACATCACCTACAAAATAATCTTCAGGTATTGTAGAAGTAAAGTTCACCGCCAGTTTACCATATTTATCCATTACAACGGGCGCTTCAGTCCTGTAGGTCCAGTGGTCTGTATGGTCATCATAGCTATAAACCTGCAGCGTTGTTCCTACTCCAATAGTTTGCTGGTTTGCCTGCATTTTGTAGGCAGGATTTACTTCGATACTCACAGCAAAAGGCTGTGTGGTTTCAGCAACGTCTTGTCCGCCGGCAGTCATGGTTACCGTAGTATAGGCTGCAGGATACATAAAACCAGCTGTTACCGTTCCGCTTTTTCCTTTAATCAGTTCACTGCTATACGTAGCACCCGGAAACAGCGATACAAAATCTGTACTGGTAGTATTGTAGTGCACCAGCGTTTCTACCATTGGACCGGCCGTCAGTGTAGTACCACCTGCAGCTTTAAAACCTGTGCCCGAAGCCAGCGTTACCGTAGAGCGGGTTGGCACCATGGCAGTTAAATTAGTAAACAGTTCATCCGCAGCAGGCATCAAACCTGTTTTTAACACTGTAGAGCGCGTTACCAACGATACCGTTGTAGGCGGCCTTGCTGTATTAATTACAGAAACGTTCATCAGTTGCTGAAACTGACCTTCAACAATTCTCACCGGGATAACTTTAGTGCCATAGTTTGCACCAGATATCACCACGTTAAAATCTACCGGATCGCTGCTGGTAGGTTCATCACTTGGGTGTACACCCAAAGTAATGATGCCGTTTAGCACACTAATATTTTTCAGGCCCGCATAATCGTAAATCTCAGAAGAGTCTGCCCCTGTTATTTTTACTGACAATGTCGATGGAATATTTGCACCCGTTGGGTCAGTCAAAATAATCGTCGCTTTATAATTGATAAATTTTCCGTTGATGTCTATGCTGATATCGTCAACCGGGTTTGTACAACCTGCTCCTAAGAACACCGCACACAGTAGTATAAGTAAGGATCTGTTCATGTTTTCTTAGTTTAGAGTGTATAATTTATTCCCAATTGTATCACAGGCAAAAAGCGGTAGTCCTTCAGGTTTTCGCTTAGCTGTCTTTCATTTGCTTCATCTACAGAAACCAATCCTGTTCCTGTAAGTGATGTCTCTGGCCTGCCCATGTAATAGGCGCCCAAGTGAAAATTAACGTTAAAATTACTTTTAGGGACGGCACTTTCAAAACCAATACCCGCGTATGGTGCCAGTTTATGCCATTTGATGGTTCCAGTTAAGTTACCAGCTTCGCCTGGAGGGATAATAATATCTCCGTAACTATAGGTTTCCTTTGGTGTAATTACAGCAGTACCCCTGCTTTTCCAGAAATAACCTGCACCACCACTTACCATAAACTTACGGAAACCGTCAGCTTTAGCAAAAGGATGCCAGTCAAACATTAAGTGGGCATTTTGAAGATCGGCGTCAACATCTACATCAGACGGTGTAGATTGTGCGGTAAAACCGAATCCAACACTAATAGGGAGGATACTGAAACCAGCGCGAAGGCCGTATTCTGGTGTCGGGGAGTGTTTTACGTCCAGGCCGAAACCTTGCGTACCCACAGTAGCCGAAACTGTAGTGAGCTTTTGCGCATTGGCGTTAAAACCAAGGGCCATAAACATCACAATGGCATAGTAACAATTTTTTTTCATAGGTCAAGCGGTAATAGGTATAAACTATTGTTTGTTCGCTTAACTGTACCCTTTTATCTAATATGCGTTTTCTTCACCACGGATGGCGTTGATTACAGTGAGGAAAATAATCCTTACATCCAGCATACTGCTCCAATGTTCCAGGTACCATATATCGTACTCAACCCTTTTTGCCATTGCAGAATCATCTTTAGTTTCACCCCTATAACCATTTACCTGTGCCCATCCGGTTATACCAGGTTTTACAAACTGGCGCACCATATATTGGCCTATAATCATTTTATATTCTTCCGTGTGACGCAACATGTGTGGCCTTGGCCCTACAACGCTCATCTCACCGCGAAAAACGTTAAAGAACTGCGGCATTTCATCAAGGCTGCTTTTACGTAAAAAGCGTCCTATCGGGGTAATCCTATCATCTCCTTTGGTGGCTTGCTTTTTATCGCTGTCATCGTTCATCCGCATACTGCGGAATTTATAACACCAAAAGGGCTGGTCGTTAATCCCGGTACGCTGTTGTTTAAACAATACGGGGCCTTTGCTCTGCAATTTAATCAATAATCCGATCAATGGGTACAGCCAGCTCAGTACAAATACAATAACCAAGCCACTAAAAACCAAATCAAAAGCCCTTTTCTTAGAACGGTTTGCCATGGCCTCCAGGGGCTCATGACGCAGGGTAATAATGGGGAATTCTCCCCCCATGTAGCTTATTCTATACGGTGCAGAAAGTGCTCCGGCCAAATCTGGTATAAATTTAAGACGCAATAACTGCTTGTCTGCTTCCATAACAAGCGGGCCAATTTCGCCCATTCTTGATGGTGCCACCGAAACATACAAATCTTTTACCCCATACAGTGCTGCCTGTTGCAGGCGGGCAGACGCATCAGCAGAGATGCGCCCATCACCATCACCATAGATGCAGGCATCATCACCTACAAAACCATAAAAATCTATATTGCGTTGTTTCTGCAGGTATGCTGCAACACGTAAACCCGTATCATTGTTGCCCATTACTGCAACCTTACGTGTAGAGTTAAAGCGTTTGATCAACAAGTATTGTATATAGGTTCCAATAAACCTGTTTAGCGTAAAAGCCATAGCCAGAAACACATAGAACGCGATAAGGAACATCTTAGAAAATTCAAAGTCTTTGGCAAACAGCAGGTAGATGGTAAACATGGCAAAATGCAGCATGGAACTTTTAAAGGTACCACGGTAAATCCTTTCCAGTTTACGGGCGTTATACTCAGAATATAAGCCATATACTGCAGTAGTAAACAGCCACATCAAATTACAAACCACCAGGTAATGCCGTTGCAATTCTTCGTTTACCTCTTTGCCCATATATGCTGTAAAGTAATAGGCAATTATGTAAACAATGTTTAGTAATAGAATATCAGTAACCGGCAAAATATATCTCAGCAAATAAAGATATCGTGTTTGAATGGACATAGAATGATGAACAAATAATATTAAAGCAGCTGTGTAACAATAATTATACCATGGAGCAACAATAAAACTGAACCATAATATCGTATATAAATAATACGCTCTAATCTACAAAAATTGAATTATTTATTTAAAAAAAAGAAAAAATTATAAAAGAATTAATATAAACTTAATAGGACACAGGACTTTTGCATAGCCATTTTCAGGCAATGCTGTTAAATTGTTACAATTTTGCCCTATAATTTAAATGGCCTGTTTGCTGCCGCTTGCAGAACTGTCTGTGTCGGCTTTAACCTTGAGAATGATTTGGTTCATCAGGTCCATTTGAGCCCTAAAAAACACATTTTTGCAGTCCTTTCTTTCCGTTTTTGTTTCCCGGATTTTCAGTTTGGTATTTTTGTCATGGATGGTTAATACATACTTTGTAATATTTAAACCGGCGGGTTTATAGCTGTAGTTTGCCTGTTGAATATTGATCTTTTTGTGTGCTACCTTCCCTCTGTAATTCATAAAAGAAAAATGAAGGAAACCTGCATTACGATCTATCCTGATTTCTATAATATAGACATTTCTAGAATAGAGGTAGATCACCGATGAGCACAGGAAAAGCCAAATGAGGTATAAAATTCCTAAATCTAAATGCGTAGTCCGACTATAAAATGCAGCTATACCGGCGATACTTATCATCATAATAATGGTATAAATAATTTTCTGGATCTTCTCTATTGTAGGGGCCGCCGCTGCGGGCTTGAAAACATGATGGTCTGTATTCCTATTATAAACAGAATTAGGGTTGTCTTGTAAGTGCATTTTCGACGTTTTTATTACTCCTTATTAGGGATTGATGATTAACATTGCTTTGCTAATTGCTGGCAAATTAAACTGTCTAAGTGAAGTTTGCAAGCACAAAATACGTCTTCTAAGACTTATACTTAACTAAATAGATTTAGTTAATCAAGAAGGCGCCTTAAATTTTACTATAAAAATATTACAATTTACCTGCAGGGAAACGAACACTCCTAAAATCGACACTATGCAACTTTTCATCGGTCATCAAAATTATATTGGACAGCTGTGAAACTTTAGACGGCTGCATGTTAGCCGGTTTATTAATCATACTTTTGCATTAAAGAATAGAAATAGCACAACAACAAACAATAGAAATAGCACAATAACAAACAATAGAAACAGCACGACGACCGCCAATAGAAATAGCTGAAGATATCACTGATGGTGATCAAACAGTTTCCACAGCGCACATTGTAGATGCAGGTATGAGTATTGGTTCATTATTTATCAAATCAAATTTGGTTGGTGCGGCTTCTCTGCAGGATGGCTATTAATTAGGGGGAGTTTTTTGAATAGGAGAAATGGATAAAATATTTTATATCATCTACAATTCATATTATAAGCACGGTAATTATAAAAAGGATATACCGATAGTAACAGTGGGAGGTCTCGTGTTATTCGGTTTGTTCTCAATATTTGTCGCGATTTTCATGCTGATATACTGGATACAAACGCCATATGCAAAGTTTCCGCATGCAAATAGATTTTTTATGCTTTTCTGTACAGTTTTATTTGGAACGATCACTTATTATTTATTTTTTTATAACGAAAGGTATTTGAAAATATATGATAAATATAAAAGCAATGTATTTCTAAATAGTTTTACTGCGAAGTTTTTTGGGTTTTCCATTTTAATCATTATCTATTTAATACCTTTCATTATTTGTTTTGCCAGAAACTTGATAGTTTTAGGTAGTTGGCTCTGATATTTTGGAAGGAAATTAGATTATGGAAATCACCGCTTCCGTGGGCTTCCTAAGCACGCTTCTTATTCACCACCGGCTGATTTAAGAAATTTATCACGTCAGCGAGAATATATAGCACTAATTAATTTTGCCTTATGGCAACTGATCAAGGAGGATTAGCAGATGCGTGGCATCACCTATAACTCTTTAATTACTCTCCGGTGCTCCACACCCCAATCTTTAAGATTATTAATGATAGTCTGCAATGTTTTGCCATGTTCCGTCAGTTCATATTGAGCTGTTATAGGATGGGTATTTAAAACCGTACGGACAATCAGTTTATTTATCTCCAGTTCTTTCAGTTCCTTGCTTAACATTTTATTTGAAATTCCAATTACGTCATTCAAAATATCAGAGAATCTTCTTTTGTTGTAATAGCAAATCGACGAAATGATGGCAATTTTCCATTTCCCATTTAGTGCGTCCATCGAATCCTGAACAGCCATTATCTCCGTTTTATGTTCATTTAGAAACTCATTTTTATACTCCATAATCTGCTTTGTTACCTCAAGGTTACTGTTACTTTTCGATACAAAGTAACGAATTTATATTCTGGTAACTTAGCTTTGCTGCATAATATTTAATCAAAAAAATGGAAAAATTAAAAGATAAAGTAGCAGTAGTTACAGGGGCATCAAAAGGAATAGGCGCCTCAATAGCCAGGTTTTTTGCAGCAGAAGGCGCAAAAGTTGTTGTAAATTATGCATCCAGTAAAGAAGGTGCAGACAAAGTTGTACAAGAGATAAAAGATAACGGCGGCACTGCCATTGCTGTTCAGGGCGATGTATCCAAAGAAGCTGACGTGATCAGGCTTTTCGAAGAAACAGAAAAAGCCTTTGGTAAATTGGATATACTGGTAAACAATGCCGGCATTTATCAATATGCCCCAATTGAGCAACTAACAGCAGATGGAATTGCTCAGCAATTTAACATTAATGTTTTGGGCTCCCTGCTTGCAATTCGTGAAGCTGTAAAATTATTTGGCAACAAAGGCGGTAATATTATCAACATCAGTTCCGCTGTTAGTAAAACACCCGTTGCAACTGGAGCTGTTTATTCTGCAACCAAAGCAGCGCTTGATGCCATCACCGTTTCTTTGTCTAAAGAACTTGGTGTAAAAAATATCCGTATCAACTCTCTTTTGCCTGGTGTTGTAGAAACTGAAGGTTCAAAAAGTGCCGGTTTCATTGGTAGTGATGCTGAGGTCAAACTAGTTGCCAATACCCCGCTTGGCCGTACTGGTCAGCCAGCTGATATTTCAAAAGTAGCCCTTTTTCTAGCTTCGGATGAGTCAGCCTGGATCACAGGAGAGCAGATCTCCGTGACTGGTGGTATCTACGGTTTATAATATATGTTCAATTAGCAATAAGGAAATGAGTAACTCAAAAACAAAAACCGCTTTTATCACTGGCGGTGGTAAAGGTATAGGCGCTGCCATAGTAAAATCTCTTGTAAAAGGAGATAACAACGTAATATTTACGTACAGTTCGTCTGAAGAACAGGCAAAAAGGCTGGTGGACGAACTTGCCACACAAAGCAACCATGTAACGGCCATCAAGATGGACGTTGCCGATGCAGCACAGGTAAAATCTGTAATTGAACAGGTTGGAGATCAATTTGGAACGATAGATATCCTGGTAAACAATGCAGGCGTATTTAAAGAAAGTGCTTTCTCTGCATTGGCCTCAGAGGATTTTGACTGGATGATTGATGTTAACCTCAAGGGCGCTTTTCTCACTGCACTCTATGCTCAAAAGTATCTTCCAGAGGGTGGCCGTATTGTTACTATCGGGAGCACAGTAGCAGATATCACTCCTGGAAAAGGAAATACTTTATATGCCACCAGCAAATCCGGATTGCAGGGTTTCACCAGAGGCTTAGCAAGAGATCTGGGGGAGAAAGGAATTACGGTTAACCTGGTTCAACCTGGCCCTGTTGATACAGATATGAACCCAGCCGATGCACCCTTCGCCGATTTTATTCGAAGTCGGATGGCTATTCCTAAATATGGCCAGCCTCAAGACATTGCCTCGTTGGTTAACTTCCTGACTTCAGCAGAAGCACAATACATTACGGGCTCTATTATCACCATTGATGGTGGTTTCAATGCTTAATAGTGATATTCTGGAAAGGGACATTGGCTTTAAGTCATTGTCCCTTTTCCATTACATATTATAATAGGTAAAGAGATCGGTATTAGACAAGTTGGAAAAACCCGACTGCCTTAATAAAGTGACCAGTTGCCCTCTATGATAGGTAGCGTGATTTACCATATGTGGAAACGTATTTTTAAACCCCATTGTGCATAACTCACCATTAGGTTTCTTTACAGTGACCGGTTTGGTATAATCCTCTGCGGGGTAAGTTTCTATGAAAGATGTTAGGTCCTCACAGCTTTTCTTCCAGATTTTTATCAGTTCATTTTTACTTCCTTTAAATCCTGCAGACAGGTAAACCGGATTGTCAATACCTGTCCAGGTGTCTATCCATAGCTTTTTAGCACTCACCATATGTATTACTGTATCCCTTGCGCTACCAAAACTGCTGATGGCTGGCTGGTTCCATTGTGCATCAGTTACCTGAGCAAGCCAATCCATAACCCGATTGTCTGCCCAGTTGCTAAATTCGGCCAGCTCTAAATAATAAGCTTGTAGTCCGATCATGCTGTCTATTGTGTTTGTGCTTAATGTTGTCATCTTATTTTGAATAAGATTCAAAGGTAAGCGCTAACCAAAACCGGCACAGAGGGCTTAACGTTCAAAAAGTATTGCTAAAGGTTCAAATTGCTCAGCTGATATTGCTTAGGCGTTGTTCCATGAACTTGTTTAAATGCCTTGATAAAGCTCGACAAATTCTCATATCCAAGTTCCATATATATTTCGCTGGCATTAGCGCTACCCTCTCTTAGCATTTGCGCGGCTTTCTGCATTCGTTGATCAAATAACCACTTATTCGGCGAAGTGCCATAAAGTTTTGCAAAGTGGCGTTTAAACGTTGATAGCGTCATGTTACACACAAACGCCAATTCTTCAACCGTTATCAAGCTATATATATTTGCTGTAACCGCCTGGCGGACCAATAAATCCTTATCCGAGTTATAGCTGTAACTATGAAGCCTGTTAACAACTTCAGGATAACACCGCTGATATAAACGAGTAGTTCTTCCAATTTGATCCGTTGCAATTCATGAGATAAAGACTGACCAGAGGATAGAATCAAGCCTAAAGAATCTATAAAGTTGGTCAGAAAAGCATCTTTTTCAAACACGAGGAACGGCTCATCAACCAATTTGCCTTTAACGGGCACGCCAGACATTGGATGACGAATAAAAAAATCTGTCAGCAATTCATTGTCAAAGAAAAATAAAATACTCTGGTATTGGTCATCAGGACCAGCGGTTTTCTCACTCATCAAACAATTGCCAGCAGACAAAAGAAAAAACTGGTTTGGATGGATAGTTACCTTTTTGCCGGCATATTGAACACTCTTACTCCCTCTTAGCAAAAAGCTAAACAGGTTTTGCTCAAGCTTAATCTTGCTGTTGATGCTTGCTTTATCAGAATTATACCGAATGATAGATAAATTCCTTTTTTTAACGTGTACCGTAGGGTCTTGTTTTAACGAAGCTAACATAAACGGCTAAACAAAATATCTCAATAAACGCATATATTACCAAATTTACAATTTTGAAAAAGCCCTGCAATTTGCAAGGCTAATAGAAATACGCAATTAACGGGAAGTATAGAAAGATTCTATTAACTCTTGTTACCCGGTTGCGTAAAAAACGCCAGTGCGTTTGGTATAATGTTACGTTTATCAAGAAACTCCTGCGCATATTTTCGTGCATTTAAACGGCAAGGTTCATAATCATTTTCTGTGATCCTTAAAATGGCCTGGGCCAGCAGGTCTTCTTTCTCTGCTTCAATTACAACCCCCATTTCATGGCGTTTAATTACATCATGTAAAGTAGTACCCGGATTGGCGGTTACCAGTGCCAGGCCACCCACTGCAAGTATGCTGGTTAGTTTTGATGGCATTACCAGGTCGCTGGCGTTGGTCTTCTGCAGTACCAGGTGTATATCTGCCATGTTCAAAAACTCATTAAACACATCAAAACCCTGTAAGGGTAAAAACTTAAGGTTGTTCAGGTCCTGCGCAACCGCCATTTTTATCAGGTCTTGTTTATATGGTCCTGTACCACAAATAATAAACTGTATGTTTTTTCTATCACGGAGTTGTGCAGCTATTCTTATTAAACTGTCAATGCCCTGTTTTTCGCCCAAACTACCAGAGTACAAGACAATCTGGTCTTGCTGGTCGTAACCCCATTTTTCTTTCAGGCTATGCCTGTTGGCCAGCGGATAAAAAGTTTCTGTATCAACCCAGTTTGGGAAAAACACAATCTTTTTAGGTATCTTTTTAGAAAGGCGCTGTATCATCCCGTCAGATATGGTACTTACAAAGTCCATCTTACGCAGGATAAAGTATTCAATGGCAAAAAGTACATCAAACATCCATTTGTACCGCAGCATTTTCAGCTCTTTGGCCGCTTCAATCTGTAAATCCTGTACATGGTACACTATACGGCCACCACGCAAAAAGCGGTAACACAAAGCCAAAATGGCGAGGTGAAATGGCGGTGCTATCGCAATAATCAAATCCTGTTTTGGTTTAAATAACATCCTGAACACTACAAAACCTGCCGAAAGGAAAAATACGCTCTCATGCAATAAACGTTTTAGTCCTGATGGTTTGGCCGGGATGTATAACGGGCAACGGTAAATGGTGAGGTTATCATCAAACATCTTTTCCATTTTGTACATGTTACCCTTGTAAGGCTCCTGTACCTTCCAGTTTGGATAATACGGAAAGCCCGTAACCATTGTAGTTTGGTAGTTGTTCTGTGCCATCCAGGAAATCATTTCCCCGGTATATTTTCCAATACCCGTTAACTCGGGCATGCAATTAATTCCTAAAACTAAGACCCTCTTTTTTACTTCCATCTTTGTTTAATATAGTTTATCGGGTTCCCCTTATAAATTCCATTTCCGTCAAGGCTGGCGGTCACCACAGCACCTGCCGTCACTACAGTATCAACACCTATGGTTACGCCTGGCGATACAAATACGGAGGCACCCACCCAAACGCCGTCCATTAATGTAATGGCGCCATTTCTGTAAGGCATCTCAGGGATCCTAAAATCATGATTCCCGCCACAAAGAAAGGCCCTCTGAGATACACATACATTATTTCCTATCGTTAACAACTCAAAATTGAGTAGAAAAGCTTCTTCCCCAATCCATACCTCGTTGCCTATTATCAGTTTCCATGGGAAATGGATATTTACCCTTGGCTTAATTACTACCCCGTGGCCAATCTTTGCACCAAATAACCTGAGCAAGCTGCATTTTAAACTGCTTGGGTAAGGCATGGCCGATAAAAAGAATATCATTTTGATAAAATACCAGGTGATCTCCTTTAGCTTGCCCGCCCCCCTATCCAGCCCAATTGCTGAATTAAAGCCTGCCAGATTTACTTTTGATTGCTGTGTACCTGCCTGCATAGGATTAGTTTTCAATATCTTTTTTTAGTTTTTCTTCTTCAATCAACCTTATGGCCAAAATCATTTCAACCATAGTGCGCTGCAGGGTATAATGCCAGCCGCGCCATCCGTTAAAAATTAAGCCTTTTACAAAAAGCGAATAGAAAAACACGATGAAAGGCGCAAATACCTTTGTTTTTCTAATCTTAGAACTCATTGGCAATCCTTCGCCATTGCTGCTGGCCAACTTGTTACATTCCTTTACAGAATAACCGTCCTGGTTGCTCAGCCACCGGCTAAAAGACTTACGGTCGTCATGCAAAATCTCTGCAATATACCTTCCTGTGCTACCATTAATCTTTAAACGCTGGGTGTGCCCGTCATCATAATAGGTACAAAATTCTTTTTTAAACAGTACCGGCCGTGGCGTGGTATTATCTTTCAGCAAAGGCTTACCAAATACCAGGAATTTAAAATTGGTATCGTAGGCTACATCTTTACCCGTAGCTATATAATGTTTGGTTTCTTCAATAAAATCATCAGGCAATACATAATCTGCATCCAGGCTCAAAATCCATTCGCTTTCTGCTAAAGAAAGGCCGTAGTTCCATTGCTGCGCATGCGTATCAAAAGGGCGTTGCACTACTACCGTATTAGGATAGCGGGCAGCAATTTCAAGGGTTGCATCTGTGCTGTAGCTATCCAGAATAACTACCTTTTCCAGCCAGGTCAGTTTATCCAGTACCCGCGTTAAATTTGGTTCTTCATTTTTAGTTAGAATTACGGCTTGAAGTAAAGTTGCGTTAACCATATGTATCGAGTAATATATTTTTAATTCCTTCTATTAATTTGCAATAATCTTACTGTATTGCATCACGTAATCGCCAATCAGCTTTTTCTCAGAAAAAGAAGCGGCAATCAGTTCCCTGCCGTTTTCCCTTATCCAGTTTCTATGTTCCTGATCAGTATAAGCAGCAGTCAGTTGTTTAGCTACGTCATCAACCTCTAGTGAGGTTACCCATCCCAGTTTGGTATCCCGTACAAAACCAGATAAGGCAACTTCTTCAGATACCAGTACTGCAGTGCCCATGTGAAGTGATTCGATTACCACGTTAGCAAAGTTTTCATTGTATGATACCAATGCAAACAGATCTGCATCCATCAAGGCTTTAAATTTGTCATCACGGCCAATCCAGCCCATCCATTCTACCTGATCGGCGATACCCAACTCAACCGTTAAAGCTTGTAATTTATCAGTGTATTCTGTCTCCCCACTTCCGGCTATCTTTAAGCGCACAGGAAAATTCAATTTGGATATAGCGTTCAGTAATATTTCTATTCCTTTCTTGGGGTGCACACGAGACATAAAGATTACCTCAAATACTTCATTCTGGTGTTTAATAATCGGCGTATCTGGCATGCTTACATTGTTGGGGGCAATAAAACCCTTACAATCTGCAATTACCTCACGAAATTCATTAAACTCTACTTGTGCTGTGGCGTGCAAATATGATTTAGACAGTGCCCATTTGCCCATTGCGGCGTGGATGATCTTTTTCATTTTTGCCGCGCCAGAGGTAAAAATATATGGACTCAACATGCCACGTGGCGAAATCACCAGTTTAACGCCTTTCAGGTGAACAATACAGGCAGCAATAACCACCAGTACGCTCCACCATGATTGTATATTTACTATATCATAATGTTTTACGTTCTTCCACAGGTGCAACCACAAGTCGGTTGATACATGTGTGGGGTCTTTAGTAATCCTTTTGAAGTAAATTACATTAACCCCATCAACGTTAATCACTTTCCCTGGTACAACATCCAGTTCTGTTGTACCATTAGCAGTAGTGGTATAAACATCCACCTGGTGCCCTGCTGCTGCTAAACCTTCACATAGTTTAGATACAGACTCGATGGGTCCGCCATATATATATGCAGGTTTATAAGAGGGTACAATATGGAGTATCTTCATGTTAACTATTTAAAACCTGTCTGTAAATCAATTCTATTTTATCTAAAGCCTCTTCCAGCTTAAAACGCTGCACATTGGCAAGGCCTCTGCTTACCGCGATGTCACGTTCCTTATCTTCTAATGTAACTACCCTGTTTAGCACTGCCGCAGCGTTGGTTGCCCAAAGCTCATGTTCTGTTTTATCAGAAGGTTTGCGGTCAATTAAAAAGGCCGCATCACCAGCCACTTCAAGCATAGGTACCTCATTTGTAGTAATTACTGGGGTGCCACTGGCCATGGCTTCTGCTATTGGCCATCCAAAACCTTCAGCAATTGAAGGGAACAAAAATACCGTTGCACCAGTATAAGCATCATAAACCGATTTATCATCAAGACCGGAGAAAAAATGTATATCTTTTTTCCAAGCAGAGGCTTCATATTTAGCCATTAAGCCACCAGATGGGGTATTGCCTATTAAAATCAAAGGTAAAGTGCGGCCGGATATGGTTCTCCACTGGTCATATATAGCAATTACGCCTTCCCTGTTTTTGTACCATTGGTTACCCCCAACATGTAAAATGTACCCATTGCTTAAGTCCATTTTTAAGGTTTGCCCAAGGGCAGCCCTTGCAGCAATGGCAGAGCCGGGTACAAAAGAAGGGTTTAAACCGTTGTACACCATTTCTGAACGTGAAGGGGCAGATGGAAGAAACTCCTTTAAATCTGTACGTGTTTTCTCAGACACGGAGATAAAGTTTTTTCCTTTTGAATATCCATTGCGAATGTAAGCTTGGTATTTCTGTCCACTAGCAGAGGTTAGGTTTTCTGGAATCTCTCCCAGTGCAGAACGTTGCGCCAAAAAATCGTGACAATGCACTACATGTGGCTGATTTGCAATCAAAGGCACGTAAGGTCCCAATGCGTGATCAGTTACTACATACAATACATCTTTACCTTCTTTTTTTAGTTTACGTTTTACTACCTGTGGAAAAACCAAGTATTGGTCCATATACCCTAACCATTTCTTTATTCCTTTAACAGGGATGTCAGAAAAAAGCGGTTCGGGTCTCCATACATCAACTTGATGGCCGCGCGCTTCCATGCCTTTTGCTAACATGTTAACAAACCGGGGCATGCTTTGCGAGCCTAAGAATAATGGGTGGGCAAAAAATATTATTTTCATAATGAGGATGAATCTAAAACCGCTATTTTTATTACTTTTTGAGGGATCAGTCTTTTTCTCATTGCAGCAAGTACAAGACCACCACTAACGACACTAAATCCTAAATTAGTAGGCTGAGCCCACTGTCCTTGAGGCACAACCAATATCGTGAAGCTAAAAAGCATCCATGGCAAAAGATCGTCCTGCACCATTTTCTTATATGCTTCAATTAACAATTTAAAACATAAACTCAACCTTAGAAATATGATGCTGAGGCCTAAAATCGCCCCCATCTCTCCAATCACCCGCCCCCATTCTTCCTCAGAAATTAAGAATGTACGTCCGCCAGTAAGCAACATACTACCAACGTTTGTACCCATTCCAATACCGTATCCAAAGAAAGGTCTTTCTACCGATCCAGATAATGCGCTGGTCATTCCTCCCAAATATCTATCTCCCAATGTACCTTCTAGCCCACCTTCAGAATCTGCAGCATTAGAAAACCTTGCTAAAAAGGCATCAGTAGCTGTTTGAAAAAAGCTGATCTTAGTCATAAAATATAATACAACTAGGAATCCGGCCCCCGCAAAAATCATCTTTATCAAATTAGATGGCTTTCTAATTACGGAAAGTAATACAAACATTAAAGCAACTGCTAAGAAGAAGGTTAAGCTCCTGCTAATCGATAAAGGGATTGCCGCCACGAGAGCAACAGTCGATGCGTACAAGATTATCTTATTTACTCCCTTTCCTGCAAGCCAAAAGTAGAAAAGATAACACCCTACAAAACCAAAGAATAAGTGAGTTCCATTGGTAAACGAAAAAGTCGCAGGAGGCCTGAAAAATCCCATTGCACCACTAAATCCTCCACCAGCTTCATCGCCACCAATGCCTCGATTAACTAAAGCAGATTGTGGACTATAAAACTGCAAAGCAATCAGAATAACCATTGGAATGGATAGCCATAAAGTAACCCTTCCCAGTTTAATTACATCCTCTCGATCAAACACTTTCCCGATTACAAAAATCATAGGAAAATGGATGAGAAAAACCCTAGCACCAAACATTGCCACTAGAAAATTACCGTGACCAAAAACAAGGGCAGTAATTATACTAATTATCGAAATAACCATCATCGCTTTAATATAAAGCGATGATGGAAACATATCCTTTTCCCACACTTTGTAAATTAACCAAATTGCTATAGGATCACGAATAATTAACAACGGCGTCGCGAGGCCAGGAAGCACCCATTTACGTAAAGCACCTTCGAATATTACAAGCAAAAAATAAAGCCACACGCCTTTCTTCAGTAATTCTGCTTCATCCGTCTCCCTGTTCATGATGTTACTTACTGAATTAGTGCGCATTTGTATTAATTAATTCTTGAACGATTTTATCTCCGTATCCTTTCCAAGTATATCTTTTAGCATGGACTTGAGCCATTGCACCCATTTTTTTTGTTTGAGGTCGGTTTTCAATATACCATGTTAATCTTTCCGCTATTGCTTCTGGAGAACGTATTGGCACAAGAAAACCAGTTTCGCCATTTATAACAAGGTCTTCACCTCCTGTATTTGCGGTTATCAATAATGGCAGTCCTTGACTCATTGCTTCCTGCATCACTAAAGCTCGACCTTCCACTATTGACGGCAAACAAAACACATCGCAACTTCTCATTAATTCTAGGACTTGTGCATGAGGTCTACCTTTTTCATATGTAAAGTTCGCTAATTCAGCTCGATAAAACTCTATCGGAGCTATAAGGGAGCCCATCACTACCAACTCGATCTTAGATGGATCCAGCAGTTTTACTGCTTCGAATAGATCACCTAAGCCTTTTCTTTGGCCTAATGACCCAACAAATAAAACCCTTAATGGCCTCGTAATGTCAACTTCAGCTTCACCAATCAAATCTGTTTTTGATTCTGGTGAACCAAATGGAGACATGATTAGCTTCTTTCCAAAAGCCCAAGAAGGGAGAGAATCCAACACAAATTTACCTGGACCTACTACTACATCGGCCAATTCAAGTTCACGAGTCTTGCGCTCAAGTTTTTCTTGTGAATCCTTGATACCGCCCCCAAGAGTAGGCACCCAATTTGGTAAACGTTCAGCCTCCTCAAACATAAGTCGCCTTAAGGTCTCCCAATAGGCTATTGGCAAATCGTAAACACATTTAATACCAAGTGCCTTGGCTTTTAAAAATGTTTCCAATGCACCATCCTCATAGGCATAGACCGCGTCAATTCCCTGTTTCTTATTGA
>Ga0247734_1000305_pt1 | contig 43782 bp, 51 predicted proteins | sample UWRJL103311B2_FD_180933 | JGI IMG/M metagenome (GOLD analysis project Ga0247734, IMG submission 180933) | Plant litter microbial communities from Arlington Agricultural Research Station in Wisconsin, United States - UWRJ-L103-311B-2 | ecosystem: Environmental > Terrestrial > Plant litter >...
TTCAATCTCACACCGTAATTCTCGCTGCTGAGTGGTAATCCACAAACGATGAACCGAGTCTGCATTTTCAGCTATAGCGTGAAATTTCCAAGACTCTCGAAATGCCCAAATCTGCGACCAGAAACCGTACAAGATGGCTGTGTAGCAGAGACTAACGTCGACTTCGGTATGGATATTTTCCAAGATTGTGATATCTTGAATAACATCAAGTAATTTAAGTGAAGTGCCTGTTGAAGAAGATATCTGGCTCAAGTATATAGATTTCCACTCAGCGGCCGATCCTGCAAGGAAAAGAGCTCTAGAGGCAGGTAGAGAACTCGTGCTTTCCGTGACTGATAACAAGGGATTCTTCTGAAGTGCAATTGATGCTCGAGCATCATGTAAAAACACATGTAAGGATAGCCTGCTGTATTGTTAGCCATCTTCAAATGTTAAATCCAAAGGTATAGCCTCCTTACCGTTTGAATGACTCCCGCTGTGCCCACTTCCTCCACTTGGCTTCTAAGACGTGGCCAGTATCAGATTCTAGAGGGACGACTACTTCAGTGCCTGTAGGGGTCCCAAATACACCTCCACGTCGCATCATCTAAACTATTAACAAGAATCTCTACATTCAGAAGCTGGGTTCTCACTGTGATTATGGGCTGGCCGAAGCTCTCTGCCAGCTCCATCTGTCTCTGGAACCCGCTCCATAGCCCACTATCTAAAGCAAGCATCCATCCTTGCATAGGTCTAAGTTTTCGTGTGCTACTGTTTTCTCGTTCCCACTGCGCCACCAGTTAGTGAAATGGATAGCACATTACGTGCTCACAATTCTTACCAGCTCCCCAATCTTGACACGGACGACGTCTTGCAGCGCAAGACCCATTTTCCAAATTGCAGGCACTGATATAACTGCTGAGCCAGCGATAACGAGTGCGATCAAGAATTCCGGAATAACATCGGATAAAGAGAGGCTTGCCACGTGAATCCAGTTATCCACTTGGTAGCTTTGTCTCAAAAAGAAAGCTTCTACGATGTGGTTAAGATTTTCAAGTGAAGGAAATTCGGGGCTTTGCTTGCTGTACTTGTCAACTGTTGACACAGTGTAATACATTTTGTCACGCGCACCTGCATTCAGTCTGGGAAATCCACAGCTTGGGACATTGACTGATGACATCGGGCTGAGGGAAGATATAGTTGTGTTGTCATCTATTGCTAGATGCTCATGGTCACGGAAAACATGATCCTTAAGTGCTGGTGTCCAAAGCCATGGCGATCGTATAAAAGCTGCATGGCCCGCGCGAACATTTCGAGTAGGGTGGGAAGCCTGACCAGCGGTTTCAGTCACAGCCGGTTCCTCAGCATGAGGTTGCATGGGCATGGCCGCCGTAATATCTATGTCCCTGTCATTGAATCTAAAGTCATGGAAGTTGATATCTATGTGTTGGTTGTTAAAATCTGTCCCATTTGAGAAAAAGAGCATATCATCCATTTGGTTGTCAAAGACCAGCTGGGTTGGATCGAGGTGCAAAGAGTCCATATCATAATTTTCCATAGATGGCATTAGTACAGTTTCATGCTCAAGAGCGTTGCTATTCGTGCATCCTACGGCATAAGTATCGCTTACTTCAAGGCCAGACGAGCTCGTATAGCTTTGGTGTCCAGACGTGTTGGTTTCTACTGCGGGTTCCCTTGCCAAGATACTATGAGGCTGCATTTCTGTGTGCCCCATTTGGCTCGTCAATGAGACACCAATATAAGAGTCGCCTAGTCCCTGGTCTCCCATCGACACCTGCCAGTGCCTCTGACTGCTGCGGGAAGTGCTACTTGGCGGGACCTCGCATGTAATATTTTTCGTTTGACATCGACGGCAAGGCTTACGATCTTCGCATCTGGCTTTTGCGGTGGCACATGAAATACATGCCTGAGTGACTCTATCTATGGGCCGATTACTACCGTGGTTAGCCCCTACGCTGGCATTTCTATCATGAGTGGCCACATGACGCCTGAGAAGGTCGGCTCTGTTGAAGCTTTTCTGGCAACGTTGACACTGGTACCTCCGTGCATTCTCGTGCGACTTCAAGTGACGGCTGAGGCGGTCTCCCCGTTCGTATGTGCGCTTACAGATCTGGCACTGGTGTATTGGCGGCGATCCGGGGAGGCCTTGTTGTATGTCCCGCTGGCCGGGTTGCTGTACATTTCCCACCAACTGCTCGCGATTCTCCGGCAGGTGAGGAAGCATCTCCATAGCATCAATGAGGACCTCCATCACTGCAAGACACCACCGGGCCGGGTCCGTACACCACTGACTGGTAAACACACCGGACAGGTGGTTTTAGATCAAGAAGTGAACAATGTTGATGATGTGGCGGATGATTGTGGATGCTCCCGGGTAACTAACTCTATTCGGGAGAGACGGAGGAGAGCGGAGCTGCCAAAATTGATTTCCTCCGTATTCCTTTAAAGTGGTCCGGGCCATTTCCTTGTTGTTGCTTGAAAGTTCATGAAGTACGTTTACGGGATACTGAGGAGGGCGGGATTGGGAAGCCTCAAGTGGACTGAACCTAGGGTTGGGATTCGGTACAGTAGCAACCCCGTGATTTAGCGGTCACTGTAGTGTTATTGATATTCTCAGTATTGGCATCATCAGCGTCAGTGTTAGCGTGAGTGTTAGCTTATGAACTAATGTGGTTTTAGTCCTAGCAATTGGAAGCTCGCAGTAGAAAGTAGCGTCTGAGAGTATCAATTGAATCAGCCGAGCATACTCCGTCCTTTCCCCGCTACCCCACCCCCACCGGGCCGGGGACATTGACTCAATAACCGAATCCGAGGTCCTTCCGCCACTCAGTCTTTAGAGCCATAATCAGTGGTTTAGGTATTACCCCATAAATGTGCAAAGATTGAGGAACTAGTCCGGTATATTGAAGGTGAGAAGAAAGTGGGGCCGCCAACTAAATACGGTCTCTTCGTCCGTTTCTGTTCTATCTCTACATTTCTTATTGACAAACTACTATCTGCTCCCCTCTAAGACATCGGAATTGTGCTTTTGAATTTTGTATTATAATTCTACATAATACATCTCCACTTTTGCTGGAACCATTCATTTTGTTTTTGAAGTCAACATGGCACAAGCGCAACTAACACCAGTTCACTTTTTTTCCCATGGCTCAACTATGATGTTAGGAGAGGAATCCGCATCGGCCACATACTGGAAGCAGTGTGGCGATGCTGCGCTTGCAAATGGCGTTCAGCATGTTGTAATGATGGTGCGTTAGCAATGATTTCTCTACATCCGCTTTTTTGGATCCCGCAACCAGAAGCTTGTGGCTTACTTACTTTATTTATATAGGGCGCACACTGGGCTACACTAAGGGACGAGATTGAGGTCGCTACAAATCCAACACCCGCAAAGTCTCCCGTAGCATATGTCCGTCCAGACAAATACGTAGACTACAAATTAAATGTGGATCTGGAAATGGGCGCTCGATGTGTAGACCTTCTTCGAGATGCAGGGCTCAAAGCAAAGCCCAATCCAAAGTTTGACTGGATCCATGATACCTATTTAATTTTGATTCGTATGTTTCCAGGTGGATGTCCACCGACTACTATCATCAGCATGAATGCTCGATACGATCCCCATTACCACATTAAAGTCGGCACCGCGCTACGACCTTTAAGAAAGGAAAAGGTGCTTTTCATTGGCACTGGTGGTGCAGTTCATAATCTGTACCGCAATAATTGGTACCAAATGCTTAGATTTCGTGGTAAGTACTTGACATATATATCCATATGAGCTGCAATCTCTTCTTAAATCTGACAGGGGTTTTCCAGATAACTTTGCAATGGAGTCTCCACCGGATACTGTCATGCTTAACTTTCGACAGGAGTTTGAGGATGCAATAACGAAAAGTTCCGGACCAGAATTACGAAGATCCCTAAGCATGCTCATGAAACTTCCTGAATATCGTGATGCACATGCTACGGATGATCACTTTATGGCTGCACTGTTTGTGGCTGGTTTGTGTGGCGCTTATGAAGATGTTGGGCTACCTGCGCAAATGGGTGCAGAAGATTGGGAACTCAGAAATATGTGCAATAGTCAATTCACATTAGGGAATTGGCCCATGGGAAAGATTGCCCAGGCGGTTGGTGGCATATAGTAAACGTTGTAATCCATAAATTGGAAAGATACTTTTTCTCAATATAAACTGTTTGAGTAATATGAATGAAAAAGTAACATTCCTGTTTCATTATGAAAAGCAAACAAATATCTAATATACTAACTAAAACTTTCAGCATTTTCCTATATAGTCCTTCAGACACATACAATTTTAAGCATTGGGCTGCAAATAACGAGTGAAAATTAAGTTCAATATATTCAGAAACTTGAAAAACACACATGTATATACCAAATACTAATAATACATGAAATATAGATTTCTCGATTTTGATATTGATTATTAAAACAGAAGTCAAATCCAATAGGAAATATTTACAACAACATTTTCTTCAGCATCCACAAACCATACCCCAGCGAAGGGATTACCGTTGTAAGGAATACTCCAAGGCCCAAGAAAATTCCCTGCTCAAAAAATCCCAACGCATGGCCCGGTGGCTGACCGGTCTTTGGTAATGGATTTACCGCCACACTTTGCATTTTCTGCAAACAAGCCGTTTGCGATGTCGTATTCTGAAATTCCCTCAACAAACGATCCACTATAAGCAAATCGTCCGCCGGCGGAGCTATGAATTGCGGTTTCGGGGAAGAAAACATCTCTACACTATATTTGTGGCTTGAAGGAGTGGTGAGCTGTGACGAAGGAGCGGCTGGTCCAACCAGAAGGTGTGTCGGAATGTGATTGATGTAGCTAATACCTGCATTAAACTGCTGTGCAAGGAACTTGGCCGTTGGCGGGTCGGCAAAGACATATAAAGCTAGTGCGTCGGAGCTGATATTTCTATTAGCCTGGCGACAAATTCCAAAATATTGTGGTGATACTAACTCTGACCTTTGAAACATCAAGGAGTCAACTAAACTTGTAGATTTGATTACTACTAGATAGTACCCTCTAATTTTGCGCGTGGTGATTTGAGAACTTCTGTAAATTGTTAACACTGGGTTTTATTGTTATCAGCACAGCCATATCCAACTAACCTCGTATGAACATCCACAATCTTGAAATTGGTGGACCCAAACATGGATACTTCCCCTCTTTCTTCTGCACCTTTCATTGCCTGCTTAGTTGCAAGCTCATCATTGTTCTGTGCTCTTGATACCTTTGAACTAAGACCAAGAAACTTCCCAGCATATCTTGAACACGCCTCAATGAATTCATCTTTGATGAACTCATTCACGACAACTAAGTCGGGGCTATAGACTGATAGTCCCTGGAAGGAAAATCGTGCAGTAACAATGGCCTTTGCTGCTTTCTCGATATCTGCCCCTCGATCAATTATAACAATAGCTCTCCGGTTTTGGTTTGATGGCAGCTGGTTCAGTGTTGATACCGAGCTACCAGTCATCTGATCTACTAAAAATGCAGATTCGAGGGCAGAGATTTTCTGGAGACTTGTAGTTGACAGATAGAATGTATCACAATCTAAAGCCTTGGGTAGCAGATTCTTCAATACACGGTCGACATTCAACATTGTATCTGCTAGCTAAGACACATCACAACAATCAATATTTATATTCTCTCCAAAAATGAAATTATTGGTCTTACCTCAAGACATATACAATTTCCCGCAGCTATCGCGGTCGCAATTGGAACCATTGTTGAATAAAATCTCGTATGTGTAGTCGGTCGTATCAACACCAAGCCTTTGCCAATTCTTCGCTCTTTATTATCTGCACCATTTGCAACAAGATACTCTTGCTTCAACGCCCTCTCAAAATTGAGGGAGCTGTATAGTTGCTCGACGGCATTCATACAAAGGTAATATTCAGCCTCACATTCGAAATTAGCATCTACTGAAGTGACATTCGTGTCTGCAGAGATCGCTGATAGTATATCACGAGAGCTTGTTATTAGCGTCTCATGCAGTTTGAAGAGTTCATTCTGTCGATATCGAACATTTTCGGTGCGGCCATCGATAACCGCAGCACAGAGCTGCTGAACCCGTACTTGTGACATATGTGAGTGGCGTTACTGAGACAGATGGATATAATTCAAATTTTGATAGAGAATCAAGATAATGCAACCAGGACCGAACAATTTCATGTAAATATGTTCCAGTGTACTGTTTAAATTTATTGTAGTTCGGGAGCATTAATTTCGGAGCACCGGCAGGGAGGAGGTTATCGCTACCCCACATCCGCCGGAATGTGGATGTTAGAGTGGAGGAAAGCCGCTTCATCCCGTCCCACGGCAGCTAGACCTCATGCCCCAGTTACTGGACATTTATTTCTCCAGAACGGTCTCCTTGTCATTACCAGCAAAACTCGATATCATCTCTATCCCAGGCCTCAATAATCCTTCGACCTCTCCCCCATCCAAGGAAATGTCGGCTACGGCAACAAACAATTCCATTGCGATCTCTATGCAGCAAACTTTGGCCGACTACAAACTACATGTTTCCGGGGAGACCGACACCAATTCGCTTGGTTCAACAATTGAAAATGTACCCAGTAAAACTACACAAGTACCAAATCCGCACAGCTGGCCACGTCGTCATAACCGAATTCCCAACTATCGTCCGATAAATCGAAATAATATGGACTCTGTAGAACGACCAAATGGAAGTAATGGAGCGGAGAAAGTTTTCATCACCATAATGTTTACGGGCGTGGCTACGAATGCTGTAAGTTTCTCCCAAGCTTACGATGGAATTCCACACGTGAGATTTGAGATGTAGGTGTATACGAAATGCTGATTTTAGTAAATAAAGGGAGCCGCACAGTTGTGGGGATGCACGGGAGGGAAGGTTTTTACAACAGTTTTCAAATATGCTATCGGCGGAGAATGGTGATAGATTTACTTATCAGCAAGGCGCAAGTGCAGAAGGAATATGTGTCGAATCATGTTTAACACCAGTGTTCACGAGAGTTGAATATACAAATCTAACAAAATTGTAACATCTTACTCTTTAAAGAGCCATTAAATTGTAATTAGTATCACTGCTGATGAGTAAAGTAGGAAAATTATTGACAGATGAAGCTATAAGATACCCAGATTTTTTTTTCATCGATACTTACTATTAGACTGAAAAAGGTAGATGCACGTGGAGAGGCTTATATTATTTCACATATACTCTAATTACCATAATAAGGATATTTTCATATTCTTGCGTACTAAAGTTTTTGTAGTAGAGTAGATAGCCCTCCGAGAACTACAAACTCATAAAGTACTTAGTGATTAACCTGATGTCAACATTCCACTCTTAAGAATTTCAACCACCTTACCATTTCTCAAGCCCTCGACAATATCTGCCAATTTCGGCAATGCCTGTTATAAATTCCGCCCTTCTAATTGTGTGAAATTGATAGTTGCCGAGGCAGCCAACCACTCTTTGTTCCTTGGACACGGCCAGATGCCCAAAGGTAGTGAGTAAAACTTTGTAAGGGGAAATCGCCGTCCTTTTTAACCGCTGATGTGGCCTTGTAGTGCAAGGTTGAAACTTCAGGTGCAAGTTCCCTAGGCTGAGCATTCACCAAATCGATAAGTATAAGGCTACAAAACTCGGTGTCTTCCCATCCAGCATTGACAATGAATGATGACGAAGAAAGAATAGACCCACCCTCCAAGCCAGTCCAGGTTTCCTAGACGATTAACGGAGAATATTGCGGTCGCTGTGCCACCGAGACCACAGATTAATAACTCCTCTATTGGTAATAAAGTTTTAAGATAACTCCGAAGTATTTTGAACTTGAGATGTAGCCGGTCCTAAATGTGGGCTTGCTTAAGTTACGTGCCCTACCAATCCAATCCTGTCGAGGACCAGGACTTCGCCCGAAGGATAAAGGCATTCGCTCGTATATATAGTTAATTTCAAGATCTCTAAGGAGTATTTCATGTTCATGGTCGTAAGCGTTGTGTTTAAAACTAGCCTCAGAAAATTGCATAGGCATCATCTTTCGCTCTTCTATAGCTTGGACATCACACTGGCCTTGGTGAGTCTAGAATGCGTGGACAGCTTTTCCGAGCAAACACTACTCTACCACGTGTCCAGCTGACTATAGGCCCTACATCTAGTTTCCTCTTTCTTCCGCTTTTGGAAAACCTATAGGATCTTTCGTAACTATTTCCACTGACTTGTGGAGAGAGCACCGCCAGGGGAATTTTCCTGATGTGGGAGAAAATGTTCCCTTTTGGTTATTGAAATTGTATATACTACAGAAATATAACAACATAAATTGTCTCTAACCTACCTCTTCCGAGTCCTTAACGTCGAAAAGTACTGGTCAGCCAGACAATAAGTCACGTGTGTTCCCTGATGGTTAGCGAGTTTGCCCCTAGTCAAATTCGGCTCTCGGCGGAGAGCACATCATCACCGAAAATAATTACCAATTCCACGCTAATGAGAGTGGACCTGGCCACAATATTATGCTTACTTGGCCCCTCAACCCAAGGACATCATCATTACCACTTTGCATCCTATCGCAACCTATGCCATGGCAACCCACGTCAATAATAGCATTGATGCAGAGAACCAAGGAAATGCTATTGATGAACAGACACCGCTTATTAATGACCATTCTCCCATTGAAGAATCAACTCAGGATGGGATCGAACCCAAACCAAAAGGCAGAAGCTGGTACGCCTGGAGGATCTTCTGGGCTATAGTAATTGCGCTGGTGCTCAGTGTCTTTATCAAAGGCTGGATAGACGCGGGTGCTGATGTTGATGTAGGGTGGTCCCCATCTCACAAATTTAATATGGCGCAAAATAACTAACTTTCATCTGCAATCGTAGTTTGATCTTAAAGCTGCCTTGAAGCGAGCTCTTGGGGGAGGTTTGAGTGGCGCTGCGGCTATGGTGCTTCAGGTTCTCCTTCTGATGGTATTACTACCTCCGTTGAAATCTATGACACTGCTAATTGCGTTTCAGCCCCTTCGCACTATTATGAATTACCAGTACCGATTTGGAACCTCCTTCACTGCTGCAACCAAAACACTATATCATGATGGAGGCCTCCGAAGGTACTATCAGGGTATTGGTCCTGCACTGGTTCAAGGTAAAAATTCTTCAATCGACACCGGTTCTCGTTGCAACAGTGTGTGATCTAACCTCGTCTATGTAGGACCTGTGTCCAGATTTGGGGATACAGCAGCCAATGCAGGCATATTTGCCTTGCTGCAATCAAACTCTTACCTAAAACATCTACCATCGCCTATCAAAACCATATTTGCGTCTCTGTGGTGAGTCTCCTACAAGATAAAACGTAGAGCATCCCAATTAGGGGCTAATCCACACTCGCAATAAAGTGCTGCTTCGTTTAGAATGATTCTCACACCCATTGATACACTCAAGACGACTCTGCAAGTGCAAGGTGCTCGTGGCACAATTTTGCTTCGACAGCGTATCAAATCAAATGGAGTGGGAAGTTTGTGGTGGGGAGCGCTTGCCACTGCTGCTGCCACCTTTGTAGGACATTATCCTTGGTTTGCTACGGTAAGTTCCTCCCCTAGATTCTAAAGTTTCCTTTCATTGTATTTATCAATTCTAGTACAACTTTCTTTCAGAAAACATCCATGAGCCACCGAAACATCCTATTGCAGTTTGGCTGGTGCGACTCGCCTTCATTGGATTCGTAGCCTCTATCGTGTCTGACTCAATTTCGAATTCCTTGAGAGTTGTGAAGACGTACCGCCAGGTCAATGACACGAAAGTATCATATAGTGAGTTTTTTTATTTAATCTCTGGTCATGAAGTTCCACTAAACATTCCATAGCCGAGGCTGCAAGATTGATTATCATTGACGAGGGGGTTACTGGACTCCTTGGGCGTGGTCTCAAAACCCGCATTTTGTGCAATGGACTTCAGGGGCTGTTATTTTCGATTCTATGGAAACTGTTCCTAGACCTGTGAGTTTTATTCGCAGCTTCAAACTGGTAGAAGCCGCGACTAACTAAACTCATGTACAGCTGGGAGCAAAAAACAAGCTCCTAATTAACGTGTGATGGCAGGCATGGTTATATATAAAGTACAAACTGTACAAACAATACTGTCCATCCCTGCGTGCCGGAAAACCCCATGTGCCGGAAAAAATGATAGATACTTTGACTTCAAGCACTGTAGAATCGTGCACAACGCAATATGTTTTATTATTTTTTATTCCGTGGCCAATCCCGAATGTCCTAAATGCCTACAACTAGAAAAATTCGGTTTGTATTAGCAAAGAGTCTCTTTTTATATAATTTCAGACTTTCTTTACTATAGCTGCACCAACGAGCTTATATCACCTCTTAAAATCTTAAAACTGTTTTGGCCGATTTTTTAAGCCTTTCTGCTATACGAGAGATCGTTATTAGCCTCAAGGTAGCTGTAGCATAGAGATTAATAAAAGATCGTTACGTGAGTTAGTACGTCGAGTTAGAATAATTAACTGGCTTTGGTTAGTGCAAACTGGCTTTGGTTAGTGCAAAATAACCCTGCACGTTTTAGTAATAATTAACTTACCTCCACGAGCTCGTAATTTGTACTTACGTAATCACTTACCTGTTCAGGACTGTGGCCGACGCGAGGCTAAACTGAGGGCCTTGACCAGCAGCGAGCGAAAACCAGATCAGTGTTAACGTCTAATAAATAGCAACTCGAAAGGATAATTTACCCAAGTGTTTTGATCGTTCGACTTCAATGGCTGCAATGTATAACTTATGAAGATAGTGCTAACCTTATAGTAATCAAGTAATCACATTGTCGACCCCAATATAAATAATCTTATCTTGTATTCCCGAGACTTCCCTTATCTTTCAACCTCTCCTCCTTTACCTCCGAATAACAGTGGAAGACCTCGGTTTTTGTCGTTAACTAGATAAACAGCACAATAGAAAAGCGTAGTTTGATCGAACTCCCTTAGACAATACAGAATTCCCGACAAACTCGACTATCAAAATCAGGCTGCTGGAATAGTTCGCCGTTCATGATTCCTTGAATATCTGGAGTACTTGACGTCAGCCGATATACAACAAAGTCTCACAAGAGTATCCGCTTACAGCATTCTTCAATAAGGTAGAAGTCGGCATTATTCTGCCTGAAAAGGAATGGCACTTTGCTTCCAAACAGGATCACGATGAGATCACCCTCTCTAACCGATTTTGGCCCTGCTCCGTAGTATCCTAAGCTGGTGATAAAGAATTGACGGTTTGCGTCCCCGACCCAGTCCTTTAACACAGAGCAGGTCTCGTGCTTAAGTTCATCCTCCGTCATCACTTCTTCTTGGACTTGGCCTTCCTCTAAAGAGTCGTTCTTTAGTAATATACATTGAAGAGCAAATGATGAAAGTTTGTTCCTTCCTAGACTGAGAAGCTGGCGAAACGTTTCTAAGCGACCAGTTCTTCTATATTGTATCTCAGGATGCACGTCATTTTTCGAACAGGCATCCCAATATTCTTGCAAGGGGTCGTTCGCCTCTGCTCGTGGTACATGTGCTACCTTGTCAATGAGAATGCCTTCGACAATCATCCTATTCCCCTCGTAAAATCGAACTCTTGGGGTTGTGCTGCCGGCTGATTGATATAACTCTCGACTTCCATCCTGGAGCAAGATGTTCTGTCTGGGTGTCAATAGCGGTAGTGTCCAATTTGGTGCCCAGGTTGGCAAAGATGCGTTTAACAATCGGCGCAGTGTAGACTGTCTATGGTTCGCTAAGAAACGCTGAAGAATGATTTCGAACTTTTCAACATGGGACAGAACCTCGCATGAGCCCTGACTTTGGCCGTATTTTCTAATGCTCGCTAGTAAAGAGGATAGGACCTCAAATGATGGCTCATCTCTTTCTCTTCCGTGCTCGCTATCTATATTTTCTTCAGTTCTGATTTCTTGAGCCAGACTTATTAGCGTTTCATAGACGCCTTGTCCAAATTTGATTGACCTTTCGAACCAAGGCGGGTGTTGACCGATACCTGGTGATTCGACGGAAGGCAGAGGAGCGGTGGAACCACTAGTCAATTCCTGCATAACTACTTCGTTCCGGAGCAGCTGGTCCGTGATGGCCGTCGAAAACTTGTCAGAATCTCTCTCCTCCTCAACGAAATGTTTACACCCAGAAAGAATATCTAGGCTGCCTCGTACTTCGATATCGCGTTTAACGACCTCGCAAAATAACCACTTGGCAGGCTTCTCGTAGTTTGGCCTGATGTGCTTGGCGTTTGCTAGTGAAAGAATACTGTAAATATAGTCCCGCTCGTCTGTCACAGATCGCCATCGACACATATCCAGACAATCCAAAAGGTCTAAGGAGCCTGATGCGGAGGCTGGATTTGACTCACTTAATGTGAGTAGTTCTTGATGTTTGAACGATAACTTAGAAAGATGACTAAAATCATAGACGAAATACTGCAGAATCCCGAGTCCCACAGAGAATGGATCCCCTTCATCCAGGTTTGCTGAAACTTCAGCTTCAGCATGCCACTTCGGTATGACCTGAGAGACCAAAGCAGCAATGGTTGGCCATGCAACTTTGTGCCTCCCGCAGCAAAACATGACGTTTTCGGCGAGAAGGATTTCTTGTACAATCCATGCTCGTGTCCAGTAAGGTCTTCGTAGAAGAGGGATAAGGGCCCGCCATCCTGCCAAAAATATCTCAGCTCTGAGAAGCTGGATTTGGTCTGGACTGTCTCCAAAGAGGATATTTTGCAAGATTTGCAGAAGGCCCATGGCTACCGCGCTGTTATCCGCCTCCTCGCCTAGCCAAGCATAGACAATCTTTGCTCGTTGGTAGACCAGCCCCATGATTGACACCTGGGATTCCCTTTCTCTCGTGTTTGATTGATTAATGCAGATAGCATCCACCCAAAGTCGGACTATGTCGTTCGTGTCTCGTAGTTGCTTAAGAGAGGCAAAGAGATTAGGCTTAACCGCCAGCTTTGTTCCCATGACATTAATAACTGGACCCTCGCGTTCTACGCCCCAACAATAAGACAGAGCATTGTATGAAGGAGAGTTGTTCAGACTTTCAGTCTCTAAACGACAGAAGATCTCTAAGTCTGGGTCGTTGCTGGGGGATATGGAAAGAACCCGTATCTCGAGATTTTTGGGGTTTAACGGCTTGTAATAGCCTGGCGGAAGTGTCGTCGATGCCATATTCTACAATAATTTTCCTTGTTGCAATAGTTGTAAGGCATGAGATTATGCAAGGATAACACAATTACAAAGTCGAAATCTGCTCCTGGTCAGCTGATTAGATGGTGACAGCGAACTGCGCCCTGCGAAGCCTTTGGTCCTTGAGCAGGAATTCACGTCGAAGACAACCTACTTTATTGGGTAAAGTGCGGAAACAGAGAAGTGGCTGCTCATGGAAACTTCTAGAAGAACGCCACACTTCTTCACCTGAGTTTCGTAGCGTCAATAGTAACTTACTGTAAATATTGTATTATATTACTTAAGCACTTCCTTCGGTTATTAAGATGCTTGGCGTATTGTATACCTTCTCTTACTTTGTCCGGATAAATGCGGCATGAAGGTTGCCGCATGCTCTATGCCTCCAACCTTAGAACCACATTCTTATTTTATAAAAATTTAATACCAACGTTCCGGAATTTGAAGACAGGCCAACATTAATGATAGGGCAGGGGGGGACAGCCAAAAGTGATATCAACGCCATCAACAGGATAATCAACAATCTAACCACAACCAAAATATATATTTACTACAATCTGAATTACCATAGAGAAATAGCCAAAGAGAAACAATAACCTAGTCATAACTTTATATATTCATGTGGTTGAGATTTGAGATTTCAAAAGTATAAAGTCATTTCGCCACGTAGAGTTTTCCAGCACGTAGGGATGGACTTTAGTACTGATTTCTAGCTCCGTTGTTGTAGGTTAAAATTGAACGTTTTGATTTTGGACTTTGCATGTATTGATCGTCCCCAGGCCGAAAAGGCCCCCATTTGTTCAAATGTACTCAAAACAGAGTAAAGGACCTCCAATATCCATTACGTCAGCGATAGTAGCATTGGGAATGACCCCCATCATGTTCAGAACGTGGCCTAGGGTCGTGACATTCCCTGGATCCCCATCTCTCTTTAACAACCCGCCATGATGAGGCAGCTCGTATCTCTTTTCAACACCCAGGCCACTAGGAGCATCACCCGAGAATCCAGGAAACGGTCCTCCGCCAGGAATTTCCGGGAATCCATTCTTCTGAACATTTGTTCCTCCCATAGCATTCAATCTATTGGTCGGATCTACGGATTGCCATTTCCACCAAATGCGATCAAGCTGGCTGTGGTGAAGGTAGAAGAGAGGATCTAGAAAACGTTCAGTAGTGCTGTATATAGTTATCTAAGGATGGGGACATGCCTCCAGGACTCGATATTGGATTGAACATCTGTTCAGATATATGTCAGTTACGTAATCTCAGATGCTGTTTAAAGCTAGTCGACTATCACTCACCTCGCCTCCTGTGCCTCCGTGGCCCCCTCTATGAGGAGAAGCTTCCATGCACATCCAAGCTTTTTCCCAATCATTGATAGCATAACAAGCATCCAAGTTGCTCTGTGCGGATTGCTCACTTTCCTTGTTGCTAATTGAGCGAGTGAGGCAATGGTCTGTGATTGCATGACCTGGACCCAGGTGGAGCGTGTAGTTTGCGAATGGACCATCGGCGATACACTTTTTAGTTCCCACCCCATTACCACCAAAAGTTGTAGGATCAAACACAACAGAGTTGGTGAATTTTCCAGCGTCGCGAACTTCATCCCAGTATCTTTTATCGACTGACCTTAGCTTCGTTTTCTTTAGATTCCAACAGACTTACGGCTGAGTCCCTTTGTACCCACATTCTGTCTGCAAAAGATGTTGATGGGCGTGCATGAGCAGGCGATGGAAAGGTAAAAATGCACCCTATGAGAACAACATGTGTCAGAATCCCATTTGCATTCAGACAATTGAGCAGAAATCGAAGTTGCTCACGACACCATGAACTAGTTCCGCTTGAATTGCATGTGTGGCTTGGAGCTCATCAAATATCGTCACAGCACCCGGCAACCCCAAAGTAGCAGGCAGAGATTGAAGGCAGAGTTCGGCATTAATATAGTTTGCTTTTTCGACAGACGTATAAGTGTGCCTTCTTACATAGTTAGTTTGAACACCAAAACAAACTGAGGCAATGACCGCCCCGTGTTCAGATTGACTCTTTACCATGCTTTTCGTTGCGCTTTAACTGTGCATGGGGCCGCAGTAACGGTGGCAATTGTGCAAACCAAAGTGGCGAATCCAAATTTATTTAGCATGATGACTTTTCTCTTCTGTAAACAAAGCTCCGTTCACTACTTTTACGAAGTGAGAGTCTTCCTCTATATACTTCAATTCTTTCTAAGCATTTCTTGTAATCATATATTACACAAAATAATGTGTGTACATCGCTATCTATTAAAGGGGGGTGGGCGACGCGTAGCGCATACCCAGTACTTAGCCGGAATTGCCTATGTTTTTTAATATTTGAAAGACCTTTCATTCATCCACTCGGTTAAGTTAAGATATTGAAATAAGATAAAGATGAAAGAGGGGAGAGGCTGCCTGCGTCGCCCGCAGCAAACTGCATCCTGGGACTGGTTATCAAATATCTTGATGATGGCTACACATAGAATCCATGTCATGTATCAACAAACCTAGCAGAAAACACAGAATTCATCAGTACTTTAACGGGTCTATATCATTTTTTTTATACACATGTCCGCTAGAAGAGTGCGGTGCTAAGCTTAATTCGCTATCCTCAACCCAAGAGAGAACAAGGTTTGGTTGTTCTCAATTTTATCACGACGCCAGAATTGTTAGGCTGATTTCTGCCTTAAATTATGCGGGGATGAATGCATTTGCTGTGCTCTCCTGACCACTTGCTTATATGATTATCTAATCAAAACACATTATGACTTATCCAAAGTAAGTTTCACGAACGTCCTTCGTAAAAGTCACTTCATGGTTGTTGAATCTTAGTCAATGGTTAAAATCGGTTTATACGCGACCTTGGTTTTATATTGAACATTTGTCTTGGCTAGGTGTGATGGATTAGCAACGAAACCGTGAATCACTGAAATTAGCTGAAGTAGATGGTCAAGTTTCAAGTTGCTAAAAAGTGTTTTTACATTACGTGCAGATCACTTAAGCACGAATTTGATATATGCTCGATAAGAGTGACAATCTCGCTTAGAATGACACGCAACACGCAAGAATATAAACCATTTCTAGGATGAAACTGTTTGAAGCTCAGGTGACTTCGTCCCAATATCTCGGTCGCTCACTGTGACTGAGGTCATACTTGATTATATACTCTTTAAGACTTCCACTCAGACAAGTAGAAAATGAGAGACAAGTGAGCTGACCATCTTGTCACCAAGAGCCTCAGAACACTCAGCTGTAACAGCTGTAACAGCTGCAGTAAACTTGGCTTCTCAATCGAGTTCCAATCTTCAAGTTATATCCAGAATGAATTTGTTTATTAGTGTTCAACAACTTCAAGCCGCTGGTTCATGGCATTCTTTTCTCCATATTCTGTGTTTCGGCTGGTTACCGCCATGGTATATAACTGGGTTCAAAGTCTCAAAATTTGTCTTACTAGGAGCACTGACTGTTTCACTAGCTACATTGTAAGTGTATTTTGAAGTAGCTCAATTTTCCTAGGTTGTACCAATAAGGTATATTCCGTTACATATTTCAGGAACTCCAACTCTAGGAAGGACAGACAGATACTAAACAGTAGTTCAAGGTTAATTCTATAAGTTTGGTGGATTTTTATCATCCTCAAAAATAGCAGGACTTTTCGAGATTAACCACGGAAGCATTATTCTTTCTTAACAATACAAAGTCCTTTTAAGGAAATAAGGGACATTCCACTAAAGTAGACAATTGAGACATCAGCAATCAACAGGCTTAAGAAGCCGATGTAGTAACACAAATTGACAACCACTATATGAGGTGTGAAGAAGTAGATGAGATGAAATTTGCTCGCAACAAAACATACCCATGGGAAATGTAACTACATTCCTAGTGGAATGATGAGATATCAGCCCAACCAAGATTCTTATTTTATGGATTCATTCTATGGATTCACCGATAAAAACTTAGCTTTACCCAAGAGCGCGCTGTGCAGATATGAGCTGCGAAGTAATGCAATGACAATATGGTCTGAACCAGACGTCTGCATGGCCAACTACTCTGAAACCTCAGTAGGTAAAATATACAAGAATACGATCGACCTAATCAATCTACTTGCTGTGGAGCTTAGTAAAGAAGCGACCACTCTAAGCTGCATATAGATTGCAGACATCTACAACGACAATACTCCTCCATCGATCAATCTAGAGACTCAGAGCACAACAAAGATAATACCACAATTCGAAAAGACTGGACATATCTAAGAATTTTGAAGTTTAATACTTAGAACCATGTCCGAGTTCTTCACTACCAATTGACAGTCCTTATTGGGTACACACAGTTCATCTCCCACGTCTTTTCCAATTTGACGAGACACTCTTCTTAAACCAGCTGCAAAAGCTACCTCAAATAATTCCCATGAGTATTCATGCCTTAATGTATACTTAGCCTAGCACGATGCCAGACGCCCTTTCCGTCAGCAGCTCTCCGTGAAACAGATCCCGATCTAGTACCGTCAGCGCGGGGTGTTCTCCGACTATCATTTTGAACACGAATCCTTCTATATGTATATCCTAAGAATGCAGCTTGCTTTCTCAGCTCCAGCACTTTCGGTGCTGTTTCGCGGTCTCGAAGAAGCTTGTCCCGAGGTCGTTTTCTTTCCTTTGGTCCATAGTGTCTTCCGAACCCCTTCAAGTACTCCTTCTGCTCATCGCCAATATCTAAATTCTCGACCTGCTTTTCAAATTTACGAAGTTTAACTGAGTCATGTGGCTTTTCAATGAATTCGGCTGCTAATATCTGGATAGATGGTTTGAATGGCTTCAAAGCATCCGCAATTTCCTCAATCGTTGCGGCTGGACCAGAAACAGATTCTGAGAAGTCGGAAATTGGATCTTCCTCATCAAAATAATGTGTATCTTCAGTGGATCTGATATTCGGCACAAATGGGGGATTCATTTGGTGAATATGTTCCCAATCAATACCACGGAAAAATTTGTGGCATTTGATGTCTTCCGCATCATAAGGGTAGACATATCTACCAGCGTAGTCTTGATTTCGTTGTGACAATTGAGACTTGTGATTCTCTCTATACCGCTTTGAGCAGAGCCTATCGTCTTTCGCTCGAATTATGCTTCTGATGAGGTCATGGCACCTTCTACTGACGACTGGTTTGTGGGGAAAAGCAAATGTCTCTTTGTGGTTCTGGATGGTAATTTAGAAGCGGAACAAAAAGGACGCTGAAGAAGTTCAACTGACCACTATATTCATTTTAGTCGCATGTCGCCCACCCTCCTCAGCAAGGAATGGGGTATGACCATAAAGACACTGCAAACTTATGTCAGCAAGTTTCAATTCATCAGCCTTGGGTAAATTCCAAGACCAGATCCACAAACTTCGTAAAGGATAACTGCAACACTCCACCAGTCACATCGTGCATCGTATCGTTCTCCACGGACCACTTCTGGCGCCATATATTGACTTGTTCCAACAACAGAGCGGGCAAGTGTGCGATTTCCATTCCTGTTACGCCAATTCAAGAGACCGTCATTTTCAGAGAGAATAGAGGAAGTCCGTTCATGACGGTCCCTTCCAGGAGTTGTGGATGTTGCTGCGTTCAGTGATGTCGCAAGGCTTTTTGCATCCTTCCTATCTAGCGTGTCACCTTCAATAGTAATACCAAGCTTCTGTAGGATCGAATAGCGATGGTTGTTGAAGTACGATTGGTCATGAGACCAGTGTCCGTCAAAGGCAAGCCCGAAGTCCGAAATCTTTAGGTGTCCTGAAGCTGAAATCAAGAAGTTATCCGGCTTGACATCACGATGAACTATTCAAAGAAAAGAATGATTAACATGACAATGTTACATCTGGGTGTGCCCACTAAGGCACCTACGGTCAGAAATTGGAATGTACTTACTCCAACGAAGGGCATGCGCCTCCTCAATGCAAAGAATCATCTCTGCCACATACCATTTTGCGACAGGTTCGGGAAGAATGTTGTCACGAATGAGAAGCCCCAAGAAGTCACCACCCGGCATATAATCCATGACCAGGTAAAGATGATTGAGATCTTGGAAACTTGCTCGGAGAGGTACCACCCTTTGCAAATTCAGTGTGAAGAAATCAGGCGAAAATAGGAGAGAGTTACCATCGAGATCCTTCAGCAGCGACAAGAAAATCTCGCTCAGCTCGGAGGTGACCTTCTTGTGAGTTTCGGAGCATATCAGACTTCTTGATGACTTTCATAGCATAAATACTTTTTGGTTTCTCAACACTGCCAAAACCATCAACCATGGTTTTTCTCCCTTTTAAGGGGTGCTCTGTTGCTTGAACATACCTATCAGGAGATTTCTCGCGGACCAGCCGGACAACGCCAAAGCTCCCCTTACCAAGAATCTAGCCCGTAATTAGCAATTTGAGATAGCAGAAAGTATGATTCCACTCACTCGAACGACCTCATACCTTGAAGCAGCTAGCTCTTTTCCTCCTACACGTGCGTGTGTTGCTTTCATAACACGAAGCTCGCGGAGATAGTCAGTCTCTCCTTTATAGAACCCTTGACGCTTCTCTTCTTTCTCGATATTGTCTAACATCATATTTTCGTATAATTCGCCTTCAAGCCGCCTAAGTCGTAATGAGCGAGGCGTTGGGTCCACGGAAGTGAGGCGATTGTAATGAGTCTCGAAGAAGATCTTGGTAGCAGCGACACTTTCAACGGTTTGGATGGCTACAGAAGTTAGCGCGAGTATTTCCAATCGTATGTCTAAAAGAATGACATTACTTGGCTGATTTAGAGGAGGCGCAGGAATATCAACTGTATGCCTTTCACATATTGTTGTGAGAGGATCTGATCCTGGACTGGTGTGTCTGGCAGTAACATGATATTTGGAATCAATTGATGTCTTGCCTGTTGACTCTCCTGGGTTTGGTGTTGACGATTTACCTCCGCTGGACGAGTCACTACTAACCTTGTTGTTCTCATTATTGATTGGGTCTGGGGAAATGGAAAACATGCTAGGACGACTCTTGCATTGCGCACGATGGACAACTGTGGGCTCAAGTTGGCCCGCAATATACGAAAGTGATATCTTGGGCCGGATTATAGGAGGTTCATCTCGTGTGGCAGACACTGGAGTGACATCAGTAACAAAATCAAAGACAACGTAACTGACTATCTGCAGTGGGATATTTGAGACATTCTTAGTTGTTCAACATAACGTACCACTGTTATTGGTCAAGGCACGCAGAACAGACATGATCTTGGAACCCCGACGACGAATGTTTGATACCGGCTGAGAGTCGTTCTCCTTTGGAGGTAGCACAACCTGAGACATGATAGGTGTAGCAGTATTATTCGGCCAGTTTTGCGGTGGAGGGTCGCAAGAGGGAGTAAGGTTGCGATTCATTGTTGGAATTTCAAGCAAGAGTAACAAAGCTAAATGCGAGTAAGAAACTGATGTAATAATAGTGATTATTATCGATTGTTTAATAGTCGTGTATTTATGATGTTGGAAATGGTGTAATGTTGATTAGAAATTCAATACATAGCAGATGGGAAAGAATGCAAATGGTACGGTCATGGAAAGAACGAACCAGAACCACCATAGGAAAAGAAACCTACCGCTGGTCCACTGGTGATAATTTATGATTCTGAGAGACAATTCGTGAAGTAAAAACAGTTTTTATTTAGTGCTACCTAAGGCGCAATCTCCTATCCCAGAACATACATAATCTGTGATCAAAGGAATTTTTTAACGCCTGCAATGCTATGCCATGCAAAACTCCTCATTCCATCTCGCATGGTCTGCTTCTATCTAGGCAGATAGTTACAGGTCTACGCAGGTCGGAGACTGGTGCAAATACATAGGTTGCATAATTGAGAATTAATGGAGTTTAAAATAATGCAGGGTGACGGCTCGATGGCTCGATTTTGTACAACAGTGAGTGGCGGGCTTGAACACAAAATATTTGGATATCGTAAGCGTAGACCGGAACTCATAACACAGGCGATCGACAATGCCTTACTTCACGCTCAACAACTTGATGTCAAAGATCAAGGTGCTGTTGGCGGGAATACCTGGAAGAGCTTTGCTACCGTACGCAAGGCTTGCGGGGATGGTGAGTCTGCGTTCACCTCCAACCTGCATACCAGCAACTCCGACATCCCAGCCCTTGATGACTTCGCCAGCACCGAGCTTGAATCCAAAAGGCTTACCCTTCTTGTTTGCTATTTAAAAGTTAGTGATATGCCAGTGATATGGGAATAATGAGAATGCATACAGTCAAAGACCTTGCCCTCCTGGAGCTTTCCGATATAGCGCATCTCAACCTTGTTACCCTTCTTGCAAGCTGGGCCACTGCCGATCTTCTTGTCATCAAGAGTAACACCACCAACCTTTCTGGGTCCCAATGCAGCCTTTCCTGGAGTAGCAGGGGTAGCTGGCTTGGCCTTCTCTGCAGATCCAGTTGGGCCTTGCTCGAGGTTCTTAGCGAACTGAACCTTCTTGTCGGCCTTATCAGACTTAACTGGGGTGCTGGTAGCGTCCGCCTCAGGCTCCTTGACCGCTGCAGCTTCGCCGTTGTTCTTCTTGAGCTTCTTCAATTGCTTCTTGCTAAGCTTGGGCTCCTCAGTTGCATCGGACTTGATCGATTTGGAGATGATATCATCGAGGGAGGCAGGCTCTTCAAGATCATCAGCGGTGCGCTTGTTCTTGCCCTTCTTCTCAGCCTTCTCTTTCTTGACAAGCTTTGGTGCCTCATCATCACTCCCAACTTCAGTGATGCGAGGGTCTTCGAGGTCGTCGAGATCATCACTGTCATCCTCACCCATCAATGCGAGCTCGAGCTCATCCTCATCTGGTGAAAGGTCATATTCATCGTCTTCTTCATCATCCTCATCTTCATCAGAATCGTAAACCTCGTGGTGATGGTTGTGTCCAGCATCATCAGGAATAACATAGTTTCCAGTGAGGTAAACTGTGTGGGTACCGGATACCTTGAAATAGACTGCTTCGTTCTCAGCAATGGTGATATCGAGTGGTTGTTGGTAGTTCTACAGTAATTAGTGAAGGTCTGCGGAATTGACAGGGGAAACCTACCTTCTCTGGGTCCAGGGTGCATAGAACAAACTCCTCAATTTCGATATCCTCTCCATCATCACTGTCTTCGTCGCTCTCCTCATCACTATTGGCCTTAGCCTTGCCTTTCTTATCGGCTTTAGCGACACCATTGGCGGCATCTGCCATCTCCTCGTCGGACGACTCATCATCATCGTTGAGAGACTCCATGAGCTGCTTGAGAGCTGCCTCCTTTCGTGCTTTCTTGCTCTTAGCGGGATCACTTGGGCCCCCATTGGCCTCCTCCTCCTCGCTGTCATCCTCGCTATCCCCCTCGGAGTCGCTACCACCACCGATCAGAGCTTGCATGTAGTCCTCATCATCAGAGTCATCCTCGTCAATTGGCTGACGGACAATCTTCAGGGTAGCACGGGGTTGAGTGGGGACGGTTCCATGCTCATCAATCTCGGGGACTTGAGTTGGGTCAATGGCAGCCATGGTAATACGGAACTGTAGATTTTCAGTTAGCCAAGACAGCCTTTCCATGTGTTTTTCTTTTTTGGAGACCTCATTGCAACCAGCAGTTACACTAAGAAGATAATGTAGGAGCTGGGAAAGCTCTCAATTGACAACACTTACAGTGGCAGGAAAGTCAGCAATCGCTGGGACCATGATATCGCCACATGGGACCTCGAGGCCATAGACGGCAACTGTACTCAAAAAATTAGGACGAGGTTCTAGAGGGATAGCGCAAAAGTACTTGCCTGGAAGGAGCGGCATGATGAAGGTGATTTAGGGTTATCTTTTCTGAGGGTGAAGGGAGTAGTGATCGCAGAAATTGGTTCTGCGGTATGAGAGACGTTTATGAATTGCCTCTTGTGTTGATGTTGATGGGTGGAGGATGAGAAGCAGCGGTGATGGTACAAAAAAAAGCTTCTAGAGAGCGGGTCCTTGGAAAACTTTTGGGGACTTTCAGCGCTAAGATAAGTTATCGCCTGAGTCACATGACTGTGTTCAGTGGTCATCTGTTGGCGGGGAGAGGAGAGGAGTGGTAACGGCAGGCGGTGAAGGGCAGAATAACAAGTACTTGGCTTGGTCAGCTCGGGGTGCAATTTGAATTTATATATACAAAGACCAAGATTAGTTGTAAAAAAAAACCCCTTTCAAGAATGACTGATTCATGGTATAATTAGGGAAGACATTGAGTGCTCCGCGCACCTAGTTGTTTGTATCTGGTTGCAAGCAAGTTCGGCTTGCAAGGTTCACATCGATAGGAGCCGACCTGCTCCTGGGTGGCCCAAGGCCAGAGACGGAAGCAAAATTCAATATGCGAAGTTCCTAAAAGGAACTCGGATATCACTATCTACATTCTAGCCTGTACTCGGTAGTCTGTATAGCTTGTAGCCAGAGTTTACTGCACGGCTTGGAATTGCTAAGAGAATCAGAGGCGACTTAGCATCAAAATAGTTCGATGTGAAAACAAGTTAAGCGCCTGGTATCAAAGATGCTTCAATCAGCTCGCTTATATTTATTGTGGACCCTTCACCCTCTAAGCCTCTCAGCCTCACCTTTCCTCTTTCGGCAAGTTTGTGGGTCTGCTCTTCCTCGCTCCCCTGGTTCTCCAGTACGATGTAAACGCTCACTCGGCTCAGGATTATTACTGCAGCCCGACAGCTGTGCGGCAAAGCAGTACAGGGGAGAAGGATATTCCAACAGAATGGCGTTTGGTGAGCTATTTCTGTATCCCTTCTTGCTTGTCGCCGTCCTCAGAAAGCTTCTTCCTTTTGCATTTCTGTTCTGTTCGCCCTCATTGTTGTTTTCACGGTCTCTATCATATCATGCCCTGCAAATTAGGGGTTTGAGCTTCGGGATTTCTCAGCTACGATATAATCCGACAACCCCGCTGCTGAGATGGCCCGCAGTCCTCATGTATTCATCGCGTTCTCTTTGGTGTTGTGTTTGACATTTATTTATACTCACGACAGCTTCCATAATACAAGCCAAAGCGTCTCCAGCTACTCTCAACCTCAATACAAATCCAAGCAGGCGGTTCAACTCGAACCGGAACCTCAGATCGGATCTGATATCGATCCTGACCATTGTTCTCCCCGGACGTTACCTATCGAAACACCATCTGAACCACCAAGCGATATAATTCCAAATATTGTCCACTATGTGTGGCTCAACGCACTTGATGGATTCTCTGTCGACTTTAGATACTTTATTTCCATCTATTCCGCGAGCTATTACTTCCAGCCCGAAGCCATCTACATTCATACTGATGCCTCACCTGAACGCTGGGAAGAGGCAAAGAGAAGCGGCAAGTCTAGAAGCTTCAAAGTAGGAGCGTCTTTCCCTGGTCAGCAAGCTAATATTTCAACTCATAGGTAACGATGCTACGCGCTGGACGCTGAGCATCCCAAACGTCAGACACCACTGGGTCAAACCACCAAAATATACTCTTAACTGTCTCGAGATCAAAAGAATCGAGCATGTGTCAGATTTCGTTCGTACACAACAACTATACAACTACGGGGGCATATATCTGGATGCGGATGCTGTACCCTTACGTGACGTGCGTAAGCTACGAGAGTCGGGATTTGCTAACATCGTGGGTAACGAGGACGTAGGTGAGTTTGAACTTTCGGCACAAAACCCCAGAACTCTTTATCTTTATTACAGCAACGAGTAAAACTAAGTCTAATATTTTAAAATGCAGAGAGGATTAACAACGGTGTGATGATAAGCAAGCCTAGAAATGCACTTCTGGGCATTCTCATGAGAGAGCAGCACATAGCCTTCGACAATGAGTGGCTCACGCACAGCGTGGAACTACTCACCACCGTCGCGTCACGCTTACAGGCCGTACCTGGGGAGGTTATGGTTCTCGGGGTCAAGGCCTTTGCACCCTCAAGTTGGGTAGTCGAAGCTGTCGAGGCTTTATTTAACCCACACACCGACATGGTGGTTTCAGCTCCAGGCGTAGCAGACGAGTCATCCAAGGTCCAGAATAGCTTTGAAGATACGGTGGCTTACTGGCAGCGTCGGAACTCAACCGTGAAGGCTGAGTGGGAGAATGATTATTCATCGACGTATGTGCTTCATGCCTTCAAAGGAATATCTGACCCGTACTGGCCCAAGAGAGTGGATTTAGAGTATGTAATAGCAAGGCAGAGCAACTTTGCTAGGGCAGTGTATCCGGCGATCAAGCATGCACTTGATGTTGGGATTATTAACAGAAAGCCAAAAATGAAGAATGATTCAGACTGACTTAGTTATTGTTCATTGGATCTATGTTTGATCCCCGCGTTCCTGCCCCTTTGCTTTGCCGCATATCAGTATTTGACTAACCCTAGGTTTCAAGTATTAGTCCTTAATTGCCCTTTTAAATTTGAGAAAAAGATCCCTTCTCGTAGCGCACTAGTAGAAATATTAAGTGATTGGTTAATAACACCACTTCCTTCAATACTGTAAGTAATCTTTAGTCACGGTTGTTGCCGTTGTAACCCCGAGAGTAGTTAGGCCCCTGAGTAGTAGCTAGCAGATCTTCATACCACCAATATTAGATTTCATTCTCCCCTTGCAAACAACGGCATAAGATCAACGAAAATTCGCTAAGCTTGTCCCTATCTGTCCGGGGTTGGGCCATCTTCCAAGGAATCACCCCACCAGAATGCGTGCTAGTTTAACGCCGGTGATCAACGTGTGTCTTGTGGGTGAATATTATTACTTTTGAAGTCTTCAGTTTTATGCCGTGGTCCTATTGTCCAACGAATGTTGAATCTAGTATGATGTAAATGTCTGATAAAGTACCTACGGCAATTACATGGTCCTTATGCCATCGTGTTAAGCAACATTGTAGATTTTCAGATCTTTCGCGAGCTTAGCTCTGAAACACTGCTCCGCCGCACCCTCATGTACTCCGTGTAACTAACATGTTCGATTCTGCGTCGCATGCTTTTACGGTCTAGGTCGAAGGAAACCATCTCGATGATGGCGACCAGTAAGATTTTGCACCTCGGGTGCGAACCATTGAACGCTCTCCTGGCGTGGGTTCGAATCTTTGAGCGCTTCCCTGATGTGGACCGGGTTGAGTGGTGTATAATCCACTCTTCCAGCATTCTTTCTCCTTTTCCCCTTCCTCGTACGACTCATTCTTTTGTTCACTTGCTCTTTCATCTCGCGACATTAGGTCAATTAGCTGCTAGATGCGAGCTATCAATATGGCCTTGCGACTCCTCTTAACGCTGAGCATGATCGTTTCCTCGGTGATTGGAACATGCTATCATCCTGACGGCACTTCAGCCCACGTTGACTATAAACCATGTAATACAAACGGGAATGTCAGCATGTGCTGTCATCTTGGAGTTTCTAACAACAATGGCGATGCTTGCGGTTCTGGGCCTACTTACGGACTGTGCGGTATAACAGGACCGCAGCTATGGAGAGAGTCGTGTACAGATCCGACGTGGAAGGACCCAGCTTGCTTGAAATTCTGTCTCGATGATAAGGGTAAGTTTAAGCATGTTCTTCTCGTTTTGTCTACAATTAAAGCATGTTGCACGTCCTGTGAGCCTTAACTCACCAATCATCATAGGACTAGCTGGAGATATCCAGATAACCACGTGTAACGACGGGTCGTTTTGTTGTGGGGAGAACAACGCAACATGCTGTGCTGGTCGTCATGGTGTAGTTATGGTCAACAATCAACCAGTGCCAGCGTTTCTTTCATTTACTCAGAGCTCAATCTCGTCCACATCGCCTACTCTAAGCACTACAGTTGCTTCTAGTACCACCACACCACCCTCACTTACCTCCCTAACCTCATCCAAGGGTGCTTTGATACCGCCTCAACCAACAAGGGACACTTCGGCTTCTGGACCTGATTCTCCAAACCCAGAGCCAACCATCTTCAGCTCCTCCAAGAACCTGAGTACGAGCGACAAAACTAAAATTGCTGTCGGGGTCACCGCAGGGGTTCTTGCGCTTGTTGCAATTATTACCTTCGGATGGTACATGCGGAAGCGTAGATCAGCAAAGGCGATTGGTAACCCGTCAGTACCTCCTACCACTGGAGAATATACTGGTTACGCAGCAGAACTGGATAGCAATCGCAAAAAAGAATTGAGAGGCTTTTACAACGCAGAGTTAGACACCAATCAACCAGCTGCAATAGAAAAGTCGGACGGGCGGCCAATTTATGAGATGTAAAAAGTATGAGAAGTTGAGATGCCTTCTAGTGGATTTCGGATTTTAGTTCCGGTAACTAAGATTAATAAGAGCTCCATTCTGGCGGGTAATTGTAGCAGTAAGATTATGATGCTACGCGCTCATAGTTCGGGGGCACGTAATGATGGGAGAAAGAAAAAATAAAGACATGCGTTGGGTGTGTATGTTCAAAATTTATTCATTGGAGGACACTTCGTTGGTATGGGGAACTTCATGCACTGTATACAAACAAAACCTGTCCGGTGAGGTACAAATGTCACTGGGCAACACAGAAATTAATGAAATAAACCGCACTTGTGCACATCGAAAAGACTTGAACGATTAAGAAAATATAGTTCCTAGCAAGTTAAACTGGTTCAGCGCTGATACACTGTGGAAATATTTATCAAGTCTGACAAAAGTAGTCGCGCACATGTTACTCCAGGGCAATTTTAGCACGGTTGTAGTCCGGGTTAAAAACAATTCTTGTACAAATGTCAAGGACCCTACTTCACGATGAAGGGGAGGTTCCTCGATAGTTAAGAGTGCGTTCTTGTATACGGTGTAGTCAGAGAAGAGGTTTCTCGCGATGCTATATACAGTAGTGCTAGCCTCGCTAGTCTAATATTGGTGCCTGAGGTCTGAGACCACAACAACGAAGCAACAACATTGTAACTTTTCTTGGATTTTTGCTTCAGAGCACGGTTGCACCACGGAATGCAGTACCAATAAGTTCGAGTCTTAACCCAATCAAAGATGAATTGAAACCCACCAAGAAAACCCAACACTAACATCAAATGGTGTCTAATCCCATGTTTCATATAGTAGTAGCAGCCTCGGGTATATTCTTATCGATATTGGTATGGTTATCTCTCCATATATTTGCTCACTTGTGCCACTATTCAAACGAATATCTTTACATAATTCAGAGTTTTTGTTGAGACAACTCGTTCTATGGAAAGTTCTCATTTTGATCAAAGCGTTAATATCCACACGAGGTTAACCTCATGTTTCCAGAAGAAGAAGAAACACCTTAAAGGTGGATGGGTGTGAAAGAAGAAACCCAACATATAGGCTTTTCCATTTTATCTCTTTTAAATTTTGAGCGTCTGCCTTCACTATATCCGGACACATTTTTTGCATACAGTGAAGTCAGGTGTCACCAGCTAACTACACTCAAGACTAAATGCCGTGCGGAGAGTGCATCCTGGTGAGATTCAACTTTAAACAACATCAATGCCAACATAAACGTGTTTACGGCAATGATAACTATAAATTTGTTCTAGATGAGTGATGGAGGATGCCAGTTCTATTCTATAGAAGGCTATAACGGATATCTAAGCCCAAAAGACTCTCAAAAAGTGACAAATACCAGAATGCAAGAAAATCGTCACATGAATTTCCTCCGCGCTGTCTACCCTCCACTTTTCCGCGTCTCTTATGTCTTCATATCTAGTTCTCACCTTTACGTCCTGTGCAACCTTTTTCACATATACCACCAAACTCATTTTTCATCCCAGCGTCGCACATAGTTTCCACTCTCTGTGGAAGATGTCACTATACCTCGTCATTTGGCTTTTTGCTTCTGCTCCTGCTACCAATTTGAGATGGGAGGGATCGTCTAGCGTCCTATTGTACAGTACAGTTTGATCCACCAAGTAGTTGGAGAGGAAGTGTTTTCATGCCTCAAAACTTTGGAATCGGAGAGCGTCCAAAACCTCGCCCTGCAAGTGTCGTGCTGAATCCGGTAATTCATATCTGAAAAGGGAACTTGATATCATGGCATGAATCCTGTTTCGAAACCCATTCCGCTATCCTGGTCTTGTTCCAACTACTATGCCACTGCTTTCCATCTTTATTCTGCTTCTTCTCACCAATCATTATTTTCTTGGTTCCCAGATTACATTCGCTGCCATTGAAACGCGATTGGAGGCAATCTTCTCTTGCTTTACATGCTGCTCTACATTCCTCTACAGTCGTCATATTGCCAATGGCCAAATCATCCGATCTATTGTCCCACTCTTCAAGTTGAACAGGTATCCTTTCAGAAAGAAAATCTTTGAAAAGCTCCGCATATGTCAAAGGTTTCTATGCATGAGTCAGGAATTGGAAAAATGAAAAAAGAGACTTTGAATTCTGTCTGACGTACACTTTTGTCCTTTCTTCTAGCCTCAAATTCATGCAACATTTGAGCCTCAGCCGGCGCAACATGGTGCATCGTCACGAGTGGTTGGCACCACCGATCCAGAGAGAATGGGATGACAGCCGGCGGGTCACCATTAACCGTCGGGTTCGCATTCTTGACGTTCATATCTAAGTCCTTTAGCGCTAGTGCAAGCACATAATCGCCACAGCAATTATCATGAATTTTATCATTCCAACTCGCGACCGAACCGTTGTGGGTGTCGATAAAATCACGTGTCGCTTCTCGGGAGAGTAATATACCGCTTCCTCCATGGGCAAACGCATTCTCAATGACGAAACTCAATGATCCAATAAAGGACTTCTGGGAAGGGTCAAGCTTCTCCAGCCATAGCATCAGAGTTGGCCAGGAAACGTAGGTATCAGCATCGATGTGCATGTACCAATCCATATCAGGTTTCATATTCCAGGTTTTCTCCACGATGTGAAGGTTCTTGTATTTATCCAGCGTCCAAGCAGCTAGATCCTCTGGTCGTCTAGGATCCTTCATGTTCCCTAATATGGTTGCGATTTTCACTGGGTCATTCAGCACCTTCTGCTTGCGATACAGATCGAAATCGGAGTTATTCTCCTTCACAGAGTCTGGAATTCCCTCGAGGGCATCGTAGATATGCACGTTCCCAATATCATCCTCCATATCAGAGAAAATGAACAAGTTTGGAGCACATCGCAGGGACGTTTGCAACTGAATAGGGATCCTCTTGTGTGCTTCTGTGGCCCCCGTCTTAACAGTTATCACCACACGCTGAAGTTGAGATTTCTCGTCGCATATCTCTTGAGATTTAGCGATGCCGTGTTTGCTTTTATATTGGAAAACCTTCTGCTGTCTAGATTGCCGCTGTTTGGAAGTGTGTGTTCTAGGGACAGGAAGACGGAAATGGAGAGCAATCAGTGCCCAGATCAGTAAAGCAAAGAGCAGGAATCGGTGACTAGAAATCCATCCACGAAAACGAAGTGACATTTTGATCGTTGAAAGCATACTGTCGCCATAATTCGCGCAAAAGATTGCGATGCTTCATCTCACATCTTAAGACCAGAGAGGCCCCGGACGCCATGTTGGTAAAAGCTGAAATGGTTTAGTGCGTGAGATTCAAAAAGACTTGAGCGGCTATTCTCTCGTATAGTATTGCCACGTTCTCACGGGTTGCATGTTGTTGGTAAACATGTTTCACATGGGTATGATAGGATGCCTGGTGAAGGATTACCAAACGCCCATTTGCAAAGTTGTACCCGGTTATGATAAGACACCTGGCGAAGGATCGCTTAGCGCCCGTAGTTTTTGCATCGTACCTGAGGGCATTTGAGAACTCGCTTAAATTGTAGGGATTCTAAGCGAGTTAAACGTGGCGCCCCTGATATTATACAAATACATCACTCTGGAATAACGCACTAGCTGCCGAGGTTGGTTGATCTTAATGTACCAAATTTTTTACTTACATGCCACAACTAACCTTGAAAATGTACTGCTCGACAAAGAAGTCTAGTAAAAGAAGCTAATAGAACATAAAGCTATATTCGTCACTCAGCCGCCCGATAGCCATGCAACTCAGTCAGTTCGCCATTTTTGCTCAGAGGGATCGTTGGATTCAGGGTTGTGAAACGTGAAATGTTGGGCATAGCTTAATGGGCCAGTAAGGAGACTAGCTAGCCATGATGGTAGAAACAGAATGTATTCTACAATTGGCCGCTTTTGTCGACAAACCAACATGCAGCCGACAACAGAATGGCTGTTGCGTCGTGACGAATATTCAAATGTCTTATAGTTTTACGTTGGGTGCAACTTAATGAGGCTGGCCCTCTTTGTACGACTTAATCATCAAACTCCACGCTTTCTTCTGTTTATTTCGAGCAGAGGATCTGAGAGACCATCGAATGTACCGTGAATTGTCACAATTGTCATGCATCTGGTCTATCTCCACGGTTGGCTCTTGCTGCCCATCATCGCTGTTGTTGCCGACACCAATGAATTCATATTTCCGAGCAAAATGGATTTCGACCATACTCACATCAATGGGTCTTATGAGATTGGAAGCTTGATGACTTTGAGGTGGAAAACTGAGTGGAACGCGGTGACCATCATCCTATGTCAAGATGGGCCATTGCCTTTTCAATACCTCCCAAATTCTCGTAAGAATTTCCCGGTGCCCAAGCAAGCGTTGCTCTTGTCATGACAAAGCTGACCTAATGTTCAGAAGCACTTGCCAAAACCACATCGTTCATTTGGCCAGTAGACATCAGCGGGGTTGGAGGAAATCCGAAATTTGATCTAAGCAAAGGCTCGCTCTTCTTCTTCGGCATCGTCCACACCGGCACCGTGGATTTATTCGAAAGCCAGTATTTCAACATCACCCCCAAGGCGGCAAAATTTGCATCATCAAGAGCAACCTCCACGACACCGACACCGACACCGACCAGTTCATCACATACCTCCAGCACTATACTTGCGACTACATCACCGCCACCCTCCCCAACATCTGCATCAATACCAAACCCTTCAACTGCTCCTCCTCCTCCTCTTGTAACAGCACTAGCCGAAGCCAAGTCGGTCAAAAGTGCAACCGCACAAAGCAGTGGAGACAAGTGGAAAACTGGCATCGCGGTGGCCGCCGCAGTTCTTGCACTGCTTTCAGTCTTCGGGATTGGGTTGTACTTGTGGAGACGCCGAAGCTCAGTCGCTCGAGGGAACGCCGCCGTGCAAGCTTCACCAGTTCCCAAAGTGAACAGGAGCCCATTGCTACCCATGACATATATGGAGATGAACAACACTCATGTCGTTGAAATACCGGCTAAGCGACGTACACAGCCTATTTATGAGATGTAGCACAGCGTAAAAAGAAAAGAAGAAAAAGAAAAAGAAAAAAGGTTTAGGGGTTTATGTACCAGTGGGACCCATTATAATGCATAAAATGAATCTGGGATGTCTAATCTGATAACGGGCGTTAGAGGGCTAATGCGGTGGAAGATCCGAAATAGGGGGGGAAAGGGAGTCCTCCGTAACTGCAATGAATTTATGAGAAGATTTTATGAACTTATGTGTATGTATGGGGGGTGTAGAGTATAGAGGGGGGGGGGGACTGACCTGTCTTAAATATAGAAAATAACAATCATCATTGTACAGTACAGTACAGTACCAATAACCAGATTATATTCAAAAACATATATATATATATACAATTGTGGCAAACCCACCAATTATGTATGTCTGCAAACTATAATCCGTATGCTAGAATATACCGTGGTGATATGCTGCACCGTACTCGTTATCAAGAAAGCTCAAGCATTACCTGCACTGAAACTCCCATCTCAGGCTTCTTGTCACAAGCTGTGAATGGCCCTCTCGAGATATAAAAACAAAGGGACTTAAAGGAGATGGAGGAGTGTTATAGATGAAACCCAAATAGTTTTTCATATTTATCACATTTAATTCTGAGCGTACATCTCCACTGTATTCTGTACATTACATTTCTTTTTGCAAAATAGTGTAGTGAGGTGTCACCAGCTAACAACGCTCACGACCAAACGCCGTACCAAGAGTCCCAACCCCCCATTCCTCTCTATCCGTTAAAAAGTACAATTCAACCCGCCCAACGTTGAAGTCACGATGTATTCTGAACTCCTCTCATTATCTCCCTACTCGAAGATACATAATTCTTCCTTCCGGTGCGGTGCAAAGTCGTCTTTCCACAAATCCCACAGCCTCTCCAACTCCCTTACATACTCACCATGTACCCGATCGATGACCTCCTGCCCCGGTTCTTGTTCCTGCACCACCCTAACGGCGGGGCCAACCACAATATTCATTGGTCTGCGATACGGCAACAGTCCCACATCATAATTGAAAACTCCCCTCGCATGAAACAGCGGAATCGTAAAGCCCATGATTTTCTTAACCAGTAGTTGGAATCTATGGATGGTGGGATGGGTGTCGACGGCAAATTGGTCGTAGATGTCGTTTTCGCCAAAGGCGAGAACAGGCACGAGATCGGCACCGGTGCGGATGGCGATCTTGACGAAACCTTTACGCTTGGCAAGAACGAGACGCAGGGAATATGGCCTGGCCTCTAAAGATTCAGCAGCGCCACCTACAACTATTGTGATTGCGCGGCCCATGCCCTCCTAATATTACGTTAGTTTGAATGGTAGTTATGGGAAGAGGTTGGAGACGTACACTATTAGGACCGCCTTTGGAAAGGAGATTTTCACAAGATTCTTTCGATACGGATGCTAGGCCCATGGCAAGGAGATAATCTCGGTATATCGGAATCCTGAAGTTGGAGTCAAGAGTAAGGAGAGTGTTTTTGATGCCCGGGAAGAGTTGGGAGAAGCCTAGGGCGTCGGTGCCAAAGGCTGCAAAAGCTCCATGGGAGATGATACCATGAGGATGGTACCCAAAAATGTACTTCCTTGTAGATGGTAATTCTTGCGTCCTATGTAGTCGTGCCGGGAAGTACGACGCAAACAAAGACCAAACAGGCAATGAGCGTATAAAATCCGATCGATGGCTCAGTGTTCCAGAAGTCGAGGCCGTCGACACCATGCAGTAAATCATATATGGGATTAAAAGCGGCCAGAACAATGGGATGGCGCAAAGAAAGAAGAACATTGACACAGACAATGCCATGGATAGCGTATGGAATACCACCAAGCAAGTCTGAAGACGTCGTTGTAAAGGCACATTCAGCGGTGCGAATCGTATAGCACTTCTCTGCCACCTCTGGCCTGCTTTCTTTCCGCTGCTCAAAGGTCTTTCTTTTCGATCCCGGCGGAGCTGCTCTTCGTAATCTGCAGGTGGCTTGATGCTTATGAGTTTACTACCATTATTCTGCCCTTCAACTTTCTCAAACACCGTACCATCCGAGTTGGCTTTGTCCGCTCCCTGTTTGGAAGTGCCATTTACCTTCCCTAGTATCTTTTCTGCCGTACTGAGATTCGCGCCAACGCCGTTTGTTGAATCGCTGCTTTTCTTTGAGGATGCTTTCCTTGGTTTATGTCTACCAGGAGACTTGGGAGCCTCATCCAGTCCTTGAGCTTCATATTCCTGCTTGCTCTCTACTCTCTCTACCACGGGCCTTGCCCCTCCTAGCTTTCCTTCAACCCTCCTCTCATCCTTGCTATTCGTCTTCTCTTCCAACTCTGAACCGGTGTTTACAATCTTCAGCACCGTCGTACTGTGCGCTACTCCACCCTTATCCCCATCAGCCCTCTCATTCTCCTTGTAATCCTCTTTATTTGTACCATTCTCGTTTGTGCCAATAGGTCCATTGGGTGGTGTCGAGGGTGCGGCTTCTTCGATCGCATCCGCATAGCTCTTTGGAGATAAATGTTGCTTTGCCCGTTGTTCGGGGATGGCTGCCATTGCGATTTTAAACGCAGTCTTCTGCGTGTTATTCTTGGCTGCTTGTAAAAGCTGATTTGCAGATGTTTCTGATCTGCAGATACTGTATGTCCGTATTGGAGGTGGGTGTATGAGTCCTGGGCCCTTGGAACAAAACGTGGTGGCTGGTGCGTGGAGGAGGTTGACAAACGTACTTGCGTACCGTAACCGTTTGGCCGTGCCGGTCGGGTATGACGTAATCCTAGCTCGCAGTCCAATAGTGCTTTTTTGACACACGGCTTCATTGCTAGGCTCGACCGATAACTGTTATAGCGGCGTGGGAGGCTCAGCTGCCGCTATGTAAAAGTTAACGCTAAGTGGTGAATCATGACGTGAAAAATAGAACAATCAGATTTGGCTATTTTACGCAGATAGACAATCCCGTGCATTTGAGTTTTCCAGATCGGAATCCACGTGGTATTTGTCTATAGGTAAACTAGTAGCGACCATTAAAAATAGTTATCTGCTACACTGGATAATAAGAACCGCTAAGCATTATATAATACAGATTATCAAAACCACCTTACAACCCAACACCAAGTGAGACTTTACCTTACCCCATCCATCCGCAGATATAAGAAATTGCCAAAAAAAGAAAGAAGCCAGCGCACGCAGGCGGTATGAAGTCTATGAATGGGCAAAAAACTTTTCAGGACAACTCATAGCATTCCTCCAGGCTTGAAGTGAATTAGGTGATATATTCTCCCCAACGCCAGACAGGGCTGGCTACCTCCAACATCCAGAGAAAAAGCTTTGATGCATGTCATTACATTATGTGGACTTCACAATGTGTATTTAGAGTCGATCAACCGTGAAAGACATCTAGCAGTGTTGCATTCAGGTTGAATGATTAAAAATACGTCAGGGTTGACTAGAAACAGGTGGTGGTTGTGCTTGATGAGAGTTGAGCTGGGTTCTAAGGTAATTCGCCTCTTCCGTGAGGCTTTTGATCTGGTTTTGTTGGCGTGATATCTGTTCATGAGCAGCGCTTTCTCGATTTTGAGATCCCAGCAGCTTGTTGGTCAAATCTTTGACTTGTTCTTCCAGCGTTTGAACATAAGCCCATACTCCTTGCTCGCCAGATGCAAACAAATTCTTACTGCTATCTCCACTGCTACCTTGCTGAGAGGGACCAGCGGACCTTGGAGGCTGAAATATCGTGCTTGGAGAACTTGCCGTAGACTGGCCTTGTTGCTGTCCACCATTCAGATTCTGCTGATTTGGGGTCTGGCTGTTCAAGGTAAATCTGCCCTCCGGAGGAGCTAACCCTGCCAGGGCTGGTAGCTTTGGACCTTGCGAACGATCTAGCGGGGATGGAAGTGACATAGCACTTGGGGAATCTCTCCCTGTCTGTCGACGCCCAAAATGCTGTTGTTGAAATTGGGTGTTTAGACTTGGAGACCGCTGCCTGGCTAATGATGCTGGATCGTGACCAAGCTGGTGAGATTGTATCCCGCCTGGGCTAAGGGGCTTCGGACTTTCGGTCATGGTACTTTGAGCGTACATAGACCCTGGTCCAGTACTAAGAGCCATAGAAGACATACTTCCACCTTGACTGTGGCTTGGGTAACTGTTTTGTATGCTAGGCGAGGTTGTAGAGTTGGTCGAACCTCGATCCATATTCGGTGGGTATAACCCTCCAGAGGGTTGTACGGGTCTCGGTCCAGCCGGAGGATAGGTGCTGGGAGCACGTGAGCTATGAGGACTGTAGTTGTCCTGACTACCTTTATGCCTGCTAACATGCTGCGCGTTGATGCTTGGAAGACTGGCGCGGCGGCGCTCTTCTTCCGTCATATCAGCTTCGTTGCCATGAGGCGCCCCATTTGTATATGAAATTCCTTCCATATCCTCCTCATCCCCACCGTTTGAGCCCTGATAATCATCATCTCCGCCGAAGCTGCCCATGCTTGGTCTCCTCCCAGCACAGCCACCTTGTCCCTTGCTGTGCCGTGCAAGCGCATCACCTCGTGCGAATTTGCGATCACATTTCGGACAGACATGTGGCCGTTCTCCTGTATGTAGCTTCATGTGGCGCTTAAGATCATGTAATCTTCGAAATCTCATATTACATGTTTGACAGACATACGGCTTCTCGTGGCTGTGTGTCAGAAGATGGCTCTTGAGATTATGATGCCTGGTGAATTCCGTTTCGCAGTAGGGACATTTGTGTTTTTTCTGCGATGGAGATCGGGGAGCGAGCTGCTGCCCGGGCATAGGAAGGCTCAATCCTCGTTGCGGAGCTCGTGAAAGGTCCTGTTGTTGAAGCATATGTCCCGGATATGAGAGAGCTCCTCGGTTTGAATGTTCCTCGACCGGCGCTCGTAGTGACCTAGAGTCTCCGGAGTTTCCACCCCGGCTTTCACTATCCGAAAGTCCCCCAATGGCACCGGGACTGGCAACAAATGTTGGGCTCGCTGTCGCGGTCTGCGCCGAGCTGCCTAAGTTCGCAAGGCTTGTTACGCTTGCCGGACTTGTATCTATCCTATTGTTTCCATGCATTTGGTGTGGAATATTGAGAGCGTTTGCAGCGATTGACATGCCTTCGCTCATTACTGAAGTTGAAACTGGAGCATCTTGCGGCCTGCTCATTCCTGCCCCACCTCCAGCCATGAGAGATGAAAGAGCCTTGTGCCCCGGGTTTTCGCTCATTGCAGTTGCACTCTGTCTCGCACTCTCGTCCTGCATTCGACGCATGTCCTCGAATGCCGCGGCGCCAGTCATCGGAGATGGTGTAAACCCGCCTTTCAGGCGTGGCGATTTCGCAGAAGGAGAAATGCCTATGTTGGAAAGCCCCGGATATGAGACGGATTTAGGTGGTGTTTCGATTTGACGGCCACGCTTCAATGATTTGGTTCGTGTAGGTTCGGGGTCACTAGATGCTGTGGTGAGAGTAGCAGCGCCGTCAGAGAGGGCTGGGGGGAACACAGGCGCAATGGCAGGAGAGATCGTTGCTTGTTCCGATGCCATTAGGTGCGAAAACAATAGCTTCTTTTCCTGCTGGTTAATGTATCTTCAAAGCCTGTCGCGTTGTGAATCTCGGGCGTGCCGTCACAACATCGTCGACTCTTCTTGACTCGGTTGACTGTGGCTGAGTTGCGCAAGGCTGCTTCTTTCTGTGCACATTTGTGTCAGAGCGTGTAAGACTACCTGATTACACGAATTGAAGCTTACAAGGACCTGCGGCAGACGGAATGGGATGCAAAAAGGTATGCGGATGGGATAGGCAGCTGGATTGAAATGTGCAAGAAGATCGAACAGTTGTTTTTTGCTTGTTGAGGGCTGATGAGATCGACACGGCCGGCTGGGGGTGGAACAAGAAACAGCTTATTAGGGAGGATAGATAGATAGCAAGGCTAGGGCGACGATGATGATGATGATGATGATGATGATTGTTCAATGAGGCGACAGTTCGGTCATGAGTCCACCGGCTTTGTTGGAGGAAGACCGGAGTCGCAAGTAGTATACTCGCGCACACAGAGAGAGAGAAATATGGGAGAGGAGGCGGAGGAGGCGGAGGAGGAGGAGGAGGTGGAGGTGGTGGTCCGGGTAACAGGGCAAATAATGGACGAGAGGGCAACTGGATGGGCCAAAGGTTGTCCAGAGAGCCAAGGTGCCAAAGGTGCCAAAGGTACCAAAGGTGAAGCTGGATATGCTTTTAACTGGAGCTCTAAAAACGACGGATGTTGGATTGAGTGGTCTCAGTCAGTCGCTAGGAGAGGGATTTGCCCTTTTTTGCCTTTGGTGGTGGTTTTTTGGTGGTTTTGGTGTGGTGCTGGCTGGCTGGCTGGCTGGCTGGCTGTGCTGCACGTTTGTCTGGCCCTCGTCCGTCTTGTCCTTTGACTTTCTTTGCCTTGGGGAACTTGCTTGCGAGGCGCAGCCAGCTGAGGCGGAGAAAGAGCAGCGATCATGGCGCTATGCCGCTTTGGGAACTCGGTGCCACTCCGATTACTTTGCCTACTACCTCCCGGTCCCAGAGCAGCTAGAGTAGGTATGGTATCTCCATGCGAGAGAGGAGCACCCAGCTGCCACCAACATAATACAAGTAATACAGTAATACAACTAATACAGTAATCTATAATACAGTAATCCATTAATAATATAATACAGTAAGAATAGGGAATGAAAAGGAATGAAAAGGTAATTCGTATTGTATTGTATTGTATTGTACTGTATTATAAAATACAGGACAATTACAGTACAGTACGGCATAGTTAGTATAGTGTCAGACATTATAATATAAATATACATATACATATACATATACACATATATATATAACATGCTCTTTTATTTACCGTAAAAGCCCTATAAGCCTTAAAAGCCTTAAAAGCACTCCTCTGATCCCCCTGTCGTATTTCTCTTGACAATAAAGAACGCAGCGAACTAGTGAAGTACTATACTGTACTGTATCATACGGGTACTTATGATATTGGACAGGATAATAAGAGGCCTCGACCATTGAAAGAAAAGTGGGTTCTCGGATGCGTTTGTTCCTTGACATAAGGGTGCTCAATATTGTGGTTGTAACTCTGCTGCTGTTGATATTCACACTTGATTGGTTGAATAGTTGTAGTTGGTTTGTTATTTCCAGTCGAGTTCTACCAACAAGTCTCCTTATGTACTGGTACATCTGTTTTCAGCGTCCGAGCTACGCCGAAACGGTGTGGCCTGCATGGCGTCGAGGGCGTCCATCCGGTCTGGAGAGAGCACAGATCCTTTTTCGCCTTGGTTTCTTTATTTTTTGCCCGTCAATACTCTACAGCACAGTAGAACTACGTCACAGCATGTATCCATCCAATAACCACAACATCCAATACTGTACTTACTACTGGTATCCATTATCCAATACTCGGGTTAGTGGTCATGAGCGGTTGCTTCTTGCATTCTTGGGCGGCGGGTTTTCCTTGTCGATAGCTCCATCGCTCTATAGCAAATCATGCACTTTCCCAACGCCTAATCATCATACCTATCCGCGGATTCCCATGCGCTCTTTTCGAACTCTTGCCTTTTGCTTCCCTAGATCCACCAATGTACCAAAAAGAAAACATCATCCAAAGCACGCGCAGAGGATCGACTGCAGGTGCAAGCCCCCCTCTTAAAAAACAGAAAAAAACAATAGAGGCAACGGAGCCATCTCCTGGTTCAAACCCATTCCGGGACCCCTGGTTTCTCGCTTGCCTCTCAAAGAGAGAGAGGTTGCCAGGTTGCTTCTTCGACGATGATATGATTATATGATCGGCAGGTGATGAATATCGCTCTGCTTACGGAGTATACGAAACTGCCAGTAGTACAGTACACTACTAAGCGGCCTCTCGCTCGAGCATCTGTGGCGCCATATGCATCTAAAGAAGAAGCTATCCCGTACGTAAAAGAATAGCGTACCGTACTTTCGAAAGAAGCCACCCGGGCTTTTCTTCACAGGGATAGTCGTACTTCGCGGCCGTAAGGCAATTGTTTTCTCCCGCCTGTGGGTGAGATATGATTGAGGTGATATATACTGTACAGTATAGCAGTCTCACAGTGTCAGAAAGAACCATCCATCCATATGCGCTGTCGGTACCTCTCCTCTGTACTCCATCCAGCCAGACCTTCTCTCAGCCACAGCTGAGAAGCTGGTGCTGTCGTTGAGATGACACGCTACCGCTAACACCTTGCAACATTTGGTTAAGGGGGACAAGGGGGGTTGCACAGTCGCCCGTAGTTCTGTATTTTTGATATATTGAACATATATTACATCAACGTCTTTCATCCTAAAAACTCAGGAGGGCCACATTCTTTTTTTTTAACGATATCAGATGTCGGATCGGCATGTTTCATGTCGAAATACTACTGTATATACTTACAGTGGACAGTGGAATACGACCCCATACCAGGGGGGGGAGGCACTTATTTGATTGAATATTATAATTCAATTCCGGTTCATTTGCCACCACCATACAATACCTGAGCTTCACAAGGAGATCGACAAAATCTCTCGCCATCCCATCCTATCCCATCCCATCCCATCCCAACCTCGCCGATTAAATCTACCGAGCCCAGGAACCGGACGCCTTTTTCACAAGCTTCATGCCATGGAACGGTACGGTACGGTAACTACTGTACAGTATGGTCCGTACTGGCTGGCTGGGAGAAAGGACTTGTGCTGTAGGAACCCCGCCTGCATCCTGGAAACAACCCAATCATCCCAGAAACCCACGTTTTCCATCCCAGCATTTGGTTTTACAGTACAGAACGATTGCGACCAGCATCACATCAGGTCCAGTGGCAAAACCACATGCAATTTGTTGGTCGGCACGTGATTCCGTCCTCCCTACTTGCGGTAGCTTTTCTTTTCGGTGTCTCCTCTGGGGTGAGAGCTACGCATCAAGATGGAGATCTGTGTTATGCAAGTACGGGCCGACACCAACTTCAGATGGTTGCTTCGTGCAGTATGATCGTTTACGCCTATCTCACGGATGTCCCGACTACCTATCAAGCTACCTATCAAGCTACCTATCAAGGAAATATAGCTCGCACGGTAAGGTTTAAAAAATCCGGTTTGATGCCGGCACATGCCATCCAGATCCTATCAGCTTTAACGGTTTCAATCTGGGGAAGAAAGGGCCGCAATATAAAGTTCGGGGGAGGCAACTACTGTATTTGGTGTTTAGAAGTGCTCATTGGATCTATTATATGCGGGCAAACAAGAGATTGGAGGTGTGTGTTCAATAACCGCATCTCAACAAAAATCACCCTCTTCTCGATACCAACCCATCTTGATTTCTGAGGTATGGGAGTACTGTAGGTAAGGAATCTTCAAGGTAGCATCTAGTCATACCCATCTGTCGATAATCTACTGCTTCCAGGAAACCCCAGACCTTCCAACACAGCTTGACTTCTCGTTACCACAGGCCACAATCACCATGTTGTGGCCTTAGGCAGCAGCAACTTTTGCGCCACATCACTATGTGTACCTTGAGACAGCTTCCATCATAAAGTAGGAAGGTCTTCTTTTCTTCTTTGTATGACTACCCTGAATTCAAGTTCATATCTTATAACTGAAGAATATTTTCCTTCTTTATGGTCGCAGGGCTACGGCACACCTATTCCTCCATCAACACCCCACATGTCCATACCACGCGCAGCATTAATCTATGGTTAATTTTAGGAACCAAACATTGCCGGATATAGCTACAGCAGCTGCTGCTACTAACTCTCTCTCACTTGCGCCTGCCCAAATCCCGAGAATTTTCCATTTCTGTAGAAGTGTTGCCTAGCAATCGCTACGCTTCGTACTAAATCAAGGGCAAACTTTGGGATATTGTTTTCGAACAAATTTATCCTTTGAATGAAGAAATATCCTTCCAGCCGCCTGAGAGCGTAGGTATACCAGAGACGTGAACTTATTCTGGTTCGCTAATCAGAAAGTTCAGGCGCATGCCTTTCGAGTAGAAGCGCAGCTACTCTCCACATTAATTCCAGGTACAAATTGTTTTATTTTCAGGTGGTCCTTTAGAGAGCAGCCTCGTAAATGAGGACTGCGGGGATAGTTGAGATTCCTTCACATTTATCTCCGTGATAGGAGCTGGTTCATCCTAAGATAAACAACCCTTGCTCCTTACAGTACGACCGTACACTACCAGTAAGTATGGACAGCACCCGGAGGAAATGTAACTCAGGGGCTCGGCAATCTTGGATCCTGCTAAGCGAGAATTAGGCTCACGATAAAGCCAATAAAAGGCGATGCCGAGCGAGACAATGGGGAATTTAGGCGCATTTCTCCACGGGCAACCTCAGGGCAATGTCCAGTAGCGAGTCCTTCGAACCTATCACGCGAGAACCTTCCTAAACCATGTTGTATATGTATGGCTGAGTCCAGTCCTAGGATTCATTGCAAATATCAAGCCCCAATCGCACCCGCTCCACCGCATCGCTGGAAAATCCTTTATGGAGCACGGCACAGCAAATTTAAGCTTATTTTTAGTCTGGTGTTTTCCTTTTGCTGTAAAGGTCTTTCGTTTGAGCCTCATGTAAGCCTTCCTGGTCAGAAGCGTATATTCCTGGTCAGAAGCGTATACCAGGCGCCCAATCAGCCCAGCTCTGTCGGTTCTACTTAGCTGCGCTTGTTTGCTAAACGATAGATTTGATCACGATAGATTTGATCCTCCCCGGCATGCTCATAACTTCGAGCCTTTCAATATACAAGCCACAATTGCGGAGATATTCAAACACACTTGGGAGAAGAAACAGTCCTACTATTGGTAGGATATCTCTGGATGGCTAAAACAGGAGCTGACGAAAGGCCGTTAGGTGGTGCCCATACGGTCAGAGCAGTTTGTTCCTCCTCATCCTAGGATTGAGTGTTGAGTGCTATAATTTTTAAATAACTCCACCAAAGCTTGAGGCTCCTTCTGAGCAGCTATATATGTAGATAGCAAAACCCGTTGGTTTAAATCATATTCCCAATCAACCATTCCATTCCATTCTCCATCTCACTCCGCATTATATTTTTCATCTTCGTTTTTCCAACGTCAGTCGCTTGATATCACTTGTGCAGATCAAATCACTCCAACATGAAGTTTCTAGCCAACGTCCTACCATTATTGGTAGCCTTCACTGGACTCGCATCCGCGATCCCAGTTAACCAAGTTGAAAACGCGCTAGACATCGATGCCCTTCAACTCGAAAACAGAGCAGCCACAGCAAGTCCAGAGTAAGTCTTC
>Ga0247734_1000306_pt1 | contig 43689 bp, 32 predicted proteins | sample UWRJL103311B2_FD_180933 | JGI IMG/M metagenome (GOLD analysis project Ga0247734, IMG submission 180933) | Plant litter microbial communities from Arlington Agricultural Research Station in Wisconsin, United States - UWRJ-L103-311B-2 | ecosystem: Environmental > Terrestrial > Plant litter >...
ACATAAAAGGTTGTTCCCTTTTTATTCTCAGTTTCGAACCATACACGCCCGCCATGGGCATCAGTAAGGTTTTTTACGATCCACATGCCCAGTCCTACAGAAGCCTGGCCGTCTAAACCTTCGCGGCCAGCTTTGGTGTATTTGGTAAACAATATCGGTTGCAAACTCTTTGGAATCCCGATCCCATTGTCGGCTACGGTCACCAACACTGATTCTTCCAGCTGTTCTACATGAATTTTGATAGTCCCGTTGTCAGCTGTAAATTTAATGGCATTGGAAATCAGGTTGTTTAAGATCTGAACAAACTGCATGCTGTCTATCTCTGCAAAAATCTTATCATGCGAGGAAGTGAGGCTAACCTTGCGATTCAGTTTTTCCTTGGCTTTGATGTATACATCGGCTATTTGTTTGGCCTCCCAAACCATATCAAGCCGTTCTTTGCTTAATTTTACTTTAGCGGTTTCGAGAATTTCCTTTTGTAGGACAGCCTGTACCAAATCTATGTTTCGCTTACAGATTTTGGTGATCATCTCTGTAAGTTTTTTGATCTCATCTTTGTCTTCTCCCTCAACCTTATTGGAAATAAGTGAGGCAAGCATCTGCACGGTGCCGATGGGGCTCCTGAGGTCGTGTGATAAAATTTCCAGCGTAGAGTTTTTCCAGCCATTGATCTTTTGCATGTTGAAGATACTGGCTTTCCGCATGGTGTCATCTTCGGCAGTACCACTGAGGTATTGCAACTTGCCGTTTTTCACCACTGGATATATCTTGGCACGAATCCACCTCTCAATACCATCCGAGCGGATGATCCTGAAATTGAGCAGACTGCTACCCTTTCTTTTCAGCAGGTAGGCAAAGCTTTCTTTGACATAGTTTAAATCATCAGGATGTATAATATCTAACAGCGTTGAAGGATTGTCGGTGAAAACCTTCTTCTGCATCCTGGTTATTGATTCTATAGCATCATTAATGTATATAAAAACAAGTGTGCCCGGATCAAATATAAATGCGATCTCTTCGGATTTATCACTCATCTGACGAAGTATCGCCGATATGCTTGTTCTCATAATTGGTTTTTTTAATCGGTGTTTATTTCTATCCATACCGGACAGTGGTCACTGGTTTTCTCCCATCCTCTTACCTCCCTGTCAACAGCTGCTGCTTTTAACATGGCATCAACTGCAGGGCTCAGTAAGAAATGATCGATGCGCAGCCCGGCATTACGGCCATAGGCATCGCGGAAATAATCAAAAAAGGTATATATAACTTCTGTTGGATAAAGCTTACGAATGGCATCTGTCCATCCCTGCTCAACCAGGGTTTTAAAGGCAAGGCGCGTTTCGGGCCTGAACAAGGCATCTTTTACCCAGCGTTCCGGCTTATACACATCGAGTTCCGTCGGCATCACATTATAATCTCCGGTAAGCACTACCGGCTGTCCGCTTTTTAGCAGTTCGGCGGCATGTGATTGTAACCGCTCAAACCATTCCAGCTTGTAATCAAACTTTGGCCCTGGTGCGGGGTTTCCGTTTGGTAAATATAAACAGCCAATGACAATGCCGTTGATTAATGCTTCGATATACCGGCTGTGCAGGTCTTCGTCATCACCGGGCAGTCCGCGCCTGATTTCTTTAATTTCGTATTTAGACAGTATAGCCACGCCATTCCAGCTTTTCTGACCCTGCCATATAGCATTATAGCCCAAATCTTTAATGGCCTGCTCTGGGAATTTCTCCTGTGGGGCTTTGAGCTCCTGCAAACAAACAACATCTGGCTGACTTTCTTCTAACCATCTTAATAACACAGGCAGGCGCCCGTTAACGCCGTTGACATTGTAAGTAGCTATCTTCATTATATATGTATAATATAAATAAGTAACAATCTAGACGGTTAAAGGTTTATTGAAGGCCACATGAAATGTGGAGCCGGAGCCAACAGTAGATTCTATCCAGATTTTTCCGGCATGTTTCTCGATGATCTTTTTGACAATACTGAGACCTACGCCGGTACCTTCGTAGTCTTTTACCTCTTCTGCACGGGCAAATAATTCAAATACATTACCCAGATCGGAAGGGTGGATGCCTATGCCATTATCGCTCACGCTGTATTGAATAACATCAGGGTGGTTCTGACAGGATACGTTTACAACTGGAGAAGGGGAGTTTTTGGAATATTTAACGGCATTGCTAAGCAGGTTAGAAAAGACCTGCATAACCATAGTATAATCTCCATATACATCCAGGGATCCATTTACATTGATAGAAAGGTTTTGATGGTTATCACCTGCGAGTAACTCGGTGCTGAGTTCCTGAAGCAGGGCATTCATGTCAACGAGTGTGGGTTTAATTTTATTTTGGTCTATCTGTGAGTACCTGAGTACTTCTGATATCATTGCCTGCATTTTCTCGGCACTGTGCAGAATACGTTCTGCCATGAGTTGTGCCTGCTTATTGAGGCTGGGATTTCTGACGAGCAGCTGCCCAAATCCCTTGATAGAGCTGAGCGGGTTTTTGAGATCGTGCGAGATGGTGTAACTAAATGCGTTCAGCTCTTCATAGGCAACCTGTAGTTTTTCATTCAGCATTCGCACTTCTACGGCTTTTTTATTGAGTGCAAAAGTGATTTCCTCGCGGATAAGTAAAGCAGATTTTACGTCTTCTGATGTCCAGGGAGTACTGACGGCACGCACGTGCTCCGTCCAGGTTTCAAATGATTTGCGCGGAACGATGGTCATTAATCCGTTTTCTTCGTTTACTTCAACTAGTTTATCTGGGTTACCTGCCCATTTGATGGTAGTGATAATTTCTGGCTTGAACCAGATCATGTATTCATTGAGCTCTTTGCTTAACCTGCAGGCAAGGATGCCGCTGGCAATTTGTGCATAGGGCAGGGCAGCAGGGTAAACGCTGGAGAAACTGGTTGAGTCGTAAAAATGGTAATCCATAGTTTGCCCAAGCCATACGAGCAGTTGGGATAGAAATGTTTGATCGGGTACGGGGCCTTTGGTGTAATACTTTTCACCATAAGTGAGCACTACGCCTGTTGCGTCTACAGCATCGAGCAAGGTAATATTGTGATCAAATAAGGTTTTGGCGATGTCTTCGTTTCTCATCAGTCCCTTACTAAGGATGACAACGGCCTCTTTAAGACGGTTGCTTTTGACGCGATCTTCTTCCTGTTCGCGGAAAGACAAGGCGGTAGACAATACCTGGCCAATCAGTTTGGAAGATTCACGTTCGTTATAATTGATAAAACGAGGGCTATAGTTATGACAGGCAATCAGTCCCCAAAGCTCGCCCTCGCACAATAATGAGATACTAAAGCTGGATGCCACGCCCATGTTTTTGAGGTATTGTATATGTATAGGTGATACAGCGCGTAATACGGAAGGGCTGAGATCGAGCACTGTTGCTTCGATACCTTCTAAGGTGGCAATTGCCGAAGGTGTTGACTGAACATCGGCGATTAACCGGATGAGGTTGACCTTGTATAACTCGCGGGCTTGTTTGGGGATATCTGAAGCAGGGTAATGAAAGCCCAGCAGGGGATCAAGTCCTTCATTTTTAGCCTCGGCAACTACTTCTCCGTGGCCGTCTTTATGGAACTTGTAGATCATCACCCTGTCATACCCAATAAGCGATTTGATCTGCTCGCCTGCATGTTCGAGTAGGGGTGCTAAGGTAGAAACGGCAAGCATTTCTGATAGTGAACGACTGATAATCCGGTGCAGGCTGGATTTGAGATCTGAATACTCAGGTTCAAATTCCAGTAAATATTGATCGCCCGAGGAAGAAATGATCAGGTTGAACGCCTGGCCTTTGATAGTTATGGGATAGGGGTTAAAGCTGTCAAAGGTTTCTGCACCTGTGCCGTAGTCGATCAAACGGCTTAAAAAACCTTCCGGCCCTGCGTTTTCCATACAGTATTCAAGGAACACCAATTCCTGATGGAGAATACCCGGGGCGTTGACGGAAAGGTAACTGGAAATGTTTTCGCTGCAGAAAGTGATAATGTGCTTTTGATTGGTGGCAATCAAAAATCCATGCGACTGGATTTTTCCAGGAATATGAATGGGTTCCCGGTCACAGTTCGATAAATCGGTTATTTGCATGGTTGGTTTTTAGTTGCCGTGGGGCGGAGATAAAGATACTCGATGTTCCAACTGTTTTGCCACTCATAGGTGTAAAACAATTGATACTCCCATATAATAATATCACCCGTTTTGGTGATGTTTATTAAGTATTATAAGTCTTTATTTAGCGTTAGAGAACTATATTTAGGACAAAGTAGACTGTGTAACATTTAAGTGGTACTGCCACTTGTCTGAAATAATTGTTAAATTTAGAATAACCAATTGTAAACGATATGGATACAGAAATCTCCCTCAGTCAATTTTTTAAAGAAATTAACGGCGCAGCTATAGCTTGTGAGTACGGAAGGAGATGTTTAAAAATTTACGATGCGGAGCATAACCTGATCAGCAAGGTTGTTTTTTCGGCCACTGTGCCCTATCATTTTAGGGTTGAAGATCTTTTTAAAGAAGTGCTTGATGTGGGCGACATGGGCTTTTATGTTTTTAACCATGATCCTGATTATCAGCCCTGGTTATATTGCATCCCACTGGCGGAGATGTAAGAATGTTAAATTAGTGTGAAGGGAAGAATGATGACAAGAAAGTGAATATTGTGTGACCTTCGTCACAAAAATCAACACTTTAAATAGGTTAGATTTGAGTATACCCTAATTATCCTATTCTTATATGAACAAGGTTACTCAAAAAGGATCGAAGCCGCTCATACTAACCATCAACGGTGGTTCGTCAAGTATAAAGTTTTCTTTGTTTGAGCTTAAATCGCACCTGTGGAATATTTTCTCAGGTGAAATTAGCCGGATCGGTCTTCCTGATGCGCAATTCTCTTTTGCCCTGCTGGGCCAAAGCACCACTAAAAAGCAAACTATTTATGCAGGGGATTATGATGCTGCCATTAAGTTTTTGATGACCTACCTGGACGATCATAAAGGCGAACATAAGATTGCTGCCATAGGACACCGAATTGTACACGGGATGTTGCATGCCCAACCTGCATTAATCACCGCCGACCTGCTAAAGGATTTGAAAGCTACTGTTCCGTATGACCCGGACCACCTGCCCAATGAAATAAAATTGGTGGAAACCCTTCAGGGCCACTATCAGGACGTGCCACAATTTGCCTGTTTTGATACGGCTTTTCATGCAGATATGCCTTCAGTGGCCAAGCAACTGCCTATTCCCCGCCGTTTTATGCAGCAGGGAATAAGGCGTTATGGCTTTCATGGCCTGTCTTACGCTTACCTGCTGCAGGAAATTAAAAAGGAATACGGTAAGGTGGCAGCTAATGGGCGGATTGTGATTGCGCATTTGGGCAACGGTGCCAGTTTGGCCGCTGTGTATAAAGGGAAAAGTATAGATACGAGTATGGGCTTTACGCCGGCAGGCGGGATACCAATGAGCAGCCGGTCGGGCGACCTTGACCCTGGAGTGGCCTGGATGATGATGAAAGAGGAAAATTTGTCGCCCAGGCAATTTAACCACCTTATTAATCATGAAAGTGGTTTGCTTGGGATAGCTGAAACAGGCAGTGATATGGGAGACCTGCTCAAACTACAGAAAACTGATGAACGCGCTGCTGAGGCGGTGGAATTATTCTGTTACCAGGTGAAAAAATGGATCGGTTCTTTTGCTGCTGCCCTCGGAGGATTGGATACGCTGGTTTTTGCAGGAGGTATTGGTGAGAATTCGCCTGAAATAAGGGCCAGGATATGTGAGGGACTGGGCTTTCTGGGAATCAGTATGAATGTGACCAATAACCTTAAGAATAACATCTTAATTTCTCAAAAAAAAGGGAAAGTAGCGGTGCGGGTGATGCATACGGATGAAGAAAGGATGATTGCAAAAGTTGTATACAAAATAATCAAGAATAAGTAATTCACCTAATACGTTAAAGTATGAACGATTCGACAGAAACTGCATTGAACACTGGAGCCGTTTTATCGGCCGAAGAACTGCGCAAAATAGATGCGTACTGGAATGCTGCCAATTACTTATCGGTTGGCCAGCTCTATCTGCGCGACAACCCGCTGCTGAAGGAACCTTTAAAATTGGAGCATGTGAAAAACATGTTACTGGGGCATTGGGGAACTACACCAGGCCAGAATTTCATTTATACCCACCTGAACAGGATCATCAAAAAGTACGACCTGGATATGATTTATATCTCTGGTCCCGGGCATGGTGGCCCGGCGGTGGTTGCTTCTACTTATCTGGAAGGAACGTATTCTGAAGTTTATCCGGCGATTTCTACGGATGAGGATGGATTGCGGAAGTTATTCAAGCAATTCTCGTATCCTGGAGGGATTTCAAGTCACGCATCGCCACAAACACCAGGCTCTATCCATGAAGGAGGTGAACTGGGGTACTCGCTAAGTCATGCTTTTGGTGCGGTACTGGACAATCCTGAACTGATTGTAGCCTGTGTGGTAGGTGATGGAGAAGCAGAAACTGGTCCGCTGGCTACTGCGTGGCACTCCAACAAATTTATAAACCCTGTGACAGATGGTACGGTTTTACCTATCCTGCACCTGAACGGGTACAAAATATCAAACCCGACGGTGCTCGCCCGCATTAGTCATGAGGAACTGGAACAGCTTTTTAGGGGATATGGCTGGCACCCGATTTTTGTAGAAGGCGACGATCCTGCACTGATGCACGAACTGATGGCTGCGGCATTGGATGAGGCCACGAAACAGATTTTAAAAATAAGGACGGAGGCGCTGGACAGCCATGACAGTGTTCGTCCGCGTTGGCCAATGCTTATCCTTCGCTCCCCAAAAGGCTGGACAGGCCCGAAAGTGGTTGATGGGTATCAGATTGAAGGAAATTTCCGTGCCCATCAGATTCCGCTTTCTGTTTCGCCATCGGCACCGCCAGAGCATTTGCAACTGCTGGAAGACTGGATGAAAGGTTACCATCCTGAAAACCTGTTTGACGAAGAAGGTAAACTAAAACCGGAACTTGCTGAACTGGCACCTAAAGGGAACCGCAGGATGGGAGCAAATCCTTTTGCGAACGGAGGATTGCTGCTGCAGGATTTATCTTTGCCTGATTTTAGGAAATATGCTTTGGATATCAAAACCAAAGGCATGGAAGGCGAGGGGGATGTACATGTGACGGGACGTTTCCTGCGAGATGTAATTAAACTGAACAGGGATAATTTTAGGGTTTTTGGTCCTGATGAAACCGTTTCTAACCGCCTGGAAGAAATGTTTGAAGTAACCAACCGCCAATGGAATGCCTCGACATCGGAACATGATGAGTTTTTAGCGCCCGCCGGAAGGGTGATGGAGATGCTGAGCGAACACCAGTGCGAAGGCTGGCTGGAAGGGTATTTGTTGACAGGCCGTCATGGACTTTTCAATTGTTATGAAGCCTTTATCCATATTATAGATTCGATGTTTAACCAGCATGCGAAGTGGTTGAAGATTACCCGTGAGATTCCATGGAGAAGAAATATTTCATCATTGAATTTACTGTTGACATCAACAGTTTGGCGCCAGGACCATAATGGATTTACGCATCAGGACCCGGGTTTTCTGGATGTGGTGGTGAACAAGAAATCTGAAATTGTAAGAATCTATTTGGCACCGGATGCAAATTGTCTGTTGTCAATTATGGACCACTGTCTGCGCAGCCGTCATTATGTGAATGTAATTGTAGCAGGGAAACATCCATCGCCCCAATGGCTAAGCATGGAACAGGCGGTTGAACATTGTACACGTGGTATAGGGATGTGGGAATGGGCATGTAACGACCTGGATTGTGAACCGGATGTTGTGATGGCTTGCGCTGGTGACGTGCCAACATTAGAGACCCTTGCTGCGGTATCAATCATGAGAGAACACCTACCTGAACTGAAGATAAGGGTAGTAAATGTGGTAGACCTGTTGAAGTTGGAAAGGCAGTCGGAACACCCGCACGGACTAAACGACCGGGACTTTGACTCGCTATTCACAAAAAATAAACCGGTAATTTTTGCGTTTCATGGATACCCGTGGTTGATACACCGCTTAACTTATAACCGTGCAAATAACAGCAATATCCACGTTAGGGGTTATAAGGAAGAAGGAACAATTACCACATCATTTGATATGACGGTATTAAACGAAATGGACCGCTTTCACCTGGTGATGGATGCAATTGACCGCCTGCCACAAACAGGTAGCAAGGGTACTTACCTGAAACAGAAGCTTCAGGATAAACTGATTGAACACAGGCAATATATTAATGAAAACGGCGAGGATATGCCGGAAATAAGAAACTGGAAGTGGAGTTAAGAGATGTGAAGGATAAACGAAGAGGCTGACAACCTCTTTGTTTTGTATGTATGGAAATTCCACAATATTTACTTAATTTGTACACCTATTAAAATACATTGGCATTGTCAGACGTAAACATTCAAAAGGATATTGAAACCATATCAAAGATAGAGGCAATCCCTGCTATACTTGATATTATCCGGCAATCTACAGGGATGGGTTTTGCAGTAGTTGCAAGGGTTACAGACAAGAAGTGGGTTGCACTTGCTGTTGATGATGCAATAGGTTTTGGATTGAAGGTGGGCGGAGAACTGGTGCTGGACACAACTATTTGTAACGAAATCAGGGAAAATACCACTGTAGTTGCAATAGATTTTGTACCGGAAGATGACCGTTACCGTAACCACCATACGCCGAAGACATATAAATTTGAGAGTTATATCTCTATGCCGATTGTACTGAAGGACGGCACTTTCTTTGGTACTTTATGCGCAATTGATCCGGGCCCGGCGAAGGTAAATAATGCGCATGTGATTGAGATGTTCAGGATGTATGCCGACCTGATTTCTTTTCACATCCATGCGGTACGGCAGCTTGAACTGGCTGAAGTGAAACTGCAGGAAGAACGTGAAAATGCGGAACTGAGAGATCAGTTTATCGCTATTCTCGGCCATGACCTCCGGAACCCGGTAGGGGCAATCTCAAATGCAGCGGAATTATTGCTGCGGATACCTGGTAATGAAAGATCTAACAAGCTGGCACACATTATCCAGGATTCTACCTTCCGTGTGAAGATCCTGATTGATAATATGCTAGATTTTGCGATGGGGAGAATGGGAAACGGTATTGCTTTAAATGTAAGTGATGATGTGCTGCTGGCAGAAACGCTGACGCAGGTGATTTTGGAACTGCAAATGATACATCCTGACCGCGACATAGAAGTGGTAATGGATATTGACCGCCCTGTTCCCTGTGACAGCAGGCGTGTTGCGCAGTTGTTTTCGAACCTGCTGGCGAATGCACTGACACATGGTGATCCGGCATCCCCAGTTAACGTTACAGCGCTTACTGAACCAACAAACTTTTCGCTCTGCGTTTCTAATGCGGGAACGAAAATCCCTGAAGAAAAGCTAAATGGGTTATTTAAACCGTTTTATCGCGGGGATAGTAAACATACAGCCAAAGGACTGGGGTTGGGATTGTACATTGCAAAGGAAATAGCCCTGGCACATGGGGGAGACCTGACTGTTACGTCTACGGATGAGCAGACTTGCTTTAAGCTGTCGCTGGATATCTGATGCTCCTTTATGTCCTACTTGCTTTAATTAGTTCTACTTGGGCCTAGTTGGATTGCTTTCTATTAAAGGTTCAACTGATATTTTGTACTTCTTCCACCACCCGTTCCAAGCGGTATTATCACACCTTTTTTTAACAGATCCTGAAGGTCACGTGTAGCAGTTGCTTTTGCAGTTTTGGTAAGAGAGCCAAATTTGGCTGCATTAATGCCGCCTTCAAAACCTTGCGGCCCTTCTTCGAGCATTCTCTTAATTACTTTTAATTGGCGTTCAGAGAGTTCGTTTCTGTATTTGTCAAAAAACACTGTCTTTTTTAGTACAAAATCAATTTGATCTTCTGCAAATTGTTGGGCTTCAAGGATGACGTCAACAAAATAAGTAATCCAGGCTGTGATATCAAGCGATCGCTGAGCAGTTTCTAAGGCACGATAGTATTCGTTTTTATGCAATTCAATGGTTCTGGACAGACTTAACAAGACCGGCCTTCCTATACCTTGCGACAGGGACTTTTCTGCCAATGCGCGACCAATTCGTCCATTTCCGTCTTCGAAAGGGTGAATAGATTCGAAATATAAATGAACAATAGCACATCTTACTGGAGCTTTCTTTATTTCTATTTCTCCTCCTGGCCCTGTTTGGTTGAACCATTTTAGAAATGCTTCCATTTCTAGTGGAACGCGTTCGGACGGCGGTGCTTCGTAGTGAATCTTTTCTTTGCCCAACGTGCCAGACACTACCTGCATAGGCTCCTGATGGCTGCGCCAGGCACCTACCTTCAGTTTCTTTTGTGTGCCTAAAAGCAAGGTATGCCATAAAAACAACTGTTCGGTATCGAGTTGTTTATCAAAGGTTTCACGTACATTGATCATTAATTGACCTATACCTTTTGAACGCTGATCTATGATCTGTTCAGTTTTTATGTTTAAACCGAGATCATTTCTGATAGAGGACATGACATCCTTCCTGCTTAAAAATTCTCCTTCGATTTCGGATGTTTTAATTGCTTCTGCTACCATTACGTCAACAATAGCCTCCATTTCGGTTTCGGGAGGTAACGATTTCAACATACCACTGACCAAGCCGGTTTTCTCCGAGAATAAATACAGCTTTTCCTCAACTTCCGACAGGTCGTATTGAAAGTTGGGCCATTCTTTATACTGCCAGTTATAGGTCATGAGCCGATTAATTTTCTTATTCGGCTCAAATATAGTCATTTTATGAGCCGAATAGGGAATTTATTCGGCTCATTGGAATCTATGTTTATATTCTTGACTTAGATGATCCAAATGTGTGAACTTGGGCACCTGATTGGACAGTGGCACTGTGAAAGTCCAATTAAGAGATCAAGATGATGACACCTGCTTGGTCAAATGACACAAAATTCCTTTTTGACACAATGTTTAGCTGGTGAGATATAATAGAAAGCACAGCTAAATAAGCATGGTGAGATTTTTAAGTCCAAAAAAGTTGCGATTTCTAGATCTTAAATCTTTCTTGTCGGAGAATGTTTCCCGTGTGTAGTATGGTCGAAAATTTTTTGGATGATAAGGTTTTTGTAGAAACCAAAGCATACACCATCCTGGTATTATATCTCCGTGAAATGTCAGTTTAAAAGAAGCACCGCCATTATCTATAAGTCTGAATAAAATCGCCTATATTTTTGCCTTTAATTATTTGACATCTTCAGCGTATTTTTCCTCTAACTTATCCAAATATTCATGCAACTTGTTAAGGATAGGTTTGAAATTTTTTTCCAAAGGATCTACTTTGTCCATTAGCTTGATGACGATGGACATGGTCGCTATTTCGGTCAGTTTCTCATTCTTACCCTTAATACCGCTTGAAATCTCATAAAATGTATTGCCAGCTATAAAGTTGAAGTAAGCGGTCATTGGCACGTCGTATGCCTCCAATGCCTCTTCAAGAGTAAACATCTGGTTGCTCACCATTTTGTGAACGGTACTGCAACGTCTTTTTAGCTCAAGCGCTGAGTCATCCATAAGCTCTTCCCCAATGTGGGCAGATTCTGTGTATTTTAAACTAGTTTGAGACATATTCCTTAAAGTTATCAAATTCCTTTTGATCTGTCAAATCTATTTCACCATGCCAAGTGGTATTCTTTAGTATCCCTTCCATGAACTTCAAGTCCGCCCAATCCTGCATTGCAAAAGGTTTATCCTTCGTTTCTGGATTTAGGTAATGGAGGTCATATATTTTCTTTACCTGGCTAAACCTGTTTGAATCAAGCTGCAGGAAGGATTTAGCTAGTATATCTGATACCTCAGAGCGTTCTAAGGCCTTGAAACCAACCTTGGCCCACACGTAGCCCCCGTCCTCGAGTGCAGCAAGAATTTTTATCTTTTTAACCCCAATCTTTTCATATTGTTTCATGAAGGCCGACAATATACCTTTACCAATTCTCTTTTGACGAAGGTATGGGGGTAAAGACAGATATTCATGTTCAACATATAGGTTTCCTTGTTCATCAAAAGAAAAGACACGCTTTAAATTTAATTGATTTTGCAAATTGACTTCATCAACATATTCAATTTCAATAACCAATTGGGGCGGATCATTCGCAATAATTATGTCTCTGGTCATTTTTTTGGTCTCTGCCACTTTCAACGTCGTTTTGAGTTCACTGAGGAGCGTTTGTAGTTCCAGGCCACGAAAGTGCTCATTTATAAAATTGGCCGTATCGATGCTTGGCTGTGTCTTATTGACAATGATAAACCCAGCATCAATAACAGCAGATATTTCGGATTCGTCAATGATATTTATATTAGTTTCTGTGTTGCGTAAAGATACCATATATTGGGAAATAATCTATTTTTTTTAACCCTTATTTATACATATATGAAAAAATAAAAGGAAATACGCACCTAAAATACAATAAAAAATTAATTTGGTATCATCTATATTAAATTAATATATATTAACCTACACCATAGGTATAGTTTTCTGCAGTCGTTGCTACCTTGCTAAAAGCTCGTAAATACTTGTTTAGGATAGTGGCGGTAATATGCTTCTTGGTATTTATATAGAATTTAGTATCTTGAAATAAAAACCCGCGTTTATGAAACCAACAATCATTACTGCCGTTATCATTGGCCTTTGTGCAATTATCGCTTTTGCTTTAATAGGAAATGCCTACAAATACCGCTCTAAAACAATGGAAACGATAGTAGTTACAGGTCTGGCTGAAAAAGATTTCAACAGTGATTTGATTGTATGGAACGGTTCGTACTCCCGGAAGTCTTTCGATTTAAAAGAAGCCTATAGTACATTGAAAGCAGATGAAAATGCAATCCGTAGCTACCTGCTTAAGAAAGGGATTACAGCAGGACAAATGGTGTTCTCATCGGTAGTGATCAATAAAGAGTTCAGTCAGCAAACGAATGCAAACGGACAATATACTTCACAGGAATTCACAGGTTATAATCTCACACAAACCGTTAAGATAGAATCCAATGATGTGGAAAAGGTAGATAAAGTTTCCCGTGAAGCGGCTGAACTGATTCAAAGTGGTATCGAGTTTAACTCTTCTGCACCGATGTTTTATAACACTAAACTGAACCAGGTGAAAATGGAACTGCTGGGTAAAGCAAGTGCCGACGCCCGTGCCCGCGCTGAAACAATCGCTAAAAATGCAGGCAGCTCACTGGGAGAATTGAAAAAAGCTACCATGGGTATCTTTCAGATCACTGGTAAAAATAGCAATGAAGACTACAGTTATGGAGGTGCATTTAACACCTCCAATAAATATAAGACGGGATCGATTACAATAAAAATGGAGTTTAAAGCGGATTAAACCTAGCATGGTGTTTGATGTAGATTGGAAAATTTACATCATGAATAAGTTCTCCTGTGTGGTTATGTCAGCTTCGGTAGCCTTAATGGCGCAAGCATGTAGCAGTTTATCTTCAACCACTGGCTCAAACCCCACCGGAAATGATACAATAGCAACTTACATGACGAGCATTGTAGGAAGTTCAAATACTCCGGGAACACCAAGAACAGGAAATTATAGTCAGGAATCGCTGGCCATCAGCGCTACCGCAAATACCTCCGGACCGAGCCCTACTCCAAGTCAGCTTGCAGAATTTAACAGCGGGGATAAGTCTAAAAAATCTGGCGCTTATTACTCTCAGCGATTTATCCAATTGGTGTCTTTTGCCAAGATCACTGAGTTAAAATTAAGTCAGCTGGCGGTTACGAAATCAAAAAATACCGCAGTAAAAAATGCAGCGGCAAAACTTCAGGACAATTACAATGCAATAGGCGCAGACCTCAATACCCTGGCATCATCCAAAAGAGTAGGAGTACCCGGATTGAACCAGTCCTTTAGTGACGACCTCAATGAAAATATGGCTAAGCTGGAAGCTGCTACGGATGAAAAGTTTGATGAAACCTTTCTTAAGATCATCGTTAAGGAGCAAAAAGGAACCGTCGGCATTTTTGATGAGGGCGTAAAATCCGACGATCCTGCGATCAAAGCTTATTCGGGGAAATATTTGCCCCTTTTAAAAGCGCAACTCAAAGAGCTTACAGAATTGCGTTAGAAAAATTTTGAAGGATTAGTCTTCTAAATCAATCCAAACCGATTGGTTTCTCACCCTCATATCTGCTGTGTTAATTCGGTGAAGATCCAGGTCCCATTCTTCGGCAGCGTTCATTATTGAATGTGCATCATCATGTCTTTTCCCCTGGTTCATCAACCGGATCATAGTCTCGTGTCTGCCCTCAATACGTACTGGTATAGCCTGGAACACCCTTTTCTCGGGTTCGATGTTCGTTAATTTTCTCAACTGCAGGCTTACTAGATCTATCACCTCCCAAACGCGGGCGAATAACGTAGCTGACTGAACAGGGAAATTCTGATTGTAGTTCTTTTGATTTTTGTTACGTTCCATGGGAGATGTTTTTCTAGTTAGAATTAGTAATTGCAATATAAAAATAAATATTCATACAACTACTAAGTATAATAATAAAAAGGGTAAATATGTGTAATATATTCCCCATATGTCATATCTTACTAAGAAATATTCCCTGATTTATTTACGTTACTAACGTGATTTCCGGTTATTACTGTTTATAATTTGCTATAGATATATATATATTCTTTTACAGAGAAACAAAGTGGTTAATAAATTTAACTGGGGACTTTTCGCCCGATAGCCGTCACATGGGAAACGGTTTTCACGATATCTGAAAGGATCACACTTTTATGTGTTATGCCAACTTAGATATAGGTTGTAAACGCCTATTAGTCAGAGTATTCGGCATCATTTTGGGTAAACAAATTACGTAACTTAGTGTTCATAGAGCAAATGACACCAATTCATCACCTACCGGGAAAAATATGAATGTTTTAAATAATAAGGGAATTAACTATAATCTGTTCACAGGGATTCTGGAGGATATGCCTTCAGCACCAAAAACAGTAATTAACACGATCAATCAGTATTCATTTTGTATAGCGGAAGAAGATGTTAAATTCAAAGAGGCCCTGCTTCAGTCGGAAATACTGTTGCCAGATGGCGATGGGATAGTTTTTGCTGAAAGGGTGCTGACTGGAAAGAAAATCAAGAAAATTTCTGGTACTGATCTGCATTTACATTTGTTAGCCACATTGAACAAAAAGGGCGGCAGATGTTTTTATCTAGGGTCTGCACCAGCAACACTAAACAAAATTAAAGACAGGCTAAAAATAGAGTATCCGAATATTGAAGCGGGATTTTATTCCCCACCTTTCAAAACGGAGTTTTCTGATCAGGACAATCAAGAGATGCTGGATGCTATCAATTCATTCAAACCAGATGTTTTGTTTATCGGGCTGACCGCGCCAAAACAGGAAAAATGGTCGCATGAGCATAAAGCAGCTATTGATGCTAAAATCATTTGTGCGATAGGGGCGGTGTTTGATTTTTATGCAGGAACGGTACAACGCCCCGGACCGGTTTGGGTATCGATGCGTTTGGAATGGTTAGGCCGTTTGATGAGCGAGCCAAAAAGAATGTGGCGCCGTTATTTGTATTTTGGTCCGGTTTACCTGTTTATGATCCTGAAGAAGAAATTTAAAATCAAAAGTGAAACGCCGGCAGCTTAAAATTTTTTAAGCTTACCGGCGGTATAACGTCATGCTATCGGTGGTATAACGTATGCTACCGACGATATAACTTCATACTAATAGCTGCTTTGTAAATATCCAGCAGTTGCTGAAAATTGCGCTCTGGGGAATAGTTGCTTACATAGGTGGTCCTGGCATTTTGACGGAACACATTTTTTTTCGAGTGGTCCATTTGCTCAAACTCTGATACTGTTTTACTCAGGTCTTCACTACTTCCCACATTAAACGTAAGACCATTGTATTGGTCGGTTACCAGGTTTTTCATATTTCCATGGTTGGACGTAATAACCGGAATTCCCCTTGAAAAGGCTTCGATTACCACCATCCCAAAAGTTTCGTACCAGAGTGATGGAAAAATCAGGGCCTTTGCATGATCGAGCAATTCAACAATCTGTTTTTTCTTTTGCTCTCCCTTATAGGTTATATTTTTATACTTCGCTGTATAAACTGTGACCACATCAGCCAAAGGCCCTGTACCTACAATCACCAGTGGCAATTGGTTTTCGGCAAAAGCCGCTAGCAAGACTTTTAATCCTTTTTCTTCAGTAAGCCTTCCGACATACAAATAATGCAATGGGCTAACAGCATTGTCATTGTTATTTACAGCAGTATTTTCATTATTGGTTTCAGCAATCTTTTCATCGTTGGTTTCAGCAGTGCTTTCTTTGTTTGCGCCAGAAACTGCATCAGGTCCGGGATAACAAAAGTTAGGCTTTACTACAAGTCTGTCAGCATAAGGCTGCAATGCAGAATCGGAAAATAATTCTTTAGAATGAATGCCCAGTGAAATAAATCGGTCGACCCGCTTCCAGGTACCTATTTTATGGTGCAGGTACATGGATAACGATATCCAGAAAGTAATCAGAGATGAGTTTTGATATACCCCTTCTTTTACCGCAAGCCATGGAAAACCTGGCGATATTGAATCCATAAACAGTGTGTTGTTATGGAAAAGACTACCCGATGGACATAACAGCCTATAGTTATGGAGTGTCATAACCAGTGGCGTGCCGGTGTTTTTTACTGCGTATACCACTGCCGCCGAACCGCTGAAATGCAGGTTATGGATATGCACTACATCCGGCTTAAAGGAAGCAATTTTTGCTTTGGTTTGCCGGTATGAACTAAAATTGAAAGGCAATTGCGCCAGCTTCAGCAGCGTGTTGCCGCTATTGCTGAAACTGAGGAGTTCTACTGTCAGTCCGTTCGACCGCAGCAATTCCATTTCATTCTCTACTACGCTATCCTCACCACCCTTCAACTTATAGTAGGTATGAATGATCAATACTTTTTGCATTAACTCGCTTTTTTTACCCTGTTGGTAGCTTTTAGGAATTCGTTGATCAGTTTGCGGGTAATCAATGATTTTAACCCATAAGGTTTTTTAATCTGCGCCTGCAATTCCGGAACTATATAATCTGACGTACAGTATTTGAATGTCCTTTTTACACCTTTATCGATTGGGGTAACAAGGTAGTTGATACCGTAAGTATTGGTAGATTCTTCATCAAAACCGATGTTGCTCACTTTTGACAGGATAGGATAGATCACTTTCATCCGGTTTTCGGCCACATGTGCCTGCATCTGAATATCCCAGGTGGAGATGATGCCTGCAATTTGTTTTTTGAGCATGCGCACCAGGTCGTACCCTTCGGCATTTAACCTTTTTTTGAAACCAGGTGAGGTGTTCATCAGTTCGTTCAGTTCATCTTTGTCCCAGATAACTTTCTTCACGCGGTCTGACCAGCTGGCCCATCCGTACGAACAGAAACGTTTATAAACGATGGTATCATAAGGATACTGCTTGTTATTGATAGGAAAAACATAAGCAGTGATACAGAAAACCGAGCTGTCTTTACGGTAAAAGTTTAGCCCGTCCATCAGGTATTTGATATAGTTGGGAGAAACAATCAGGTCATCCTCAACAATGATAAACTCATCGTAGTTTTCGCTTAGGAAGGTAAGTCCCGTTTGGAAATTTGGCCCCGTGCTAAAGTTTTTCTCGCGGTAATGTTTGATAACGTTTCTAAAGCCGGTAATAGAATCGATATAGGCGCGCACTTCTAAAATGGCCTCTTTGTCTTCTTCGCGTTTATAGCCATCACTAAAAAAGATAATATCCATTGATGAACATTCCGGATTTTTCAATAATGCATCTATGCAGCTTTTCAATTTGGCAGCCCTGTTATAACAAAACACACCTATAATAATTGATCTTTCCATTTGATTTATCTTATTTATTTTTTGAACTTATCCCATAACACCGGGAAAAGTGTCTTCATCCATAATTTGATTAAGGCCTCTGGCACATGAGATGGAAAATGTATTTTGATAAATTCCATGTATTCTTTATAAGCAAGTCCTTTTGGGCTCTTAAGGTATTTGATCCGTTCTTTAAGGGATACGGATGATGATTTCCAGTTGTTTCCATGGTCATCTATGCAGCTGCCCAGCACGCCGGGCATCACCACCGCCTTGAAACCTGCTTTTTTTGCAGTGAGTGTATAATCGAAATCGGCTATACTGTGGGTATAGCGGTCTGACAATATCCCTATTTTCTGCACCACTGCCCTGGGTACCAGCATAATGTTGGCATTGGCCAGGTCGCACTCTATATACTCGGTTTCGCTATACGCAGAATAACTCTGTACTTTTTTCTGGTTGTATAACTTTCGGCCACCATAAGAAATCTCGTTAGCGGAATCTATAGTACTGCCGATGGCCAGAGAATCTTTAGATTCAGCATGTGCGTCATAATACGTGAGCATTTTACGGATGGCATCTGTCTCCAAAAAGGTATCATCATTGAGCAGGAAGTAATAATCCGGATCGGTTTTACGTGCTTCCGTCCAGGAATTCCGCATTCCCCCGGCCCAGAACAAGCTCCCGCTACCCTTGAAGATGTTAATCTCAGGATACAATGCAGCGACTGCTTCCCTGGTGCCATCAGAGGAGTTGTCATCAGTGATAAACACACTGATTTCTGTTCCTGCAGGAAGTTCCTGGGCATACAGACTGGAAAGGCAGGATAGTGTTTTGTCCTTTCTGTTGAAGGTTGCAAGTAATACGGCTATCGTCATTATGCTGCTTTTTGAAGTAAACGGATCTTTTTCGCCCTTTTTCTCAAGGCACGATAATAACTCAATACATAATATTCCAGGCGCATCTGCAAAGTCATGCGCGGAATACCGAGTGTAGATTTAACTGTTTCCATATAGGCTTCATTGCTGAGGCCCAGACTGTAGTTTTTGCCATTGTTAACCAGGGTGTCATATAACCTTGCCAGTCCGAATGTTTTCTCCGAAGGCAGGTGCCAGATGGCAATGTCGGCGTCAGACTCTTCTACATTACGGTAAAACACAGGGTTTGTCCAGAACCTTTTTAAAAGATCTGTACGCGGACTGGCCTTAAAACCATTTTTATAGTAGAGGTAACTTAGGGTTTGTGCTTCTTCGTTAAATTTCGGCAGGCCTTCTTCATACCTTCTCATCAGTTCTGGCCATAGTTCAAGGAAACCGCTGAAAAGGGTATTGATATTTTTTACACTGGCCAGGAAGAATTCGCCAAGATGGTATCCCGGGATTTCGTTGACCGGCTTGCCGGATAAATCTTCGTACAGGTGTTTCATATCCACACGACTGAGGCCATGGATAACCAGCTCTGTAGAACAGGGATCTTCAAAAGAGATAAAACCTGCAGGACGGGCTTCTTCAAAAAGTTCGGCCGCGCTTTTAGTGAAAATACAATCCGAATCAAGGATCAGGTATTGGTCGTCGGGGTTTTTGTTATTCGCAACGATATATTCGAGGATAGAGAATTCGTAGAACTGGTTTTGGAACAGGTTGAAATATCCTTTAGGCGTTTTGTATTTGAAATCGGTAAAGATCACTTCCACATCCATATCCGCCAGCATATCTTTTACATTTCTGCCATCTACCACAGGTAGCACGTTTACATTGGTAAACAGCAGGTGTTTTTGGGTCTTGTTGAAACGTTTGCTGGTTGCATAAAACAGTACGAGGCAGCGCCAGTAAATATTCTGGTGTTTTTGTCCGGATGATTTCTCCCCGGTTTGCGGATAGATACTTTCTTCCCCTTTAACGTCGGCACATAACCAGGTACATATATAATTCATAGTAGTAGATTGTAGCAATTATTGATTTGATAATTCGTATTTCTTTCTTTGGGTGATGATAATAGTTTCGCGCGGTCGCTCTTCTTCAACTTCCTCTTCCTCTTCATCTGGTTCTGCAACGGGTTCCCTTTCCAGGTAATAGAGGCAGATTCCTACATGGCCCCAGTAAATCAGAGGAAGCACATAGCTGAATGAAAAGAGCAGGCCTGCCAGGGAAAACGCTATTAAAACAACCGACTCCTGGCTTAATTTTTTACTGAAGGCTTTGTACCCAAGGTAAATCACATAAGAGTATTTGAGGAACAAGCCAAAAAAACCATGGTAAAAAAGCATTTCCATATAACCCTCGTGAAAGTGCTGACCAGATTTTGCCGGCCACCAGTCAACCAGTGGGTTTTTCATTTCAAAACCTTCAAAGGTCCATCCGAAAAACGGACGTTCCAGTGCCATCGGGAAATAGGTAGCGCGCTGGTCGGCCCTGAATTTTCCTGTACCGTCTTCCCGTGCAGGATCAAAGATTTCACTGAAACGTTCTCCTAAGAAAGGGAGTGCCGTTGGAAAAACCTGTGAGACTACAAAGGTGACTACAGCCAGGGCAAGGATACTTCCAAGTGCCAACCGGGCCACTTTGCCCATTGGGATGATATTATTCCTAACTGCCATAAACAAGTATGCACCCAAAGCAAATAATGCACTTGCCCAAACTGAGCGGTGTTGGTGGATAAGGATCACAACAAAACAAAACAGAAATGCTGCGAGGTATTTTGTTTTTCCCAGTTTAAGGTATTGGTTAAGGAAAAAGATCAGCGGCACGATCATCATAAAGATGGAACGCGCGTGGATAATCCTGCTGTCACCTGAAAAAGGACCATAGTCGTCCATGGTCACCATCTCGAGGCTAAAGGAGAAAGTACGACCATAAACGGCCATAAATACCACATAAAGGACAAGGTAAAACTTAGCCATAAACTCCAGCAGGTCGAGATCCAGGGAACGGCTGATACACTTGACATAAATTGTAAAAGCCACCGGAAACAACACGGTAAACATGGTCAGCTGCTGGAAGATGGTGCCGTAATTGATCATGGAATCAAACATGAGCCTGACCAGTATCACCATCATGAGGCCAATATAAATCTTCTCGTTGCGCTTGAGGTTATTGAAATTGTACAGGATGAAGGCAAAAAGCACGATGCTCAATAGTTTCTCGTACATCAATACGATTACCGAAACCGGCATGACGAGCCATGAAAAAATATTCTCCATTAACAGCAGTGTAAAGAAAATCACGATGAATTCCTTCACATAAAACTGATAATTGAATATTTTAATAACGCGGTTCATCATATTAATCTCTTAACCCTGTTGATTACTTTTGGTACAATATGCGTGAGCTGGATGGCATTGAGCAGGTTGTTGAGCATGATCACTTTCATGCTGTTGCGATTGTCGACCCATTTGATCTCCCTTTCCCCGCGCAGGTACATGCTTTGGAAAGTTTCTTCTTTTTCAGGAATGATAGCGCGGTAGATCTCAGCTTTTTTATCAACCAGTTCTTTATTGATATAACCCAGGTGTTTTAACCTGAAATTGGTGTTGCTCTTCAGGCCTTTAATGCCTTTCACATTTGGCGAATCAATGATCAGGTTTTGGAAATGCCCTGACGGATGCTCGCGCCACATGATGCGGTCGTGCCCCGATGAATAGTTTAAGCGGTACCATGAACCTGCAAAATGTTCGCGGTCAGTAAAGTGGAACCTTCTGAAGGCAAATTTATTGTAGATTTTGCTGCTCATCAGTTTGTCGAAATGCGCGCGTGTGAGCTCAGGCTCAAAGATCTCATCGATATCCAGCCACAGGCACCAGTCTGGTTTGCGCATGCGTACATGTTCATACAGCAGGTTTTTGTCGCGACCTTCATTATAACCTTCGGTACGGATAATATCAACTACTTTGGGATGGGCTTTCAGGGCTTCATAAGTTCCATCAGTGGAGCCATTATCGAGCACCACAATCTCGTCTGCAAGTTTCTCAAAACATTCCAGCCATTCTTTTGCGAAGAACATTCCATCTTTTACACGGAGCATAACAACTAATTTAGCCATAGGTCTTAATGTTCGTTTAATACAGTTTGTTTATTAATATTAGTTTTGAATACAGATGAGAACATGGTTGATACATCATCTCTTAATGCTTTGTCAATAAGCAGCGTTATCCCTGCAAAAAATACGGTGAAGCTTACGCCATTTAATAGTATCCGGGTGATATACATCTGCTCGGGAACCACTGTATTAAACAGATAGCTGAATCCCCATCCTGCCAATGCAGCCAGCGGTAAAATCATTGACCATAGTTTGAGCGAATTGCGCATAAAAGCCATGTTCAGGAAGCCAAGTTTGTATAAGCGGTAGGTGAAAAAGATAAAATCCACACAGATATTCAGCGTGATCATCACTACCAGCAGTCCCATAATCCCAAATGGTTTGGTAACAATATAATACAGGATTCCCGCCAGTACCCCTTTGGTGATGTTGATGAAACTGTTCATTTTGATATCGCCCAGCGCGTAACCCATGTTTGCCATAAAGTAACCCAGCAGGTCGAAGAAGAAATTAGCGATCAGCAAAAACACAATCGCATCTCCCGCATACTTGTCCTTGCCCGTCCAGGCGGTGATCAGGTTATGGTAATTGAAGCAGAAACAAAGCGCAATAAAGGCCGCTGCGTAGACAAAATACTTGAATTGTATATTGATCAGGCTGCGGATCCCCTCATATTCTCCTTTTCCATGGGCGTGAGAGATAGTAGGCATGAGCGCTACAGAATGGCGGCCAATGAGCGATTGCGTCATCTGTATCGGGCGTTTATTGATCTCGAATATGGTGATCATAGATGGCGCCACAAAGCGGGCCAGTACAATCATATCCATACTGCCTGCAAAACCACCGATGATCCTTGATACCGAAGTAAAAGAGAAGATCTTGATAAACTTTTTGAAGTGCGTACGGCTGAAGGTGATATGCAGGTCGTCCCTGTTTAATACACGTTTCAGCGCAGCGAGGTTAAACACATTGATATAAAGTGCGCGGCACAAATTGGAAAAAGCAATGGAAATAACCCCGAAGCCTAAAAACAGCAGTGTGACATTTGTAATCATAAAAAGCACATTACCCGTAAGCGAACTGATGGCGACAGGTGCAGAATTTTGCAATCCCTGGTTGATGCCCGACAGGCTGAAAGAAACCAGGGACATACCGGTAGCGATGATGGAAAGCAGCAATGCTGTTTGCAACCCATCATACTTTGATACGTCTTTATTGATAATGGTCCCTATCAGAAAATAAAATATAATCCCTGCCATAACCGAAATAATCAATATCCCACCGGATGCCATAAAGCCTGAGCCTATGGTGAACCCAATTTCTGTACTTTCATTTTTCCCGCGCAGCTGCGCGATCTTTTGTTGTAAAACATCCCCTACACCAGGATCGGCCAGTGTCATCCAGGCCAGGATGTTACCTGTAGCAAGCCAAAGGCCCAGGGTAGATGAATCAATCCTTTTAAGATATAATGGAAGAAGAATGACGGAATTGATAATATTGGTAATTACATATCCGTATTGAAAGATAAAATTCCATTTTAAGATCTTTTTATTCATTACTTCTTCGTGTCAATATTCAATTGTTTCTGATCGTATCCGCCACCGTATACCATTCCGGAACCATATCCGTAGCCATAGTTGTTTTTGCCAAACCCGCGTGGGGCCACGGCATTGAAAACAATAGCAGGGTTTGGCAGGCCATTGAGTTTGATGTTTTCCTCAATGCGCTCTACAAAAACTTTAGGTGTATAGGCGTGTCTTACGACAAACAGTGTGGCATCGCAAAGCGGCGCTAGTGTATAAGCATCAGAAACAGGTCCGACCGGTGGTACGTCAACAACGATATAATCAAACTCCCCGTCAAGGTGGTTCAATAATTCTTCGGCTTTGCCGTTCATGATCAATTCTGCAGGATCCATAGGCAGTTTGCCGGTAAGCAGTAAAAACAGGTTCTCGTTTTCACGGGAAGGGATAATAATATCATCCGCTTTAGCTGTTCCCTGCAGGTAATCTGCAATGCCGAGTGTTTGGGGGATATTAAATTTGCGGTGGATGGTAGGGTTATTTAAGTCGAAATCAAGCAGGGCGACTTTCTTGCCAGTCATGGCGAGGGTCATGGCCAGGTTGGAAGCCACAAAACTTTTTCCCTCTCCTGAGATAGCGGAAGTAACCATCACACGTTTATTGGTGGTGCTTACACCTAAATACCGCAAGGTAGTGCGCAGGCTCCTGAACTGTTCAGCAATCAAGGTACGTTGCTGCGATCCCATAACAATATACCTTTTTGACTTATCTTCGGTGATCTCGGCAATAACCGGTAAAGAGGTTAAGGCTTCAATATCGCTCTGGAACATAATATTCCTTCTCATTCCTTCTTTAACCGATACAAAGCCAACACCAAGGATACCTGCACCAAAAAGGGATGCCAGGTAAATCATTTTTCGTTTTGGGCTTACCGGAAATTCAGACGCATCTGCAGCGTTTACAATGGTACTGCCTGAGCCATTGGCAATGGAAGTTAACGCAGTTTCTTCTTTCTTTTGCAGCAGGAAAGTATAAATGCCGTTTTTAATCTGTTGTTGTCTGCTGATATCTACAATTTTACGTTCAGTCTCTGGCATAGCCGATAAGGCTGAGGAGTAAGTATTGCTGGTGCTGGACAGATTATTTCTGCTCGCCATCAGACTGCTGCGCTGGTTTTGCAGGTTCTGCAGGATCTGAGGCTTGATTTTTTCGATCTGATCTGTGTAGGACACAAACATCGGGTTGTTTTCGCCCGTAGTTTTACGCAGGCTTTCAGCGTTGAGCTGCAATTCGTATATATCTTTTACCATCTGGGTAAGTCCCGGATCGTTGATCCCTATAGTTGAAGGGACGATGCCTCCTGTAAGGTTTTTGGACTTTACATATTTTTCTACCTGGTTTAACACAGATAACTGCATGTTCAGCTCGCCTACTTTCTGGTCGTTGTTACTTACGTTTTCCAGGTATAGTTTTCCCTGTGTGCTTACATCTACGGCACCTCTATCAGAACGGTAATTCTGCAGGTTACTTTCGATAGCTACCAATTCACCCTGAACCGAAGCGAGGCGTTGATTAATGAATTCCTGAGTGTTGGCTACTAAGCGGTTGCTCTCGTCGATTGCAGAAGCGCTATATACTTTTAACACGTCATTTAACGCGTCTTCTGCGCGAGTTGGATCTTCATCCTGCAATGCAACATTTAAGATGGTAGAGAGTTTGTTTGCTTCGGTTACTTTTAAGCGCTGACCTAATGAGGAAGCTGCTTTTTTAACCGGTATAAGTGAAAATGAATACTCACCCGGATGCGCTGCCTTTAAGTGGCTGTTTTGAATAAACATCAGTTCACCGTAAGGCGTTTTTTGCCAGCTGCCAACAGGATAGTTTTTACCATCCATGCTAACCGCAGAGTTATTGTATGAAAACTTGATTTCTTTGGTTCCGGTAATAGCTTTGGAATCTTTAGCGATGATTTGAACAGGACAGCTTGCATAAGCGGAAACTGTAGACAATCTTTTACGCTCAGTAATTGGGGCGTATAATGCCAGGTCATCTACTACCCGTAATAAAATAGGGTTAGAGGTAAGCACTTCACGTTCATTATCAAGCGTTTTCTTTTGTGTAACCGTTTCCATCGGCTCTGTATTTCTTGCCGCATCATCACCTTTTTTTTCATTGATCATGATCCTTGCATTAGCCTCATAAAGTGCAGGCGTAACTTGAAGGTACAGCCAGGCTCCGCCAAGTGCGATTACAAAAAGGCCCAGAAAAACCGGCCAATAAGGTAATAGCTTAAACAGCATATTCCCGGATGGCTGGGACTGATGCTGTGTTTTTGTTTCTGTCGTTTTCCTGATCAGGTTCATAATACTATCTTGCTATACGGTCAATAATGATGGCACCAAATGATAGTGCACTTAATATAATAGGCAGCAACTGAGAGGTCCTGGTAGAACCAGCTACTTTTGCTTTGTTTGCCTCGACATAAACGATGTCGTTAGATTTTAAATAATAATACTCGGACCCAAAGATTTCACTTGAATTCAAATTGATCCTTTTGATTTTTTTAACACCATCTTCTTCACGGATGATCATTACGTTATCTTTTTTACCATAAATGGTGATATCGCCTGCAAGGCCTAATGCTTCAAGCAAGGAAATTTTCTCACTCGGTACATTGACAACTGTTGGTCGTGATACTTCACCAAGTACACTCACCTTAAAGTTTAGCTGACGAACAATGACTATCGGATCTACCAGCAGTTTCTGGCGGACCAGCTCTTCGGTGATTTTAACACGAAGCTGATTGGTTGTTAAACCCGTGATTGTCATTTCTCCTAAGACAGGGAACTGGATTTTACCTTCATCGTTTACCAGATAACCTGGAGATTGAAGGTTTGCACCGGTGGTACTGCTACTGCTCACGTATGAGTTATTAGGTTTGTTGAATATTTCGGTAGCTGCTGGGTTCAAACTGGTGACGGCAATACTAAGCAGATCGTTAGGCTGGATCACATTTTTGATCGGCACATTGTTCGACTTGAGGACGGCATCCTGCTGGTCACTGAAATAAACTGTTTTTTTAGAACTTGCGCATGAACTCAGCATTAATTCACTGAACAAAATAATAACCATGCAAAACGAGAGCCTCTTAGAGGTGAATACTAGTCTTTTATACATTTAGATAGGATAGATTAGGTAACGTAACTTATAGATTACTTAATAGTTTTCAATAATTATGCTAACGATAGGTGTTATTCTTATAAAGTGTGTCAAATGCCCTTATTTTTAAAAAATCAGATGATTTTTATAAGATTTTGAATTATTTTCTCCGATTTTTTTTTGGTTGCCAAATAATCTAAAAAATGCCTTCCCCAAATCGTGTATGTTTGAGAAAAAATTTGTCCGAATTCCACATTTTAAAATTTTTAGGATTTATTATCATATTAATTATCTTTTTTCTTAATTGTAGTCTAAATATTTCATTTTTATATTATTGTCTGATTTTTTAGAATTTTATGTAGTAAAATCAGTACGCCCTGACCTGGGAAGCTAAGATTTTGCTTTACCTACGTAATTTAAAAACCCTAAGTTGTAACGGATCAATATCTTTACACATATGAGTGTTAACATATAGACTATCAGGAACTTGATTAAGAACCATAAGATGAATTGGGGTGTATGGCTACTATAGGTATTGATGCCGAATTTTGATAGAAATTTGAGTCCGAACGCAAGCAAGGCAAGTGGAAACATATGATATAAATAGATGCCAAATGTTTCTTTTCGGGGGTTTACCCATTTGGTTGAAATAGGATTTTTAAAGAGCCTGACCATAGTTACAAATGCGAGTACTGAATAGACCTGATTACTCATTCTCAGTATATTCATAGGTTCGTTGGACCCGTGCTGGTAGAGCACCACTGATTCCATGGACGTACAGATATAACTTAGCACACATAATCCCAGCAGGAGATACACATTCCATTCTTTTATACGGAGGTGGAGATGGCGTTTTCCAATAATATAACCCAGCCATAAATAAAAGATAAAAGCAAAGAGGGCATGCACGTGCGATTGGGCGTAAATACTGTAAACAAAGTAATAGGTATGGACGAGGGTAACTACCAGTAAGAACATACCCAGGCTTAATTTATTGAGATATTTTACGAAGCAGAGAATTACAATAAGTGAAATCCAGTAATTGGGCAAAAACCACAATGCGGATTCAAAGAACATATTAACTATATATTCGCCTACGGTATATTTACTTTCCTGATGCAATAACTGTGTTTTGAAAATAAATAGCAGTACAATTAAACCAAAAGCAACGAGGTAAGGGAAAAGGGTAGAATAAATGCGGTTTTTAAAATAGGAAACAGGAGAGGAATGCCCGATTTTCCTCGAAAGGAGGAAACCTGAGATCATGAAAAAACAGATTACCCCAAACTTAAAGAAGTCCATAAAGAAAAAATAGAGCGGAATATTATCAAGGGAAGGGAAATTTTTGCCTCCTTCAAAGTTGGGGGTATGTGCCCATATGATCCCAATCATAGCGATCATCCTGATCCAGTCCACAAAAGGGTAATTAACGGTACCTGCACCCGGTTTCGGGGACGTCATTTGGGCTGGCGCGAATTGCTGGTCTGCGATGGTTTTTGTTTCCGACATATACTAAATCAAAAGTAAAAACCAGGCCAAATAACCTGGTCAGTCGGCAAGCTTTTGAAGCTGTGCAGCCTTTATAAAAATCATACCAATAATCTCAGGTTCAGGAAGATAATTCCCAGAGGTTGTGCCAAATAGACTGTTTGAAAATTGTTTTAAAAAAATAACAAATATTTAAAACCTTTTAGCTAATTTGTTGATTAAGCTTTTGAACGCAATAGTTATACAATGTTACATCGTACAGCAGGCGACCGTGTGCTGTGAATAAACAAACTTTATTTCATCGAGAAACCTGCATAAGCCTACAGCTTAAAAAATATGAACAGCTCATGCAAGCTTCAACTAAAACACATTGTCATGAAAAAGGCCTATATAATTCTGGCGCATAAAAACCTGGATCATCTGGTTAGACTTTTGGAAAGGCTGGATGATGGAAACTCACGGTTTTTTGTACATATAGATTTAAAAACGGATTTGTTTCCGATTCTCTCGTTTTTAGCGAAAAAGGAGTCGATCACGCTGGTAAAGCGGATTTCGACACGATGGGGAGGGTTTAGCTTAGCCGAAGCTACAATTCTTGGAATGCGGGCAATCAGGGAATCGAATATACACTTCGAATCGATCAGTTTGCTGAGCGGACAGGATTATCCGATTAAAAGTAATAAGGAGATAGATGACTTCTTATCCGCTTCTGAATTCAGCATATTTCTGGACTATTTTCCGCTGCCAAATTACAGGCGCTGGGTTACAGGTGGTACCTATAGATATACTAAATACTTTTTTGGCATCAACCGGGTATCGCTCTTTTTCTCCAAGTCATTAAACCTGATCTCTACATTGGTGCCTTTGCTGGCCAGAAAACTTCCCTTTCACCTAAGGCCATATGCCGGCTCGCAATGGTGGACAATTGATCAGTATGCATTGAATTACATACTGGACTATGTGGACCAAAACCCCGAATATTACAAGTTCCATAGGTTTACATTCGCTCCCGATGAGCTGTTTTTTCACATTATCCTGCTTAACGCAAAGGATGAAAGGATACAAGAGAGCATTGTTAACGATAACCTGAGGTATATGAAATGGGTAACGCATGAAAATGCCCATCCGGAGATATTGAAGAAGGAAGACCTGCCAGACCTGTCAGCTTCTAACTCTTTGTTTGCAAGAAAATTTGATCCCAATGAGGACCAGGAGATATTGAATCTGATTGACCAGCGGATTTTAACGACGTGACCTATATAAATAACTAATGGTGAATTCCATTAATCCCTACCGCTTATGAAAACTATCTCCTTAATCCCAAAAGTAGAGCAGGTAATTACCCTGTTGCTGGTGATTTTAATATCGCCGGTCCTGATTTCCTGTACCAAGGACGGGACAGTATCTTCCGAAGCTGTAACTGATAGTAAAAGCAAGCAGTCGGCCGTGACAAATGCCGTTATGGTCAGTACCATTGGCGCAACAGGTAACGCGTTGTACGAAGTATGGACAAAAGTCACGGGCAACGACGTAGCGCAGGTACCAGTAAGTGCGACGCCAACTACCAGCACCCAGCTAACTTCACTGGAACCAGCGGCAACGGGTGCCACAGATTATGGTGCGAGGATACGCGCATATGTGACTGCGCCAACAACGGGAAACTATACTTTTTGGATTGCTGCTGATGATTCGGGTGAATTATGGCTCTCAAAAAATGATAACCCGGCAACTAAAACCAAAATTGCCTTCACTCTAAGCTGGACTAACCTGCGGCAGTGGACAAAATTTGCCGCACAGAAATCGGCTCCGGTAGCGCTTACAGCAGGACAGAAATATTATCTGGAGGTGCTGCATAAACAAGGTGGCGGAGGAGGCAACCTTTCTGTACAATGGACTTTGCCTAATGGGACGGTGGAAACACCAATACCTGCATCACGGCTAACCAGTTATGTTCCGGGAGCGGGCGACAATACGGTGTATACGCCATCGCCTGTGCTTAACCTTTACGGACAGCACGATATTACGATTAGCGGGAAGCTTTTTAGCGGTGGTAATTTACCATTGATTACCCTGACTAACTGTTACAATATCAAGATAACGGGAAACAAGTTTGCCAATTCAAGCAAAGTAGGTATATACTTATATAATTCTAAAAATATAACTATCGAAAATAACTTTTTCACGCTGGTGAGTACTGGCGTATATGCGGAAAGAACTGAATCAGGCGGAATTGTGGTAAACAACAACCAGTTCCTGAATATGAAAGGCCCTTTCCCAAGAGGCCAGTTTGTGCAGTTTAACAATGTCCGTGGACCAGGAAGTTCTGTGAGTTACAACAGAGGGGAGAACATTCTTGGTCAGAGTTACCCTGAAGACGGAATAAGCATGTACGAAAGTAGCGGTACAGCGGCAAGCCCGACAAAAATTGTGGGTAACTGGATTAGGGGCGGCGGACCAAGCGCAAGTGGCGGCGGCGTGATGATAGGGGACCGGGGAGGTTCTTACCTTACAGCAACGGATAATATTCTGGTTGACCCAGGGGAATATGGAATGGCAATTGCCGGCGGCGATCATAATGTAGTGAGTAACAATATGATTTATGGCAAGCAGCAGTATTTTACTAATGTGGGACTGTACATTAATGATATTGGTGGGTTTAAAACTACGAATTGCACCATGGCGAATAATAAGGTGAGGTACTTTAATAAGGTGAATTATATGAATAATGCATGGATTTCGCCGAATTCCGGGAAGCCGGCAGGGTGGGATACAAATGTATTTGGAGCTAACATAGATGCGTCGATTTTGCCAGCGGTGATTATTACGAAGAAGTAGATATTGTGGTTTTGGTGCGTTAGAGGTTTTTCTAGCTTCGCTGAAAAAGATGAACACCTGTTTCAATGCTGCCTACCGCTGAAACGCGCTAGAAGGCATTGAAACAGGTATTCATTTTTTTTTAGATAATCCTATGCAGCAAGCCTAACCCCTCAAAGCTTACTACTCAAACGCATACAAGCCGTGTTCAATATTTAGAATACATATACAGCGAAATGGCCTCTCATAGCTGCCTACCTCCAAAAACGTGTAGTTCACATCTTTTTCGAGTACCTATCCGGCACAAATGCAGCCGACAATTCCCTTAAAGTTGCCTAACGCTGGAACAGCTAAAATGGAATATTCCCTTTGAAATATGCATCCTGCAAATTATACGCTCGACCAGCAATTAAAATAAGCTTGAGACTTCCGTCCATAAGGGCCGGAACCTTAAAGGGGTGATTTATTTATGGAATTTTAACACAGGTAGCATCAGACAAGTAATTAAAGTTTTTATCTTCATGAATAATAACTGGTAATTCTTTCTTAAATGCTAATCTTATGTATATACAAATTTACAAACCGTTAAAATTTATAATTGCTGGCTTGCTGTTGCTGAGCGTACAGTTGACATCGGCTCAGAATAAATATATTTTAATTGGCAAGAATATCGATTCCTTGGTTAAAATGGGGCTTCCGAAATCGGCTTTTGCAGAGGTGGAGAATCTGGACGTGATGGCAAGGAAAGAGAAAAATGCATCACAACAGATTCGTGCAGCAATTTACAGGATGGCCATCGCATCTTATCAGAAGGATGGTTTACTGGATACAACGATCATTAATTTAAGAAGGGATATTGAGCAATCGGTCTTTCCGGTAAAGCCGGTACTGGAATCGCTATTGGCTGAAACGTATTGGAAATACTATAAGCAAAACCGTTATCAGTTTTCTAAACGCAGTCGCCTGGAAAACCCGGGTCAAGATTATAACAAATGGGACCTGAAGACGATTCTCGCTGAGACCAATAATTTATACAAACGCTCACTGCAAGACGTAGTGAGGGAACAGCGTACGCCAATTTCGGTTCTGGAGGGCGTACTAATAGGAGAAAAATCTACCAGGCACTTGCGGCCTACACTCTATGATTTGTTAGTACAGCGAGCATTGGAGTTTTACTTGGCAGACGAATCTGATCTGGATAAACCGCGATTACCCTTTGTTTTAGATAACCCGGCACTGTTCACAGACAGCCGTACTTTTGCTGCGTTAAAAATTATGACTTCGGATACTACTTCTAATTACTACCAGGGTATACAATTTTTGCAACAGGCTACTGTATTTCATTTGAAAGAAGCGAAATCTGAAGCAATGGCTGATATTGATCTTCAGCGGTTGCGTTTTTTAAATCTCCATGCTGTTGTTCCGGGTAAGGATAGCTTATATAAGGCTGCATTACAGCAAATAGTTACTGCTTATGCCAACAAACCGATCAGCTCGGATGCACTTGTACTGCTCGGCAGTTATCAACAGGAGCGGGACAGTTTGATTCTTGCCCATGCCTGTTTTGATAAGGCTATAGCGGCGTTTCCAGAAAGTTTGGGTGCAAAAAATGCTGTGAGACTAATTAGTCAACTGGAAAAAAAGAGTCTTTCGGTTAGCATTGAGGATAGCAATATACCTGGAAAGCCGATGCTGGTTTTATGTAGTTACAGTAATTTGAACAAGGCTAGATTTGAGACATACCGTTTATCTAATTCACAGTGGACAGCGTACGCAGGTGGCTTAAGGGATGAAAAGCGTAAGCTTTTTATACAAAGCTTGAAAATGCAAACACCGGTGAAAACCAAAATATTAGTATGTGCGGGTAGCCAGGATTACCGTCGGCACAGCCTCGAAGCGGGTATAGATCCGCTTCCCCCTGGCAACTATTTAATGTTGATTAAAGATGAGACAGGAGACGAATCCCTGACGTGTATGGCCGATTTTGCGGTAAGTAATATTGCCTTCACAGCAAGGTTTAATCCTGACACAACTACTGAAATACTGGCGACCAACAGGGCGAGTGGAAAACCTTTGCATGGCGTAGTGGTGAAATTTAATGGAGTTGAACGAGGCAAAACAGGAAAAACCGGCAAATACGTTTTAAGTACGGTGTTACCGAATAATTTAAACATCGAGCTCGTCTTGCAAAATGATACCCTTAGGCAAAAGTCAATGTATATCAGTGGAGAAAAGGATAGGTCTGATGATAACGAACCGGAGGATAAAACGGTGTTGTTCACTGACAGGCAGATTTACCGGCCTGGCCAAACGGTGTATTATAAAGGTATCCAATTAGAAGTTACCGATGGAAAAAGCAAGATTATTTCTGGTAAGGATGTAGAACTTATATTGTCTGATGATAACGGTAAGGAGATCGGACTTGCGAATCTGAAAACCAATGAGTTTGGTACGTTTAGCGGTATCTTCATTCTTCCTATGAATATGCCTGCAGGCGATGCCGAATTAGAAACTGAAAATGGAACGCTTAGTTTTAAGGTGGAAGAGTATAAGCGGCCTACTTTCTCAGCAGAATTTGACCCGGTAAATGAGAGTTATAGGCCAAATGATTCTGTAAGTCTTAAAGGTCTGGTTACTGCATTTTCAGGCTATGGCTTGTCGCAGGCCAGGGTTGCCTACCGTGTTGTCCGTTCTCTCGAATATGTGAATATGAATTACACACAGGCCAAAGCAATATATGGTTCGCGGTACCACATACCCCGAAGTACGGAAATTATGGTTGATACGGTTACCACCGACAATGAGGGGCGATTTGCAGTCGGTTTTAGAGCTTTAATTGAACCAGGATTTAGGAACGGGGCAATTAATTATACTTATTTAGTTACTGCTGATATTACTGACCAAAGCGGTGAAACGCACACTACCAATGTTTCGGTGAGTATAGGGGAGAATAATATCCGTCTGATTGCCGATATTCCGGATAAATTATTCGCCAGGGACTCCCTATTGTCGACAGTAAAACTCAATAACCTAAACGGGCAGGCACAAACGGGAAAGTTGCGGGCGGAGGTATATGCACTTAAAAATCCTGACCGGTTGTTTACGGCGAGGCTTTGGCAAAAGCCCGATCAGCTAGTATTAACGGCAGCTGAATTCAAAAAGGATTTCCCTAATTACGCCTACAAAAACGAAGACATTGCCGCAACATGGGAGGTGTTAAAAAAAGTAATAGACTTAAACATTGAAATTGGGAAAGATAAACCCGGGCTGATAGACCTGCAGCAGCTTAAAACGATGCCCGATGGGGTTTACAGAGTAGTGTTAAGTGCACGGAATGAAAACGGGGATACAACCTCGCTGACTAAATATGTAAACCTGATACGGCAACAAGCTGGTGCGCCGACCATGGAAAACTGGATTATACCGGTTTCAACTATTGTAAAACCTGGTGAAAACGCAGAATTTTTAATAGGGACCGGCCTGCCGGGCAATATCATGATGGAGCGGTACAATGGGGCTAAATTAATTTCTGCGGAATGGATTAAGCTGAGTAATAGGCGCCAGCTAATTAAAATCCCTGTAAGTGAGAACGATAAGAATGTAGTTGTACAGTTTAATATGGTTTATCAAAATAGAATGTATAATCTTTATAAAAAAATAACATTGCTGCGTTCGGACCCCTCATTGAAGATCAAGATGTTAAGTTTCCGTAATAGACTGTTGCCAGGCCAAAAGGAACAATGGAAACTACAAATAAGCAACCAGAAAGGTGAAAAGCAGGCGGCAGAAATGCTTGCCGGTTTGTATGATGCCTCACTTGATGAAGTAAGTCGTGCACAAGATTGGTTGGACGATTTGGATCCACATCAGAGATATCAGCCGAACTATTTTGCCTGGAACCAGTATAGTTTTATTCAGGAATCAAATAGCAACTATTTGGAATACAATGAAGTTAACAATTTTCCAGTCGTGCGGGGATACGAAGTTCTGGATTTTTCCAGACATAAGGATTTTGCCTTGATGTACTCACGTGTTTACAATTTTGGTGGCGATGCTCACTTAAGTGAAGTGGCTGTGGTGGGATATGGTAGGACAGTTAAAAAAGAGACACTTAATTCAGCTACTGTAATAAGAATACGGGGCACCAGTTCTTTATTAAATTCAGATGCCCCAGCGTTAGCTGAAGCACTTCAGGGCAAGGTTGCAGGGGTTGCAGTTATTCAATCGAATGCCAGTTCAAATAAGCCAGTTACCCTAAGAAAAAACTTCAGCGAAACTGCTTTCTTTTATCCGCAGCTGCGGACAGACGAGAAAGGGCAGGTCCTGATTGAGTTTACAATACCTGAAGCGCTAACCAAATGGAAGTTCAGGGCTCTGGCGCATACGAAAGATTTCCAGACCGGCTATACTGAAAATGAAGTGGTAACGCAAAAGCAACTGATTATCAGTGCCAATATGCCAAGGTTTGTAAGGGAAGGGGATACGGTGACTGTTTCTGCGCGATTGGCTAACCTAACCAACGCGGCTTTGAAGGGAAAAGTTGTGCTCAGTCTTTTCAACGGCATTAGTATGCAACCTGTTGCCCTGTTGCAAAACCCTGCGGAAGCCAATCAGAATTTTGAAGTTAAAGCCATGACGAACCAGGCGGTATCTTTCAAACTGGTTATCCCTGCTAATCTGGATGCCTTAACTTATCGCCTAACGGCGGAAGCGGATAAACACAGTGATGGGGAAGAGAACACGATACCAGTGCTGCCGAACCGGATGCTGGTTACTGAGTCGTTACCGATGATGGTACGCGCAGGGCAGACCCGCAATTTTACATTTGATAGGTTAGTAAATAATAAGAGTACCACATTGCGCAGCAAAACGCTCACGCTGGAATATACACAAAACCCGGCATGGTATGCGGTGCAGGCTTTGCCGTATTTAATGGAATTTCCTTATGAGTGTTCCGAGCAGATTTTTAGCCGTTATTATGCCAATAGCATGGCTGTGCAACTGGTCAATTCCATGCCCGTAATTAAGCGGGTATTTGACAGGTGGAAAAGTACCAACAGTACAGAACTGCTGTCTAATCTGGAAAAAAACCAGGAATTGAAAAGCACGTTACTGGAGGAGACGCCATGGTTGCGGGATGCAACCAGCGAATCGGAGCAGAAAAAACGTTTGGCCTTGCTTTTTGATCTTAACCGAATGGGCAATGAACTGAAATTAAATATTGAAAAACTGCAGCAGAAACAATTGCCGGATGGTGGTTTTCCCTGGTTTGCGGGTGATAAGGCTGACCGTTATATTAGTCAGCATATCCTTGCAGGAATAGGAGAATTGTACCATCTCAATATTGTGAGCGACAAAAATGAGGCGGTTGGAGATATCAAAGGAAAATTACTGAACTATATAGATCGGCAATTATTAAATGATGAGGACATTCTGGTTAAGAAAAAGGTAGGACCGGCAGGCTCGGAAATAAGCGCGTTGGAAATTCATGCCTGGTACGTGCGTAGTTTTTTTAAGAAGGAGCCGATGAGTGCTGCGTTAAAAGGTGTTTTCAATAACTACATCAAACGGGCAGAGCGGCAATGGTTGACCCACGGTGTATATGAAAAGGGAATGATAGCACTTACCATGATGAGGGCAGATAAACCCTTGCTGACCAAAACCATCACCAAATCACTGCTCGAAAATGCACAATCGTCTGCCGAGATGGGCATGTCATGGGCCAAAAACCAGCGTGGGTACTACTGGTACCAGTCGCCCGTTGAAACCCAGGCCATGATGATTGTACTATTCACAGAAGCCGGAAACAATCCAAAAGAGATTGAAGAAATGAAGATCTGGTTGCTGCGCGATAAACAGGCCAATAACTGGAAAACAACCAAAGCTACTGCTGCGGCCTGCTATGCACTTTTGATGAAACAAAGCGACTGGCTACTGGCCGATGCGTCGTCGGACATTAGTCTGAATGGCATATCATTAAAACAATTGAAACCAGATCTGAAAGCAGAAGCGGGTTCAGGGTATTTGAAAGCAAGTTGGTCAGATACGGAAATACAGCCTGATTATGGCAAAATTGCAATCGCCAATAAAGGTAACTCTGTAAGCTGGGGCGCAATGTACTGGCAGTACCTGGAGCAGATGGATAAAATTACGCCTTCCGCAACTGATATTCATCTGGAACGGAAATACTTTATTATGAAAAACACGGGCTCAGGACCAGTCGCAACTGCTGTTGATGCCACCCATCAGCCTAAAACCGGTGATTTGATGAAAGCGATTGTCTATTTAAAAGCTGGCCGTGATTATGAATACGTACACCTGAAAGATATGCGGCCAGCAGGAACCGAACCAGTAGATGCATTATCATCTTATAAGTATCAGGATGGATTATCCTATTATCAGGTAACCAGAGATGTGGCGACCAACTTTTTCATCAGTCGCCTGAATAAGGGAAGTTATATATTTGAATACCAGTTACGGGTTGCGCAGCCAGGGAGCTTTTCCGCCGGGACCGCCAGTGTACAATGCATGTACGCACCGGAATTTAATGCGCATAGCGAAGGTTTAAGAATGAAAATTCTTCGCTAGGTTGGTGCTTCAAGTTTAGTATCCTTAGATTATAGATATTTCAGGTGCAGGAAGTCTAAAAAAAATGAATCACTGTTGAAATGCCTTCTAGCGCATTTCAGCGGTAGGTAGCATTTCAACAGTGATTCATTTTTTTCAGCGAAGCCAGATTTAACTAATGAAAATCCGGTGCTTAATCTAACCTACTTTTTCAAGTATTCTTTCAATTGTGCAGCTGCCTGAGTAAACAAATCTTTGGTCTGTGGAATAGTCGCCAATCCATTAAGCAACCCAAAATCGTGAATCACACCATTGTACCTTACTGTTGTTGCTTTCACACCCGCTTCAGAAAGTTTGCGTCCATAAGCCTCGCCTTCATCTCTCAAAATATCATTTTCCGCTACCTGAATAAGAGTTGGAGGCAATCCCCTCAATTGATCAACTGTGGCTTGTAAAGGAGAAGCATAGATTTCTTTACGTTGTGCAGGATCAGAAATATACATATCATACATCCATTTGATCAGCGGGGTTGTCAGAAAACGGTCGGCACCAAATAATCGGTACGATTCAGTATCAAAACCTGCGTCTACAATTGGCCACATCATTACGGCGACTGCAATTTTTGGTCCTTTATGTTCTTTGGCCATAAGAGATGTTACGGCAGTCATATTTCCACCAACACTATTTCCAACTATGCCCAACCGGCTTCCGTCTACATTAATTTCTTTGCCATGTTCTGCCACCCATTTAGTTGCAGCATATATTTCATTGATAGCCTGAGGATAAGCTGCGTCGGGCGTTGGTGTGTAATTTACAAAGACACCAACCGCACCCGATCCAACAACCAGGTCCCTGACCATGCGTTTATGTGTAGGATAATCGCCCAGCACCCATCCGCCACCGTGGATAAAGATGAAAACAGGCAGTACACCTTTTACACCTTCGGGCCGAACAATATTGAGTTTGATTGTATAACCCCGATGAATTGCCATATTTACCTTTTTAGAGCATACAAAACTCAATCCCATTAAAATAGAAAAGGGGCAACCAAACAGTCGCCCCTTTTTACCAAATCAAACTTAATTCATAGGTAGATGCATTAAATCAGATTATAATTTCCTTATCATTTGTTTGCTTATTGGCAGAGCGTTCAGATGAGACCCTGTATAACGTTCTCTGCCTGGAACCATCCGGAAACCGGGATAAATATAAGACAATGTTACAACGTGCATAAATGTATTAATACTCGAAATAAAGTAGAAAATATCAATTTTTATTGCGGTAAATACGGTTATTTAATCACTCCGTTGAGTACAGCATATTTAACCAATGCGGCCGTATTTCTGCTTCCGGTTTTATCAATTAGTGTCTGTCGGTGACCTTCTATAGTACGTTTACTCAAAAAAAGTTTCTCGGACATTTCGCTATTAGTTAAACCTTCACCTATTAATGACAGGATTTCAATTTCGCGGGTGCTGAAAGAGATGAGCGATTGCTGTGCCCTGCCTTCTTTGAATACGTTTCTCGCTTTTTCAAAAAATGATTGTGAAAGGTCTGCACTGATATATTTGCCCCCATTGAATACATGTTTTACACCATAAATGAGTTCTTCAGCACCAATATTTTTTAACAGGTAGCCACAGGCACCGTTTTCAAAAGCTTTGGAAACATGCATATCAGTATCCATCATTGAAAGTACGATTACGGGTATGCGTGAGTACCTGGCCCTGATTGCAGCAATAACTTCATGACCATCCATGCCTGGCATTTGAAGATCAGTGAGAATAATATCAACTTTAGTTTCTGTGCCTAATTTTTCAAGTACTTCGTCCCCATTTCTAGCTTCGGCTACAATATGAATGTTCGGATCTGTTTCAAGCAGTAGTCTGATGCCATCCCGTACTATTGTGTGGTCTTCGGCTAACAGTACATTAATCATTTATATGAATTTAGCGGGTTAATAACTAGTAAACACTAAAACGTGTACCGAATAAACTATGTTTAAACCCAAAAGTTTTAAATGTTTTCTATTTTGTTCAAATAAATGTATGTACTGTCTTTTGTTTACCGACAGATTTAGTATCCGGCAGAAAGACAGTAGTATAGCGTAAAGATTATAGCAGGGGGTTGTAGGCTGTTTCTGGTGCAGGGAAGCAATTATGATTTCCTGCACCGGAGATTTTACTGGCTATATTATGGTTTAGGTGGGGTTGATCCTTTTCCGGTACCAGTAACAGAACCTTTGCCTGATCCGGTATTTGTTCCTGTGGTTCCAGTTCCGTTGGGCACCATATCGTTTGAAGCAGACCCAGCACCCGGAACATTCGTTCCTTTTCCGCTACCTGAGACACCAGAAGATACGCTATCGGTTTTGCCAGAACTGTTAGTTAAGGTATCAGTCATTGCCGTATCGACCATTGCCGTATCACTTGTAGTTGCGCTGCTATCTGCGTTGCCGCCTTTATCTGAGCTACAGCTGGCATAAACCATTCCCGATAGTGCCAGCATTGTTAAGAATTTCAGTTTCATATTCTTCAATTTTATTCCATCAAAAGTTATTTCGGATAATGCTTAACTCACGGAAATGTTTTAAAATGGAGTAAGCAATGCTGTATTCAAGTAATTTCCACGGTATTTTAACTGAAGTTGGTGAATACTACTGGTTATTTGATGTAAACTACTGTTTCTCTTGTTAGTGTATGCCTCTGTATTTGTGGGTATTGCAGGCTCGATATACCTCAAAACACCCGTTGTTGCGTTTACAGAGGTATTATGGTAAAAACACGGGTCTTCGTTTTTACCACAGTACCGGCACGTGTTGAGCCGTTGGGGTTTTGGAAGGACAAACATTGATTCCGCTTCGTTCGTTTACCAGCAAAATAACACCGACTATGCCAAAATATTCAACAGGTGACAAGCTTAGGATTTTTACCTGGCACATTCATGGAAGTTACCTTTATTACCTTTCGCAGGGTAACTATGATGTCTATATACCAGTTAACTCTGCAAAATCTGAAGGGTATTACGGCCGGGGCGAAACGTTTCCTTTTGGTGATAATGTGAAGGAGGTTCCGGCTGCGGAAGTACGGAATATGGAATTTGACCTTATCCTTTTTCAAACTGATGAAAATTACTTTAGGGACCAGATGGAGGTACTTTCAGAAGCTCAGCGCAAACTGCCAAGGATATTTCTTGAGCATGACCCGCCATGGGACCATCCAACGAATGCCCCGCATCCTGTAAATGATCCGGAAATAATGCTGGTTCATGTCACGCATTTTAATAAAATGATGTGGGATAATAACGGGCAACGTACAAGGGTTATTGAACATGGGGTTGTTGTGCCACCTGCACCATACAGCGGGCACCTGAATAAAGGAATTGTTGTAATTAATAACCTTCCCTCTAGGGGGCGCCTGCTGGGACTTGACATCTTTAATGAGGTGCGTAAAGAAATCCCCCTTGATCTGGTGGGAATGAATACGGGTGATCTGGGTATAGGTGAGGTGCTCCATCCAAGGCTGCCCTCTTTCATTAGTCAATACCGGTTCTTTTTTAATCCAATCCGCTATACGAGTTTGGGCCTGGCAGTCTGTGAAGCAATGATGTCTGGTATGCCGGTTGTGGGCCTGGCAACTACAGAAATGGCTGTTACCATTAAGAATGGGCAGACAGGATATGTAGATACGAATATTGAAACACTTATTGAAAAGATGAAATACCTGCTGGACCATCCTGCAGCTGCTACGCTAATGGGGAATAATGCAAAAGAATATGCATCGGAACGGTTTAATATTAAAAGGTTTACTACTGAATGGGAACATTGCTTCCGCCAGGTTATACATGAAAATTTGAGCGCATGAGACAAAAAATAGCTTTTATCAGCGAACACGCCTCTCCTTTGGTTTCGTTAGGAAGTACAGATAGCGGAGGCCAGAATGTGTATGTTGGGGAACTGACCAGGCAACTATTAAAACTGGGCTTTGACATTGACATTTTTACAAGATGGGAGGATGCCGCAGTAGCGCCTGTAGTGAAGGTGGAACCGGGATTGAGGGTAATCCATGTAAAGGCAGGACCTGTAAAACGGATACCAAAGGAAGATATAATGGGTTTTATGTCTGAATTTGGGGAGAATATGCTTGAATTAATCTTGACCGAAGATATTACCTATCGGCTGGTGCATGCCAACTTCTGGATGTCTGGCATGGTTGCGATGCAACTAAAACAAGTTTTGGGCATTCCCTTTGTAATTACTTTCCATGCGCTAGGCCATGTAAGAAAGATCCATCAAAAGGATCAGGACAGGTTTCCGCAGGAAAGGGTACAAATTGAAGAGGAAATTGTACGCCATGCAGACCGCGTTATTGCTGAATGTCCGCAGGATATGGAGGATCTGGAAAATTATTACCATGCCGATCCTGACCGGATTGTGTTGATTCCCTGTGGTTTTAATCCCAGGGAGTTTTTCCCGTTAAAAAAATCGCTGTGTAAAAAACATCTGGGGCTGGAAGCTGATGAAGAGGTTATCCTTCAGTTAGGCAGGTTAGTGCCACGAAAAGGAATTGATAATGTGATTACTGCGTTTTCGCAGTTGGTGATGCCGGACCGTAAGCTAAGACTGATTATTGTAGGAGGTGAGGATGCTGGTCCGGGTAGTCCGGAAAATGCAGAAATGTTACGACTGAAGACAATGGCAAGGACATTGAATGTGGAGGACCGGGTTGTTTTTGCAGGTCGCAAAGAAAGAAACGAGCTGAAATACTATTATGGTGCAGCAGATCTGTTTATTACAACGCCATGGTACGAACCCTTTGGAATTACTCCTCTTGAAGCGATGGCTTGCGGAACGCCGGTAATTGGTGCGGACGTAGGCGGAATCAAATACACGGTATCTGATGGAAGAACGGGAATGCTGGTCCCTCCAAATGAACCGGTGATGCTGAAGGACCGTATGCAACTGCTGCTGGAAAACGAAAGCCTCCGCGAATATATGGGTTTACAAGCTCAGCAACATGTTTTAGAAAGGTTTACCTGGCAGAAAGTGGCAATGAAAGTGAGCACCTTGTACCAGCGAATTTTTGAGGAAAACACAATTGTTAAAAGTTCTGTTGAGGCAGAACCGCAGACAGTGCCGAAAGATATGATGACGGAAAGCCTGGTTTTAAATATAATCCCAATGGTTAAGCATACACGTAAATATGGCAGTTAAAAAGGCAATTTTTCTGGATAAAGACGGGACGCTGATTCCTGATATACCCTATAACGTAAATACTAGCCTTATTCACTTGTCTGATAATTGCAAGTCAGGTTTGAAAGCTTTACGTGACAAGGGCTACATTTTTGTGGTCATCACAAACCAGTCTGGAATTGCCAGCGGCTTGTTTAATCATGATGCGCTCCAGGCTGTGTCGCGTAAGCTAAAATCGCTGTTCAGCGAACAAGGGCTTGAGCTTGCCGGTTTTTATTATTGCCCGCACAAGGCAGGTACAAGTGAAGAGAACTACTGTAGCTGCAGAAAGCCATTGCCTGGCTTGTTTTACACCGCGGCAGAAGAACTGGATATAGATTTATCCTCCTCGTGGATGATTGGTGATATTCTCAATGATATTGAAGCTGGAAACCGCGCAGGCTGTAAAAGTATCATGATCAACAATGGAAATGAAACAGAATGGAAACGCTCTCATCTTCGTATTCCGCAAGCATTTGTACCCCATATTGATGCGGCGGCAGCATATATTATAGAGGTTGAAAGTTCGAAGCGCAAAAAAGGTCATCTTATTAACCATACGGAGGGATGATGGCCGCGGGAGAAATTTCAGCGAAAGACAACTGGTTTAGTTGCAGAAACATATTGTGCGTGCGTGCAGATAACATGGGTGATTTGCTGATGTCTTCACCGGCTATTGCGGCTGTTAAGGAAACAATTGGCTGCAAGATCACGGTTTTAACTTCGGCTAGAGGTGCCGGCGTTGCCAGATTAATCCCTGAAATAGAGGATGTGATTATAGCGGAACTTCCATGGGTAGGTGCAGGGCCTGACTGCGGCCCGGAAGAGCTCAGAAAACTCATCGCATTGTTGAAAGAGCGGCAGTTTGATGGTTGCATTATCTTTAATGTGTAC
>Ga0247734_1000307_pt1 | contig 43595 bp, 37 predicted proteins | sample UWRJL103311B2_FD_180933 | JGI IMG/M metagenome (GOLD analysis project Ga0247734, IMG submission 180933) | Plant litter microbial communities from Arlington Agricultural Research Station in Wisconsin, United States - UWRJ-L103-311B-2 | ecosystem: Environmental > Terrestrial > Plant litter >...
GTCGTACCTGGGCGGGCTCCCCAGCAAAAGCGTTTTGCTAAGCGAGGTCTAGAAAGGAGAGGGGTTTAAACGTGCAACTGAACAATTAAAAATGAAAGAGCAACTGCAAATCCGTTTTCTTCCTCAAGGTACACACTCCAAGCCTGGAAATTTATAAGAATGCAAATCTGAAAGCATAAAAATAGGTGATTAACATTTTCCAAAACTCGGTCGATCACTACCACTTGTGAGGATTATTCCTGTTGTACGGCTGCTGTGACTGAACAAAAGGAATCGAAGGCTGCCTTCCAACAAAGGAGCTTATAAAACATGTTTAGCGCTCCAATTAAACTCGTAGATGCAGAGTTTTCAGAATAAAAGCTTTGATTAATCATAACAATGAATAGTCATCGTGAATAAAAACAATCAGTCGGGGTATTATATATAGCCGACTCGGTTTCTTATAATGGCCAACATATCATACCTACCAAACAACAAGTCCAAACACACCTTCTGCGCATAACCTCGATACATAAACCAGCACCAAAATGTGCACCAAATGGATCACGTATTACCAGGCTTGCGGCTGCTCTGAGCCCAATCAAATCTATGGCACACCATGCAGCTATCAGGTCGTCTACATGGGACGAAAGTGCCCACACTATAGAGAGGAGGATCAGGCCATTTCGGGACATTGTCCTACGCATCAAGATGAAATACTTCTATACGGTGGTGATGATTGGCATCAGCGTCAAGGAAGTCATCAAAGATAAAGCGTGTGGAACATGCAAATTATCATCACTCTAGTCTCTTGCTATGTTTTGCGACTTGTAGTAGTTTAATTTGGTATTTTGTCATTCGAGGTAGACTTCAGATTACCCGCCTATTTATGAATACAAATTAAACATCCCCCCTTTCGTCACTAAGTTTTTCAGTTCAGAGTGTAAATCTATGGAAGAATAGCGTAATTTGTATACTAAAGTTCAAGAGATATGTGCTACATGTAGAGTGAAGTGAATGCAAATGTCCTATCGATGTAGTGCTGGAAAAACTTTACAACTTTCCTATGGTTTCATTTTGAAAACTATATACAAAAGGGAATTCACTTTTTTGGTGAGGTTGAATGGCAAGCATTGTGTTTTTTCTAGATTACTTTATTGCCAAGTGAACATACTAACAGCAGAGTGGAGGCAAGTTCTGGTCCATTTCAAGAGCATCTCAGGTTTGAACTGATTTAGAAATAGGGAGAGCATGCAAGCTACCGTCACAACAATTATAACTCTTTCTAGAGCGTTTCGTATAGACACGAAAGCTCCCTCATTCTTAAAAGTTACGGCTCAATTGCCGTATCTTTTGTCGTAAGCGCTGATGAAAATCAAGGAGAGTTCTCTTCTAAACAATATACTTGATTTCTCATATCTGATTCTGGTAACGGCTTTGGTCCAGTGCCTCATCTATTCCGGTAAAACAGAATATCGTTCCCAGCTCAATGTGCATCCAGACTCGGCTCCACCCACTGGCAGATTCGCACATGAGTATAGAAAGTTTGCAAGAACTCCATTGGTCCTTCACGGGGGTCTGATAGATGGTTTGTACCCTTTATGGGTTTGATTGCCTTTGTAGCTTTGTTCGCATTGCAGAATGGCATAGTTGAGGCGTGATGATGGAGGACGTGGGTCTCAGTAATGCCGTGGAAGAGGTGGCGGCCGATAAATCCTAGTTTGCGAACAATTGTTGCTGCAGCGCCTCGAGTATAGGTCCATGTTGCTGGATTATTGTGGGCTATTGTGGGTCCGGTGTGCTGGAGGTAGGTTATAGCAACTATGGACGAGGTTAGGTTCAATGGAGAACGTAGGCCTAGAAGTGGGAGGGAACTCACCAAGCCAGTGGCTGACCCAAAGATATGGCAAAAAGTACCACAGTACCAAACTTTGAATACCATATGTATATGCAACCCCAAAATAGAATCGAAGCAGCAAAGAGGAGTCCAATGTCGCTGAGCACGATATATCTTGTATCACGAGCTTCAAAGAGGGGACTTCGGGGATTGAAGTGATTGACACCATCCGATAGTCCATTGTGTTTTGCAGAGCCATCTCTATTGTAACCTCTATCCTCAGCTTGTTTGACGTGGATATCATGACCTGTGTTGATTATTAGGAGATAGACAGGCCAGCCAAACAGTTGCCTTCCTGTAATATACAGCAGCGGGTTCAAAGGGGCATCCACGGTAACTTCAGAGAAGTCTGCCACAAGCTTAGACAGCTACTTGGCGAACTGCTGGCGAGTCTTAGGCAAAAATACCATATCTCTTTCCATGTTTCCTGTTGCTTTGTGATGTTTACCATGTGATATTTTCCATGAGAAGTAAGGAACAAGCAGAGATCTCAAAAAGGTTAATATCGTTTCTTCATATTTGATTTCATTAATTTGTAAGCTCCGTGTTGCTGTAAAACATGTTCCAAAAAACTTCTAGCGCTAATTGATGTAAAGTAATGGAACGCCTAGTCATTGCCAAAGGGGTATCTATCGCAAAGCGTCGCTCCCACAGATAACTGGAAAAAACAAAGTTATCCATATTTAGACATCCTCCTTTCCCATTCCCTGTACCCCAATAACAAAGAACGAATGTATTCATGTGCATGGTTACTCTACAAAAATGCACTGAGCCTCCCCCTCTTCCCCAAAACTCCAAAATTTCGATAAATGGCCCCTTTGGGCCCACTTTCGCTTACCAAATAAGGGCGGCGTTAAACACTGATGCTAACGTTCTTCCGCTTTTCTGCTTCTTCTACGTGGAAGCCGAAAACTAGTTTGAAAAGATCCTTCAAGAATGTATATTGCCCGCTTCTCATCATCCAACCAACACTCTTCGCCACATCTACCGCAGATGCCTTTTTACCAATACCTGGCAGTGAGCTCGCGCTACGGAATGCGGAATCGCTAAGTACTAGGTTTCGATACGCTGCAAAGAGCGTCGTATGAGGAGGTAGTGATCCGAAAGCTCCGCTGGGGAGGGACTTGACAAAGGCTTGCAAAGCGGGAGGATCGGATCTGCTTGGTGCGGAAGAGGTGGGTGTAGTGCGTGAGAAACCGACGTTCATCGCGGCTTTTAGAATAAGAATTTTCAGACGAGTGAGGTTGATATCCTCATCTGGGCGAGTACTTGAGGTTACAGTGCTCGTGGAATGATTACTGCCTTGTGAATAAGCTGACGAGGTGCTTGACCAGCGTGCATTAGACGCTCTTCCCCCTTCAGTAGAGTACACGAGAATGTTGGGGATATTAGGAGAATTTTCCTCTGGCGAGATAGGCGTGTCCTCAAATTCTGTGGTCGGGGTTTCTGGGTTCCATCCTGGAGTTACAGGTGGCTCAGTATACCTTGCTTGACGAGAATTATTACGGGACGCGGGCGGGTGTATCGGATTTTCTGATAATGATGATAAACTCTCTCGTTTGGAGAGAACAGAGGATGGGCGATCTGAAGAGCGGCTCATTTGATCAGATACGATTGAGAAAGTCGTCTGAGATGCTCGTGGCGTTCCACGTTCTGGTCGGACTTGGGTCCATCCTTCTCGGAAGAGATCACAGAGCTCCCAGCAAGACTGGACTGCCGAGCCAAGTAGCTCCTCATCTGCTGGTTTTCCGTCCTTCTTGTTCTGACGAAGACTGAACAGCATTTCTGCTAAGACCAACATGCCCTAAGTAACGCATCGGTTTCCTCTGCTAGCTCATTTCGCTGCTTCATCAGACGGTGGCATAGAGTGATGTAGAAATCGAGGGTTCTCTCCCGAAAAGCTTCAGGAAGGTTTCTGTCGTGTGTGTTGTAGAGGTGATTGTTTAGCTCAAAACTGACTCTTAGTACAGAGTCTGCAAATTCATCTTTTCGTTGGCGGACATCGAATAGAGCTTGACAAAAGTCTCGGCACATGTCGAGAGTTGGCCTTACATATAAATCGTGGTCTTCATCCCGGCTTTCGTATAGCTTTTGACATAGCTTCCAGCAACATTTCCATGCTGTCTCATGTGCATCACCTGTTCCAGAGTAACTGAATATTCTTTCTCGGTGAATTGAACTCAGACTCGCTAGCGTATTACACAAAGTCCAACACTCATTTAGTGCTGTCTTTAATGCCATCACTTCCGCATCGGAATTATGAGTGGAGATTTGATCGAAAATGTCTTCCTCACGCTGTTCTTCGGGGATCCCTGCAAACCATGAGTAGTGCGGATGATTTCTAAAATTTGGGTTCGCACCTTCAAGACTAGACAAGCTAGATGAACGGCCGCTTGTCAACGCCTCTACCTCTTGACGAGTTTGAGCACGAGGAGTTGGAGCCTCCATTCCTTTCGCGGGTGGTACATTTGTTGATATAGCGGGGGGTGATTTTGGTTGATTCTAAAAATAGTCAGTACGAGACACAGTCACTGCAGCCATCGTCGAGGCCATGATTGAAACATACTTTATCCTGTGGAACATCTAGGTCTAAGCTGATGATTGGGGGATGAATGTCACCCTCCTGATATGGCGTCGGGGTATATCTGTCAGGCATTCGAGGGACTGATCGTTCAGGAGGCGAGTGACGCGGGGTCGAGTTGTTTGAAGACCTAGGTGGTGATTTCTGTGAAGCATCGTTTCCCGAGAGCTAATAAATGTTAGAGGATCCTGTTAGGAATTGTCATGTATCTTACAAATTTCTTGTAGCCTTCCGGCGCATGAATGACAGAAACAGATTCGTCTTCGAGTGAGGTTCGAAGATGGTCTGGAAGTGCTGTACTGAGTCTCTTTAACTATGGAGAAAGTAAGCAAAGCTCAATGAAACAACACAATTCCCCTACCGTAGTCAACGAGTCCGAAGATTGTACGCTGGGAGGGGACATTTCGGCTTCGTGTACCTCCTCGGAAGCTTCATCCTCAATCTCAGTTGCATCCGTTCCATTGGATGTGACGGGAGAAGGTCCAACTATATCACTAGGACTAAACATTGTGTTTGAGTGTCTATCGAAAGATGTGGGGTGTAGCGAGGATGATTCTGCAGAGTTGCGCGCCGACCTGTCCGTTGTCAGTGATTATCATTCAATTGACCGCCTGAAATGCTCACAAGTTCTGAAAACGAGGGGAATTCTGTGCTGGGGAATCTGGCGAAAGAGAAAACTCAGTATAAGGAGAGAGAGCAGACATCATATTTCCCGGCGACAGCGGGTTTTCTAAAGCCATGTTAAAGAGAAGGCTTTACAAGCAACAAATTGTTATGGCCGTTAAGTTGGTGGATCTGCCCTGGCAGATGGTTATGAGGATGGCCACCGCTGGAATACGCCTAAGGTGAGAAGGCGGGTGGTGGTGGTGGTGATGGTGGTCGGCCTGCGAGAAGGCTGTTCCTGTTGCTGAACTCTTTTACGAAATAGATAGCTGCCTCTGGGCTAGGTTCCAACGGCTGAGAGAGGTGCTGGTTCGCCAACACCAACTGACAAGGCAAGCAACAGAACAACAGTCTCTTGCGATACCTTCGGTGGATCCGCAGATCTCCGGTCAGTCTGGCAGAGAAGAAAGGCAGCACCGATTGTTCAGAATCGCATGGTCGACAGCTGTATAAGTATATGTGCGTGTGTATTGAAGTCGGACCGCGGAGGGAAAGTCAAGCTTCAATTCAAGCTGCGCCGTTGGTTAATAATAATCTACCTCTACCTACCAGTAGTCGTTCGAAGGCCAGAGCTTGCTTGGCTGGTGTGTGTGTCCTGCCCTACGCAACGCAACACACGGCAGTCGAGAGTCTGGCCTGTAAGTAAGTACTAGTATAGTATAGTACTGTACTGTATAGGAGGTAGATCGCGTCCAGGGCAGGGCAAAGCAAGGGCAGTGCGTTGGACCGTGGCAGCGTGGACGTGGACCGTGAACCGTGAAGAGCAAGTAGTGGACGTAGAAGTGGTGGAAGTGGAGGAGGTGGAGGAGGGGGGAGATTCATCTGGTCTGGGGGGAAGAGGAGAAGAGGTGGCCAGGGCGAATGAGGAGAGGCGATATGGGGATGGGTTTGATGCTGGAGCATCCGGTGCTCCAATGACCATTGCAGGAGCGCGTCTTTTGAATAGCATAACTGCATCTGCTCTGCATAAACCTCCATGTCAGCGCTTAACTTCTCGGTCTGCTTTTGTGCAGGAAAACGTACTCGGCTTGCATCCAACCTCTCGCCGCTTCTTACCCAATTGATCATCACCACACCCACCAAATCCTGTTACCTCTGCTTCCACGGTTGACCCTCGTTCGCAAACTCAATTATTCTCACCATCATCTCACCCTCACCTCCTTGCTCGCCGTTCCCCTCACCTCCCACCGGTCCCGTCCAGACTTCCTTGGGCCAGCAGCCAAAAGGCACCTTTCCTCTCTGGCTCTCGCAGGCACTTTTCGCGGAAGACAAGGCAAGGCAAGGCAAGGCAAGACAAGACAACACAAGACAAGACAACGCCTCTGTGATCGTGAATTACTGAATACTGCCGGCGCAGCATTGGCGATTCGGATATACTTGCAGCAGGGTTGGGTGGTCATGGCAGCCGTACTTTTGACAGCGTACCGAAGTGGGACAGTATATTACGAGTATTTCCGTACGTGCTCACCAACCACACGCAGCATGCATCACCATCTTCTCCAACCCGATTCCCCATAATCCCCATGCGGTGCGATTAACCCAAACCGCAAAGCATACCTCCACTACTGCGGGCTTTATTTACAGTTAACTTTGTTTCCTCAAATAAGCGACCCGTGTCCCATGGCGCTGGGACGGTTTCTGTGCCCCTGGCCTGCTTAAGCCTTACAGGTTTCGACACATCGCGAGCAACACGTACAATTCCAACAACCTATGCCCAACAACCTACGCGCATTTGTATAACCCACGGAGACTTACCTAGCAGAAGGTGGCGGTGAACATACCAATTATGGAGCTACTCTCGTAAGCTAAATGCTGTTACTGCTCCGCTGCTCGAAGTCCTGTCAGCCGTTCATTCGGCTCACACTAAACTAAGCAAGCTACCATTTGGTATCACTCACGAAAAGAGGTCAGCCGCACGGATTGGCGTTTGTTCCAACTTCTCCATCATTCAAGAAAAAACGGGTTAGATAGAAACACAATTCTCAACTGGCCAGTCGGCATCATTCCATGAAATCCAGAGTCTAGGTTCAAAATTGTGTCAGATTTGACTTCAACGATGGATCAACTAAACTCAGAGTTATTGAATGAACGTAAGCCACCCACAGCATGAGCCGGGAGATATCCCGCGTCTCTCTAACGTATTGAACAGCTTCTCATACGGAGAGCTTACACATGAGATGACATTTTGCACTCTATATTAGGAAGGCTACCAGTGTTATGCATTGAAAGAGCCTCCTTCAAGCCACCGCATCGGAATCACGTTGGAGGTATCCATATATGAACACTAGTCCATTCCATTCCCAGCCTCTACATGGATAGTGCGCTTGCATAGGCGCTTCGGTCACCAACAACCCTATCAGATAGACCTCGAAATAAAAATTGCAAACATCAGACTGCGCTTTTTTCCCCACTTACAACCAACATATAGCTCCTCTAGCTTTTAACCAACGTAAACGCCCACCCATAATCTTGGGTGGAGCGGCTCAAAAAGAAACGTGGACACCGTCACTGCGCTTCAAATGAAGTTTGGTAACGCATATGAAAGGCGTAAAACTTTGCAACAGCTACCTTGGGAAACATAGTTGGAATAAAGATGCGCTTCGGTCGTCACACGGCAGCGCGCTTAGTTGGGTGAAATATGGCTCGAAAATTCGTGACACATCATTGTATTGAGGATCTGACCGGTCCCTTGACCAACATCTTATGCGGCAGACATCCTTCTATCCTCATTGTAAACGCCTATTAGCATCGCTGATATTATTCCACCACCCATAACGCCTTTTGCCCCGTCTTTCAAATCCACTCATCCCAGTTGATTCTTCTTCACGTCTCTTTCCGCAGGGTTATATCTAAAGTACTAATCAGTAACTGTATATAACATGGAGCAGCTGAGATATGCCAGGAGGCAAGTAGGCTTACCTGAGAAGCTTCTCGATAAGGTCAACGTGGGTCATAATCATGCGCCGACAGCAATATCTCTTGCATCCGAGTTGGTCCATGGCGTCTCTGTTTACACGCATTAGCATTCGCGGCTTAAGTCTAACTCCATGCAAACTGACCCATCACCAACTTGCGCGTCTAACAATTCAAGGTATCTCTCCCATAGATCGCCTATGACCTGAATCCGGATTAGTAAAGTGTTGGATGGAGGTTGAGTTGTTAGCCAGTACCTTCCCGCAGGAAAAGCAACGGACTGGAATAATCATCTTGGCGCAGGTCAATAATATTGCTGCAGCTCCAAAATACAAGTATGCGACGTAGTAAAGTAGTAGTAACTGAATCTCAGAGCTTGGGTATCTTGTCAAGTACAAGAGGCTGTCGACTTCAAAGAATTTCAAAGCTTGATAAAGTAGCCCGCCCGGCAAAACAAACGCGGGGTGGAGCCCGCTAGCGCCAGCCTCATAGATATTTTTTTGAGCCCTTGGCATTTCAACAAGCAAAAAGGTTGTATACCACTCAAATTAGGAAAACCTCTGACAATCACCATGGCTTCAGTATTGAAGCGCAAGAGAGGCCAGGCGACCGTGGCAGAGGTGTTAGAGCCTCAATCCGTGTTTCCGCCAGTGTCGGGATGGGATGCAGCATTCAAACCTCCGCCAACACAATCGCAAGAGCTTGTGCAGACAAATGGGAGCAACAGCAGTGGTATGTATTATCATTATATTTCTACATAATAACTTCTTTTTTTGGCAACCTCTCGAACTCGTTCACTTTACATTTTCACTTCTTTTTGTGTGTTTCTGTATCTCATGTTATGTTTCGAAGAGTACTAATGATTTGACTTTTCAGGAAAGAATAAGAAGTCCAAAGGACCAGCGTTGAGCCTTGATGAGTCGAGAACGACCCCGCAGGAGAATGGGATGGAAAGTAATTCAATATTTAAGGATGAGGTACGCAGACAGGAAGAAGACGCAAATGCCAAACTACGACCGAAATGGATGGTTTCCAATGCAATTGGTGGACGCATGATCAATGCCGATCCAGTTTTCACCCAGGATGAAAAGTAGGAATGATATCCTTTCCTCAGAAGCTCTGCTAAAACCTTTAGATTCCTGATTCTGGCAAATCGTTCATCAATCAATATCTATTCGACCGCAAACTCACTCCTCACTACTACTATAACCCCAAAAGTGAATAAAGCCCTCCGTCCACACGCCCGAATAATCACATACTGCGTATCGCCAACCAATCCCGAGTTTATTTGGGTGGCCTATGCAGATGGAGCGATATACTACATCAATTGGATGACCGGTGCTGGTGCGGAAGATTATTGGAGCATTTCCGCAGTGGGATGCATTCATATGACAGTTGCTTCCATGATTTCTGGCGGGCGGCGGCGAGACGTCGTTTTCACAACTGAGGTCTCAGATATAGCATGGCGTATTACAGCAAATGAGTTCGCTCCACAAGGCAGCGTGACACCAACTGCCGCCAGAACGATTTATGCATCCGCTCACAAAGTCAATTTTTTGAAGACCGCCCAGGAAGGAGCTGTTGTTGTTGCAACTGCAGGGAATAATGTCATATTGGGTTCTTTGAAGTCGAACGAGTACGAAACCATTGATAAGATCAAGTATGAATTTCACGTGTTCGAATCAACGGACTTCATATCTTCCTTAGATGTTCGATGCTCAGTTGCGACTGACGATGTCGTTAAAGCCCGTCCACTAAAGGGAAAGAAAGCTAAACTCCCATTGCCAATCGTGGATGTGGTAGTAGGAGATGTGAAAGGCTCCATTTTTGTGCATAACGATCTTTTGCGAAATTTATTTCAGAAGGATAAATCGACCGAATCCTCTTCTATCGGTCTCATTCCTCGAAAGCTTCACTGGCATAGACAGACTGTACAGACTGTAAAGTGGTCACTTGATGGTTAGTAGCACCCTGATTTACATGGCATAAGCTAATCCTTTAGGTGATTATATCATATCTGGCGGTTCGGAAACAGTTCTTGTTCTGTGGCAACTGGATACCGGAAAGCAACAGTACCTTCCACACATGGCTTCGACAATTCAGAATGTGGTGGTTTCTCCATCCGGAACTTCTTATGCGGTCCAACTAAAAGAAAATTCCGCCATGGTTATTTCCACCGCGGAGTTAAAAGCTACAGCTAACGTTGCTGGAATACAAAGTTGCGTTCTGAATTTCGAGGACTCTATAGAATCTACAGTGCCAAGGGTTGCAGACGAATATCTACCATTTCCTCTCCTCCAACGCATCCCTGCCGCCATAAGCTCAGTGGATCCCTCCCAATTGCTCCTTGGAGTAGGGCAGGTTCATGAGATCAATCCACGCAAGCCAATAGCTGTGGTTAATCCATTCCTCCAGACTTTCAATTTAAAAACGGCCCAAAGCATATCTCGTCAAGCATTGACAAGGACAAATATCACCAATATAAATGTAGCACCTGGTACTGTCATGAGTGAGCCAAGGGTCACTCACTTGAAACTATCTTTTGATGGGAAATGGCTTGCAACAGTGGACGAATGGACGCCCTCGATATCAGATTTAACGCACATTTTGCATCAAGGAATGGATGCTGCAGATGAACGCTGGAGGCGGCGCGAGGTGTGCCTCAAGTTTTGGCAACTGGGTGAAGGGAACGTCTGGGAACTTGTATCGAGGATTAACACGCCTCACTCATTTGGAGATTCTACAGGTGCTGGCAGAATTTTGGACCTTGCTGCAGATCCCAGTTCGTTGCGATTCAGCACAATCGGCGATGATGGAATGGTGCGAACTTGGGCCACAAAATCAAGGAAACGAGACAACGTCGTCGTTCGAGGAGCGGACGGCACTGCACTGAGAAATTGGGACTGCCACCAAGCTGTATCAATTGGAAAACTTGGGCTTGGTGATGACGATACATTTCAGGAAAATGCTCCTAATGGATGCGTTGCTTTCTCCGAGGACGGATCAATTCTTGCGGCTGCCTCTGGGGGGAGTAATGATGGCCTTCTACACCTTCTAGATCCGGATCTAGGCACTGTACGACTTTCATTAAGCAAGATGTACGATGGGGATATCTTGAAAATTGACTTCCTTGGTCAAGATCTAATCACCCTCTCTGATCGGGTCCTTTTATATGACATAGCGTCGGACGAGATGCGACTTAGCTTTACCCTTGAGGCTAATGTGACAACTCTTTCCCTCTCGCAAAAATTGGAAATGCTACATTTATCTGTCGACACAATAAGCCGCACGTTCGCCATCGTTACTCCAAACCATCTCGGCACAGAACGTTCTCTCTCAACCCAGTATAGCGAGCTTGCCATCTTCACCACAGAACAGCGCGTCCCTGTCCTGAGCCAAAGTTTTTCAACTCTTATAGCAGCCATCCTTCCAGCAGTCGGCTCGGAAGGCTATATCGTACTCGATAGCGCTGCAGATATATATACTTGCTTCAAACAAGGAGCGCAAGTCGTCACAGCCCTCGCTCAGTCAACAACAGCATTGAACCTAGACAATATCGATGATGAAACGGCAGATCTTATGGAGGTTGATGATGAGCCAGAAGATGAAGATGGAGAGATCATCCTCCCTGCAGCATCTTCAACAAATGATATCATTGACGACTCTGATGATGATAATGATGAGACACCTGTGGTAACACAACAGGCACTTTCAGAGATATTTGATATCGGACCTTCCTTTGCCCTGCCACCAATGGAGGAGATGTTCTACCAGGTTGCCGGTTTGTTTTTGGGTCCGCCACTGAAGTCAGCTGTGTAAGGTCAATAATCGATTCATGAGCGGTCAAAGTATGAGCGTGTGTTTTAATGAATAATGGTTGGTTGGGAGTTGCATAGCTTACGGAGTTATCTTCATTTTCCAGGCGATCGGGGCTGTTGAGACTACTTTAAAGTGCTACGCTAGATAGATATGCACAAGGAAGGAAAAGTACATTAAACTGCCTTGCTCCACGTATGGTCGCCAGAGATCATCCCAATTATATCCCATCTTGTGAGTGTAAAACCTCGATATATTTTTATCTCATGTGTCGTGAACCATCCGGTGACCCAATCAGCTAAGATGTAGTTACGAGACGGTGAAAAGCTTGGAATAGAATAGTTCATTTCAGGGAACCTATTCCAAGGCATTGTAGCAGTTCTCACATCCTATCAATCCCCACAACCTTTTGTGGTCCATCGTCAATTCTGCATCAAATAGCTATGGTATGACACCTGGCTGACTGACTGCGTCATTCAGCGTCAGCCAGTCCAAACAGCCAACCACGACAGCGCAATAGTTATTTTATTTCAAAAGCGTTGCACGTCGCAAAGACGCATTATCCCAAAGTAGAATTTCTCTTCTTTTTCCACCCCCCAATAGCAAACCCATAAAGTCACGGAATGCATTGAATTTGGAGACTGTGGTGCCCCACTTTCGCGTTCCTTTTCCTACAGTACATAGATGCATTTTCCCAAAGCGGACGGACAAGTTAGCGTTGCGCGAGAGGGAGGGCATGGCTGCCCACCGCGATAAGGGGGAAAGTCCACGAAAGTCGCACTGAAAAACATATTGATCTGGGTGTTCTTGCACGGTGCACCTGGATCCCTTTTTGGGCGAGCTTTGGGAATTCTGAAGAGTCGCCTGTGGTTGTACGTAAAATAGTTCATGGTCGGTGGTTAGGTAAGGAAAAGGGAGGTTTACCGGATTGGGTTAATGCGCCACCAGATTTAAGCGAGGGACATCCTTGAGACTGTACGAGAGTACAAATCCTGGCCTCGTGGAGTTTATTGGGGGAAATGCGAAGGATGGGCCTTGGTGCATGGGAAAGGGAAGCAGGAACATGCTGCTTTGAGGCATTGCTGGTCTAAGACGTGCAACAAAAGAGAATTATACTTCCTTTGGTGTTCCGAACGTCGGTCCTAAGTGGGTTGAAGATCATTCCTTACCAAACTTTCATTTGTGCTTCAATCTCAGACAGTCATGCAAATAACCAGGGGTGCAACTTTCTTTGCAAGTGAAATAAAATGTTATGACGTAGATTGCGATCACGGTACTGTAGAAGCGTAGTAATTATAATGCAATACTTTCGAGCATGTGAGCATGCGAACATGTAGCAACGATCATTCATGCCATGTTATGGGCTTGTGAAGTTGTAAATTTTGTAAATTTTGTAATTTGTAGAAGATCTCGAACTTGAGATTAAGCGAAGATCCGTAGATCATATGATTGCTTATGTTTCAATAATACCACCGCTCCATATGAAAAGTTCGTCCCAAGTAAGCACAGGTCACCTGGTGTTGTCATGCCTTTAGAAACACCACAAGCCCGCTTCAAACCCCGAAATCTGTGTTGGGTGATCGCACAAAGCTTGGTATTGGTCATACACTTTCTTCATGTTCCATCAAAACCAAGTATCATTCATGATTCAAATCGGACTTGGTTTTAGTGGGTTCCAAGGGTGTTGGAATCCAACATTGTTGCATGCAGCAATTATGGGTACTCACGAGCGTGCAGTTTTGATTGTTGTTGGAGGTATTTCACTACGCAGCATTTTATTTCCAACAAATTGCTGTTCAGGTTTGTGCCCATTCTCATAACGTGGCTGGAGCAAAAACTACCATTGGACAAACCGCAATGATGTGTTTTAGATAATTCATTTCTTTTCTAAAGTTATACGACGGCTTGTTATTATTATATTACAAGAACTAAGATCTCTCCCTCCCCATAATAGTGTGCATTTATAACTTATTCAAGTCCAACTTGGAGAGTCACGTCTCACCCAGTGATCTTACAGGAGACTCCAAAAAAGTACTTCAATGTCAGGGTAAATGCTACATCGACGGAGGGCTTTCTGTCAGCTTCTCCTGTAGTTACAATAATAACAGATTCTAGCACATCCACTAATGTTCATGAAATGACAGCCTGATCATAAAAGTGAGACTCGATCAAGCATGATGGAAGGAAGGTAAGCATGCTCCCGTTTACGTTCCTTCGTTGAAGAAGATTTTTACAAGTTATTGAATCTGTACTTTGGTGGGAACCACGGTATATTCATTGGACAATCATTTATCTCTCGCATGCGTGCTCAGGTTTTGCTAAGCCAACCATCGTTCCCAAGGAGGGGAAGAGTATATCTAGAATATTCTCTGTTTATCCAGTGAATATCTAAATGCGATTTAAGGTTTTTTAATAGGCTAGTTTATACTGTTTAATTTTTTGGCATCATTTCGCCTTTCTTGTACTTAACTTTTCGAATTTCAACTTACTCATAACCCAAAGATAACCAACTTGTAACAAGGCAAGTTGCAAGCCGACTAATAGAGTATTCAACAATTGTACATCGAATCAAGTATGTATCGCTGAAATCAAACCCCTTTTCATTTTCGTATAGTGCGCGGATATAGAACGCTGATTCTGACATGACATAACTAGCACTTCCACTGCAGCATCCACAATGGCAGTCATTCAAAAATTGCCTGGGATCGAGATCTGTATTGCTGTCGCAGGTGCAAAGTTGCCGGAGGTTATCAAAGCTAAATGCCCTGAACGTCAGGTTGGCAATGAATTTCACGAGTCGAAGTTTATCGAGAAGGTTGCTCCAGGCAAGGAATTTGCTATCTGTTTGACGGTTAAAAGCAATTTTGTTCTCGCGGATGAACGACTCGGATTCAAGATTATCGTCGATGGGGTCAAATGCCGTTCTCCTTCGGTGCGCAAGGCAAGTCTAGCAGGCGGTGATTGGGTACATAAGATTGAAGGAACCGTGGTGGACGCAGTGTTAAAGAGATTCACTTTCCGGGACACCAGAACTGGTAAGCTATAAAATCAATTGTTCATTAATAAATTCATCTCCATTAACGGCTCCAAATAGATGGGAGGTATGGCAAAATTGAGATTCTCATCTATGGTCTTCCAGCAGTTCAAAGCCGCCAGATGCAGCCAAATCCTCTAGGAGGGTTGGTTTTTGCGTACACATCCGCCAGCAATCCGAAGGAGTGTGAACGTGATTCCAAAATGCCTGCAGAGTTGAAAGATATGCAAAACGCTATTCCTTCACTCCAGCTTGATTGCATATATAAGTTTATGTCTGAAGTTGAGGTTCATCAGCTGGTTGGGTATCTTAGAAGTTTGAAGGTAAGAAAGAAGAAATTCTCCTACCTCTAAACTAGCTGACAATAGGAAAGGGACAAAACTGCAACACATGTAGACTGGAATCTCGAGCTCAACATGGCAATAAGGAAGGATATCCGAGTACTCCCGAGAAACCAAAACTCGAATCTGGTATGATCAACCCACTCTAAGCATGAGTGAAAACTGACATTACTTTTTCAGGTATCCATGGCCAGCACATGTTTCTCCCCATTCCTCCAAGCACCACGGTGGGTCGAGTTAAACGTCAGCGTGGTAAGTTCAGTACCTATCTTCGTTTGCATAGATCTCGGAGAACTACGAATATAGCTAACTTGATGTAGATCCCAAGATTGACGATAGTCCAAGCAAGAGACTGAAGTCTTCACAGGGAGTTGTGGATCTCACATCTGATACCGAGTAGTTTTTTTCTTTCTCGAATTACTGTTTCACGGAATATTCTGCTTCATCAGCACGCATAAGTTGTAGAACAGGTCGTGAGACAAAGCTTAACGGTTGATATTTGTCCGTTATTTTTGAGATGGGCAATAAACTGATGTTCATGCGGGGTGGCACATACAAGAAACGGGTTAATTGGTCAAGAATAGTATGGAATATGTTGAAGTGGTAATTAATAAACAGAGAATCCTCTCTGTACAAAATTCAACTATCATGCAACGAATTCATGAGTGTGATCTTTGTTATGATATCCTTGTGAAGTTGCTAACAGAGTGTTTTTAACAGCACTTAAACAGACCACAACGCTGCTATCAGGTGGTGAGTCCTATGCTGCACTGTAGTAAACATCATTAAGAACGGTAAATTGAGCCCCTTCTTGTCATTCACCAACCCACTCGCCTTAAGATTTATTTGCATATGGAATATGGAATATCAAAGAATAAACTAAGTTCATGAGGAGAAAACTGATGGGCCAATGGTGGAAGGTGAATGTAGGTTGCCTAGCCAGGCTCTCGCCGAAATTCACCTTCCTCCCTTTTTGCTGCCCAGTCCGTCTTTCCGCTACGCTTCTTGTCTCATTTATCTAGCACCCAATACGAAATCTTCTACTTCAATACTTCACCATTCTCACACTTCAAACTTTTCCAACCGCAACCGCAACCGCAAACTTCTACATCTGCAGTCATGGCGATCCACGATGCCGTACCCGGTATTGAAGTGACAGTGCGCATAGGTGACCAAACAGCTCAGGAACACGAAATAGCGAACGATGTAAGCACAAATTGTTCCTTTCCCTCAAGATCTGCACGAGTCCACTTAGTTCATGGAGTACCACCCCATACGTGGACTCCTTTTGAAATATTTTCTCGTGGGTTAGATGTCTGCTTTGGGTTTCATCTGAACTTATGGAGACTAATCACTACATCTCTAGGAATGTAGCCATTTTAACCCTGCTGTCCGCCTTCACCAACAACAACGGACAGTCACCAAGTACATTGAAGCAATTACAGGAAAAGAGTTTGGCATTAACCTAGATATTCGTCCCAACTATGTTGCAGACTGCCCCATTGTTGTTTTTGAAATTTACGTGGACGGCATTCGAGTTTATTCTCCCATTTTCCGGCGTTCAAAATTCAAACTTTCTGGCAAAAACCGAGAGATCACAGGCATTAAGAGGAGAGGAGAGAGCGATGGAGTCGTTTCAATTGAGAGGTTTTTCTTTGCTGAGATCCAAACAAGTAGGTGGTAGAACTTTTAAAACTAGGGGCTATAATAACTTGTTAGATTCTGAATTTGTTTCATCAGCAAAGGTCTCAGAGGATGCAAAAGTTATTAGCCGAGTGGGTGAAATCGTTGTGAAGGTTTTTCGGAAGAAGGATGCCAGAGAAATTTCAGGTCGGGGTATTAATACGTATGGGCTGCAACATCATCATTTCGTTCACGAGAAAGCTTTGAAAGGGGACGTCAAGTCTCACGGTGTTTCGTAAGTAAACTCGAACCATTGTTGATCCAGTCATCTAATTTAAGCAGTATGGGCTCTCGTGAACTTATTAAAGGCAATATAGGCAAGAAATATAAATGCCAATACCTTGATGGGGAAGACTATCCTCTTGCAATTTTCAGATTCAAGTATAGATCAAATGGTATTTATTTTTATATCTCAAATTGATCTACTAATTTGTTGTTACAAACGCTGATACAGATCTAGAGGCACTGAAGCAACTGCATATCATTGAGCGCACGCCAGAGCCAGAACCTGATCTCGTTGGCATCATTGACGACTTGACGGCAGAGGAGCGACTGGAGTTACATGACTTGGCTGCAAATCTGAAGAAAAGAAGGCATGGGACTATGGCAGGTCGTAGCCGTAACGAGGATGGTGATAATGTCAACTCGGGCAGAAAGAAGAGGAGAACTTCCGAAACCGTGACTACTAGTAAGACATCCAGTATACCACTTATATTCCACCATTTTCTACAAATAAAATACTAACTGTACTCCCACGCCATAGTTGATCTCACAGAAGATGATGAATAGGAAGACATCATCAAATCTTGACTCATTCTCAAAACTGCATTAACCTTACATTTGGGCACAGGGTGTGCTTTTTGATGCTCCTTCAATTTCTTGAGAGCGCAAGAGTCACGACTTAGGCTGAGCTTTTAGTAATATTTCAGAGCTTCGAAAAGTGAAACTGTCAAAAAGCATGAGAAAGACTCGGTCGGCATTTTATGGCCCATCTGAATCTATATCTCTGGCTAGGGGGTCATTATGATTTGCACTTGCGCAGATATTTAATCTGTGTTTCAAGGACGAATCAAATACTAAAACAATAACTCTCTAGACACTTTTTGGTTTCTATTACCACTCTGCTGCTATGAGTTGTGATCTAAAATAGAGTAATCCAATTTTTATTGCATCTCTCTCTCCACATCCTCTCCCTTCCTTCCTAGTTTAGCCTTCCAGAAACTGCCATCTCTCATTGAATCCCAATCTATGGTTTCCCTGTGGTCGAGAAAGCTTCCAAATTAGAGGCTTGGATAATCTCGGCAGATGGGGCAAATTTCCAAAAAGATACTTCTCAAACCTTCTGCCTTCGTTAATCATGGAGGCAAGTGCCAGTATTTATCTTTTTTCGATTTCACTTTAAATCAGACCCGCCCTTTCTTTGTTATAGTAGGAACAATTTTTGTTCAACTTGTCTTCATTTTTGGACAATTTCTCAGCCTTGAAAAAGTCTTTCTCAGGAAATAGAGTTATTGCGAGAGGTCAGATTTAAGTGGTAACTATCTCGGTTTCCGTAGTTCTTAATACTGTTCATCAAATCCTTTGAAATACAAGACGTTGTGAGTTTGTGACATTAGTAGCCTTCAGCAGGACTAATTGGTGATTATCATGCTGCCTGTACTGGATCGTCCATCCTACATACAAAATCCATCAATTTATCTAGTACTCCTTCCATCAACTGCAACACATTTTAGCTAGTCTCAAGGATTTCAACAGCAAAAGTCACTAATTCAAGATTCGAATCACTCAAGATAGTCTCAGCATTGAAAAATCTTAATCTCATGGTCAAAACACGTCAGAAGATTTTGGATGTCAGAAAAGTGACACCGAAAATGAATAACGAACGAGGAAAATCCCGATGAGAAGACAAAGCACGAAGATAGTAGCCAATAGAAGTCCTGGGAAGCAGAAAGGGAAGGAGAAGGGCAAACTCAAAATCGAGACCGAGACGAGCAAAAGATTTCCAACAAGAGGAAAAGAACCCCGAGAAAGCAAAACACTTCCAGAGATCGATTACAGCAGCAAAGTGCGCGAGTAAAAGGGGAGGAAGTGAGTAGATCACCCAAGAAAAGGTACCGCGAAAATAGCACGATAGATAGAAATGAGAGATCATGTCGGAGGCGAGTCTAAAATACCTTATGCCTAAAAGCCTGAACAACCTTGGAGTCGTGAACAGGTTTGGATATGCATAGATTTTGGGAGTTTAAGGACAAGAATGCAATATGCGGCATTTATCTTAATGCAACCCAGAGATTATTGTTGCCCAAATTCAGTGTCCCGCGTCTCTGAATGCCTTCAGTTGGTTTTGTAAAGCTGCTGTACTGTAAGGTAGACTTATTATTTGGATGAATTTATCGTAGGAACTTGATCCTTTTTCCCGCATGCTATTATTTGACTTCACGATAATCTTGCCTATAGTGATCGGGGAACGGGAACTAGTTCTTTACATGCATATGAATATACTAAAATATATAGCGTTGTGGTGACATACGTGTAGCCGGGTGATCTTCGAATATCTGCATTTTGAACATATAGATACTGCTGGCAAGAATTAGATTAGCCAAGACACATGTCGGAAGTCTTTGTGCTTAATTTAAAGGGTTTTAAGCCACGGCACAGCTGCGCCAGGTGGGGTGTTCAATGAGATAGATTGTTTAAGCGAAGAATCCCCTTTCCCGAGTCCTCGGTTAAGTTGCTTTCTTGTTTCAGTACGTTAACAGACTCGCTCGGCAAACCTTCCCATAGTCTTTTGCTTTGAGGAAAGGGAGGCGAACTAAACAACTGGGCTAAATTCAGAAAAGATATAATCACAATCGGCAATACAATCATCGTTGAAGTCACAGAGTTTCCGCTATCGCTTTATTATAAGTATTCCCCTCTTTCTCAAACTTTAACATGTATTTCAGCGTTGATCAGTTTCATTTCCATCCTCCTACTCATCCATCACGATGTTAACCACTCTTGTACGACCTACTACTCCTCGCGGTTCGAAAGTACTTGCAAGTCTTCGCACACTCGCAACAGCGGCTCCTGAACAGCGGGATCGTGCGCGAAAAGAGGGAGATATATCTTCAGTCTTCGCGTCACTTTCTGGAGCTGAAGCGACACCTCTACCAGGTCGATTCGCAGATATCAAAACGGCCATCATTCGTAATAATGAGTCCCGTATTCAAGACTCCTGGTCACGCCTTCTCAAAGCTCTTCGGTCTGAGATCCAACACATAGCTTCTGCTGGCTCAAATATTATTCCATCAATTGATTTCAATCAGATCGGGAATAATTCTCACACTCAGTCTTTTGGAAACGGGCTGAGAAAACGCGGAGCTGCTATTGTAAGAGGCGTTATTGCTGAAGATGTGGCATTAGCGTGGAAAAAAGAGATCAAGGAGTATATCAAGAAAAATCCACAGACAAAAGCTTTTCCGAAAGACAAACCTGCAGTTTACGAGCTATACTGGAGTCCAGGCCAGGTTAAGGCTCGTGCTGATCCCAATATTCTGGAAGTTCAAAAGTTCATGATGTCTTTCTGGCACTCAAAACATCCTGCCGCACCAATCTCAACGGGACACCCAGTAGCATATGCAGATCGCCTTCGAATCCGACAACCTGGTGATGCAGGCTTTGCTCTAGGCCCCCATGTCGACGGAGGGAGCGTTGAACGTTGGGAGCCTAACGGATATGGATTAGGCAGCGTCTACAATGAAGTATTCTCTGGTAATTGGGAGTCTTTCGATCCATGGGAAAGTTCTTGCCGGCTTCCGGTAGAAAGCGATCTATACAATGGAGCAGGAGCATGCTCAATGTTTCGGATGTTTCAAGGTTGGCTGTCTATGTCACATACCAGTGCTGGAGAGGGTACATTGCTTGTTAATCCGCTATTCAATTTGGCTACCAGCTATCTTTTATTGCGCCCCTTCTTCTCGCCTGTTAACACCAATCTGGGTACGAGTGGGTATTTAGATGAATCAAATTGGCAACTGGATCCATTTCAAAGCTCGACTTTGCAAGGTGCTACCCTTGGCTGCACACAGGAGCTTACAGAGGCTTTGCATCCCCACCTCGATCTTTCAAAATCAATGGTTCATGTTCCACGAGTAGCACCTGGCGATTACGTGGCTTGGCATTGTGACAGCATCCATGCGGTCGACAAAATTCATAGTGGGAAATCAGACAGCTCGGTACTCTACATTCCATCTTGTCCCTTGACGGAAGGGAATGCAAGGTACTTGGTTAGACAAAGAGAGGCGTTTTCGAACGGCACACCTGGACCGGACTTCCCCGGTGGAAAGGGAGAGAGTGAACATGTAGGTAGAATGGGCAAGGCAGATGTGAGCGCCCAAGGCGGTGTAGATGGCGAAAGAGCGATGGGGCTGAAGGCATATGTTGGCGATTCTTCGGTTTTTGGTAAAGTGAACGAGATATTGAACTTCAAAGGTTGAGGATTGTTTTGATTCTTTTGTATAATTGATTCGTGCCTCTGTTAAGTAAGATCCCATGGCGTTTATTTGGCATGATGAAGGCTGGAGGTTCCTGGTCCTTAGTTATTTACAGTAATCACGACCGATTTATCTGTAATATCTGGTTTGAGAATATGTATTAATGTTATTTAAAAAATGAAGAAGGCATGCAAAGTATTTCCACAAATTTCTGGTCGTCTCAATATATGCTGATATTTGGTAACAGCACATTACACCATCTTGCGATAATAACGGATCGCAGATAATTTAAAGCAGCCTCAAACTTGGAGCAGATGCTGTATACATTGTTGTTTGGCCCCCTTGCTCCACGAGTCTATGAACGGCTTACCTAATTCCAAGTGACCACCACTTTGTGGTTGATAGTTCACTTAGATGGCCTTACGAAAATCATGTATAATTTGTTTGGGATGGCTAGTCGAAATTCTGTCTTCTATTTAGAAGATAACGTATGATGGTGACACATGTATTGGAATTGTGAGAAGTAGAACTAGTTGCTGCAAGTTTGATGCTGGAGATCTGACGTTGTCAAGAATGAGCAAGATGAAGCAAAATCGAAACCAAAGGATTCAGTTTCGCTTCCCTGCTCAATCACAGAATAACTTGTTGACCCTTTAATGGATGTGATTTTTCGTTTTATTGGCTTTCTATTTTCGGGTGAAGCTTCTCAACCATTTTTAGGACCAGGAACATCGGGCTGGAAAAGATGTTTTAGCACATGAATCAATCCCGGTATTATGAAATCTTACTTTGAAATATTTCTGCTTGTTTCCGCCCTTCTCCAAGGCTGCACGATATTCATTCCTCGCCCTCATCTCAACACGCAATATCTTCCTCTCCACTATTCTCAGACTTCTTTTCTCTAGGTCTGACAACCCAATCACGCCCATATCGTCTCTACTCGTCATTCTTCTATCGCTATGTGTTGATAAAGATGATTGTGCTTCGATTGAGTCCGTAAGTGCTTTTTGCTGCCCATTGGATGAGTTGCTAGGGAGGTGCTGACGATATATATATGCCCGGGAGCGATGGCCAATGATTTTACCAGATGGTAAGGTGAGTTCTTCGGTGCCTTGTATGGACCTGGTACCTAGTCGTTCTATTTTTTCTTTATGCTCACCCTCTTCATTCGATTCTGGAAACTCGTAAAAGTCTGCGAACTCCGTATCTTTAATGTTAACCTTACAATGTGACTTATCGATCATATGAGCCTTGATGCCATCGATACTGCTCCGGACCGCACCACAGCAGACACATTCATTAAACCGGGTAATAAGTACATGCAGATATGAGAGAAAAGATGTAATATCAATGAGGTGGTCTTGATCTGGTATATCAAATCCATGGATGTGCATATGTACAATGTTTTGCGCTAGATCTGGAGATACTTCACGGCAGAAAAGACAATTCGATTCCTGGAATTCCGGTATTTCGTCTAGCTCGTCCTGAAGATTTTTCACATTCTCTTCTTCTGTGGCATCGGATCCCGAGTCAGATATGTCTAAATTCTCTATTTGGCTAGATATTGCAGCGAGATGATCCAAAGTAGTTCCTGTCGTGGGAGCTCTGCTTTCAAAAGACTTTTCGCTATCCGCAATGTTCAATTTTTGGAGGTGATTCCGACTCTTTAGATGATTTCGGTAAGCCTTCGAATCTTCGAATACTTTCTGACAAGCCGAACACTCCTCTTGAGATCTTACATCGGCATTTAAAACAGTATCGTCAAAAGTCTGAAAGCTGAGAGGTGAAAGGGACGCAATACGTCTTTTGAGATTATACACACTATATATATTAGGATCACATGATAGTAGTTGAGGATGTAGCGATTGACTTACTGCCACGGGCTTTTCATATGTGCTCGATGCTCAGTATTGCCGTTGAACGATATCGAACATAAGGTGCAATTGAAAGACTGGTTAGGAGACAAGCGAGCTGTCTCGGATGGCACACTATTTATATTTCCAGCTGGTACCATAATTTCAATGTTTTAGTACAGAACTCTGTATGATTTCTGAGTGTCTAGCAAATTACAGCGATCTGCTTGCGGTCTGATAATACGTCACAATTGAAAGGAATAGAAGCGAGCGATGGGAATTAATATCTATAAAGAAATTCCGGACATCTTTATCTACGAATTTGACAATGCCCAAGCAATTCTTCTGTTTCGCCAATTGATCCACTGAAGTTGGTGCTATTCGCTATTGCAGGGATGATTTAGGGGCGATGGTGGCGAAGTGTATCTTGCGGATGAGCGAGAATGAGTCAACGCTTCACAACTTCCTCTTTGAGAAAATCTGCCCTCCATTGCAAATATGGTATGAGTAGAGTTGTCTAGTGTTGCTGCGTTGTGTAATCTCAAACATTGATCACTGACTCCAAGTCTGACTCAGGCTAGCAATAACTTCGCCTTAGGTACAATACATCGTAATGTTGTTCTGTCGAGTGCGGAGTCTACATTACCCAAAACGTTACTCGCTACATTAATTCTAAGCTGCGGAATACTCTCTATTTACAGGACTGCAGTCCCTCCTTTTTAAAGACCCTCTACCTAGCTTTGATGCCAGCCTTCTCCGAATTTAGTATAAAGAATTAAGATTATCATCACGTGATTATTAAATGGTCTCCAATTGTCCATATTCTAACTTGTATCAATGAGGGAAAATCTAAAACATTTGGTGCTTGGCTATCTAGATTAAAGACTACGAGATCACCATTTTGTTAGACTGTTTGATTCATTGAATATATTGACATCTAGACGGATTTTCCAGAGTTAATTTTGAAAGACTTATAACTGCAGGCACATTCTTTTCTCCAAATTGCCATTGCTATCATCAAACCCCCCGAAATGATCTGCCTTGCGCTTGGTATTCGTATACTCTCGCCTACGGATTCGACCCTCGAACGCTTCCAAGGTTATGACATCCCCAGTGAGCGCATCTATTGAGCGGATTAGATTCTTTACCGTGAGCTCTAATGTAGGAAAGACTTACCTAAGACTAGACGGAGGGATGCTTCTGCCTGAGACAGAGGATATCAATGATTGAAATACCAAAGGTGCGAGTTTTCATACCTTAACCTGTCCCTCGATGACCACTCGATCCACATATGAATTGCCAAATGCCTCAGCATATTTCTCCCACTCAGATTCTAAAATGCCAGGCGGCTCAGAGAATTCTTGTTTGATAGTATGGTCTGGAATGGGACTACTTCCAATCCAATTGAATTCATAACTGCTGAGATTATGACGACTCCAATCTGTCCAGAAGGTTGAGAGTTTGACTGGCATCTTCAATGTCCGTCCAACCCATTCCTGAAGCACATGCGTCGCCATCTCGATAATTGCATGATGGAGGTTATCCACGATAGGTGTAATGGTGATCTTGAGAACCCGAAGATCATCTTTGGCCTGGAAATGGAGCTGACACTGCATGGCGTGTTCTACTATCGACCGCTCAGTGTCGATAAGGAGGATGTGGGACAAATCTTTCAACTACTTCAGTTAGCGGTTGCCTTACAGTATTGAAATAATGGGTTGGTGAAGTACTTCGGAATTAGAGCAATTAAAATTATGTTGATATGCTCCTTGTATAGTGATACGGTTTTGGTATGACAGGCTATCCGGGTTCTGAAAAGGGCCACGCTTAACCCACTTGCAGTGATGAACGTCTTTACCAACAGGCTCGACGCCCTGAAACCGCTCCCCTGGAACTAAGTCAATTGTCAGCGCTATTAAATATCATTATGCTAAAAGCATTGAAAGGTGAAAATTGGGGGCGGGAAAACTGCAACATGGCGTGCATGCCATGCCAGAGAAAGCTTCACATTACACTTACAAAAGTACTCCCAGGTAAACTTGTCTGCCATCCAGGCACGAAAGAATCCAGAGCAAGGCCCATGCTCACTTCTTGACTGCATAATAAAGTCAGCCACACATCGCGCCTTAATATCAAAGAACCGACCTTGTCGCGCATCTTTTGCAAATGCTGGAAAAATGCCTTACGCATGCTCTTTCCGCCTATTGCCAGCGCTTTCATCTCCATCACTTTTTCCAGTGACAAGTAACGAGGAGGAACAGTATCCATGGGAGTTGCCATTGTATTTTGTTGTAAGTAATTGTGTTTTAGTGGTGGCGAGCTGCTGATATAAAACGCGTTACGCGAGGCTAGATTGCTCCTTCCGTAGTTGATTGCCTCCCAAATTGTCATCTCAACGTGGCAGCACTGTCATCTGCACGAGACAATCAAACAAGTTCTGCCTCCGAGGTCATTATTGTCATATATAGATAGAGTATGCATATGAAACTTGCTTCGATGTTGTTCAAGCCGAATCTCATTGTCTCAAATGATATGAGACTTCTGACGAGAACATAAGATTCCACAAACACAAGTCATTAAGTTGGAAACCAAAAGATGAGGGGATAGTAACCAGGACGAAAGGGCAAAATAAAACAATGAAAGCACTGCGATTAAGCTGTGATGATTGTCTTTCGTATTTGTTAAACTACCAGGAAAATACCAAGAATAAAGCGTGCTGCTTTTGATAGTATAATTTCGATGAACAGCGCCTTCCATCTAACATGAAGCTAGGGAATGAAGCCACTTGCCGGACTATTGCTTCTCATCAAGTGCATTTTTTTGAGTGTTGTGTGTGGTATTTCCACTCACGCACTAAACCACTGGGGCAGAGGAGAACGCCATTAAACTCGAGACCAAGTTCATATGGACTACAGAGATTACCTAGAAGTCTATAGGCTCCGATTGATTGGTTGTATGACCACTCCCTGAAACTCCACGCTAAAAACCCGAACCATCAGACACCTAAATACTCGTCTTATCCCAGGAGGTTTAGGAATTTTCGCCTTTATTAAATACAGATTTATTGGTCTATTGGATTCATTGCCCTACTCCTCTTCTGCCTCGTCCCATGCCTCTCTTTCTCTTGCAATGCATTCAGCCATGTCCTCCGGCTTAAAGATCGATGTATCTTCTTTCTTGGGATTATCAAGACGGGGAACTTTGAATTCGCTGTCGAAAACTAGACCGATACTATTGATCCACTTTTGTCTTCTGTCCATGAGCATCTTGGTAACATCACCGATACCTGGTCTCGGAATGCCAGCAGCGCCAGCTCCAACGAAATGGCTTCCCCCTCCAGCTCCGCCGGGCCTTTTCGCCTTCTTGTTCTTTCCCATGGTTCGAGTGCGCTTGAGATAAGCTGTTTGTACTTGTCCATCAAGATCTTCTAGAATGGTCGAATACTCCTGATGAGCCATTCGTTCCTTTACTAGATCAGTGAGCCGCGCTTTGCGAGCGCCATTTATGATCGATTGTTCTTTGAGTTTGCCCTGGAGGAAACGTAAACGTGCAGCAATCTCATCGTCGTAATGGGCATCATAGTCAGGTTCTGTGTCTAGTGGAAGGAAGCCAATATGTCGGAGCTCTTGTTTTATTCGTTCATCAACCTGTGCATGATCCAGTTTAGGGTGTGTGGCCTTTTTCCAAGCTTCAGAAGCAGAGTCGGGCATGTATGTTGCGGGAGGTGCGGAACCTGGGGTGTCACTTGGAATTTGAAGAATATCATTAAGCTCTCCATTGGGGTCGGCTATATCACCATTTGAAAGACCATTTTTATCTTCGGAAGGGGCGCGACGCTCCGGTCTCATAGTTGCTAGGAGACGAGAAAGAAGGGGCCCAGCGGATACGTGGTCGGTTTCTCCAACGTCATCATTTAGGCTATCGATGCTACCTCGAGCCTGATTTGCTGGAAGTTTTTCACGGCCCTGTTGAGGAGTATCAACGGACATTGCACCATCTTCCTCTGCCCAGATCTCGGTGTAGTGTCTCTTGCCACGGCGAGGTATGAGGAATGGTGTAACACGATCACCTCGTTCACGTAGAAAAGCAAGATCCTCCTCTGTAAATGGTCGGAAATATGGTTCTAAATAAGTCGCAAAAGTGTTTGCCTGTACCTGGTTCGTTGGCTTTGCATTGCTGAAATCCTTGTCCGGGGGCGATCCAGGAATGAGATCCTCGAGATCACGAGGGGGAAAGACCGCAACTGAATATATCTCTTTCTTCAGCTCGTCGTCCATATTTGGAGTAACTTCTCGAATATCATATATAGTGGGGTCTGGGAAAGTAGAGGGGTCATCGCCGAAAGTCTGAAGATGGGGAATAGATGGAGCAGGTTTTGGTTGATGTTCATCAGAGCTCGAATCCTCATCAATGACTTTCGAGTCAATATCCATGCCTGTTGCCGGGGTTGCAAGTGCAACAGGAGATAAGGACGAACTTGCAGATCCGTCTGAAGGGCGGCGCCCAGTCTTACGTGCTGGTGATGACCGCTCTGCAAGCTAAGGGTTAGTTTAAATCCGAATAAAATATAGCTGAAGCGAGCCATTACTAGAACAGCCGCAACAACCTGAGGATAAAGGCTCACCTAAGTTGGATCCATCTTGAGGTGCAAGACCATGCGCCCCATGTGTCAGTGGTCTTTCCTTTTCCTCTTTGACCTCCCTCTTTTTCTTTAACTTGTTTGCTTTGTTTTTGCTTCGTTCTTCTTCATCTGCGGCATCTCTTTTGGTCCTCTCTTTCCGCTCCTGATCTCTTCTCTCAATCTCAATTTCTTCAAGTCTATCTTTTCTATAATCTGCCACCATTCTCATACCCCGATCACACACGCTGGCTCGCGTCTCAACCATGTCAACCAGCTTCTTCAACCTCTCCATAAGTGCCTCCAAGTCCTTTGAGCTGGGAATAGCGGAACCATAGTTTTCAACAATATCATCTGAGGTTCGGAAGTGCGCGACTGGAAGATTGAGATATGCGGTATTGCCTAGGTCGGCCTCCGAGACTGAACTTGGGCCTGGGATACTAGGAGTGGTGTTGCGGCTGCGCGACTTTGCAAGGTCTCCTCTTCCCTTCTTGCCCGTCCCTTTTTGACTCGGCATAGGAGGCATGTTGCACGGTAGTGGTGTGGAACTGCTAATCAACTAATCTTGAAGATGTGGCCCTTCGTTCACTATGAGTGAAGTTGGCGTTGTTGCGGGTTGAAGTGCAGTCGGTACAACGATCTTCCGCTCCGCGCTCATGGCTCAGAAAGAATGGGGCAGGGAAATTGGTACTGGATGGTCACGTGAGGCTAGCGGGAGGTATCAGCTCATGATCGGCGCCAGGTGTTTGGGGAAAAGGCTTGTTTAACGTCAAGCTTTTCTTCTCCATCTTGGCAACTATGCCAACTTTCTTATGAACTAGAATTATCTCCTGTCAGTAAGAGCAGAGTTGCTATATTGAGCAATTTATTAGCTTCTCGTGGTATAGCTGTTCCCTTATTTCCAGATGAGCCGTAATCAAGGGCAAAAGTCCTTGTAAAATACCGGCAGATAATGCGTGAGTTATCCCCTTGGCGGCACGGAAGAACTTCTTCTTGGATTCTTGGCCCGTCTCCATACCCTAAGCAAGATCAATATATGCTAACCTGCAATCTTATATAGCAGTGAATGGAATCGAGACAGTAGTGTAAGTCAATACTCTCTGTTAAGTTTGTGATTGCCTAGAATTGCAAAGGCTGCTTCTAAGCGCTGGCAAGCGATAAACTCATCTTTTGCATTGTCACTAGAGATGGTAGAGAGTGTGTATGACAAGTTGCTGACGATATTCTAGGATTTTATTCCCAAACCTCAAGTTCACCAACAGTCAAGTAGTCTCACAATTACAAGTATTGAAACCTCTGGTCTACCGTTATCCTAGTCTTACTAACGTGGCCTTTGCTAGCCCGACGCCTCGTTTGCTCAAAAAGTCGAAAAAGATAACATCCAAACACTATCCAATGGGTCGAAGGGTAGCGTTGATATAAGAGGCTTTCTATACGTGCCGAACCTGGATTCGGAAGATGCATGTTTCGAATCGAGGGAGGATTATGTCCCGAATAATGTTACGCGACTCGCCAATCTTCCACCTAGCGACTTTACTTTGATCGCTTTAGCTCCATGGACTAGTGTAAATTGCACTCAAGCTTATTTGGCTTCTGCCAGGGCAAGTCCAACCAGGGCAGTCATCTTCTATTTACCTGAAGATGACTCAGATGCTCCTCCGCCTCCCCATTCTCCGGTTTGGAACCTTGAAGACGAGGGATTGTGGAAACTCACAAATCCATATTCAGTATATGCAGTATCTTCGAGTACAGGTAACCAACTGATGCGCCAACTTAGTCTCTATTCTGGGAATATGACGTCTGTCCCCAATGGACATGCAATATCAGCCATGCCAGGAGGCGACCCGAGAAGCTACGTGAGGTTGTACACCTACATACGGATTAGCACACCAGTCAGAGTTCTTCAGATGTGGATATCCATGTTGATTATTGCGGCGATTCTTGTAGGATTGCTGAGCTTGATATCCGTTGCAATGAAGCTGGTTCAACGATCACGACAAAAAGTTCAACAACAAGCTACAAATGAGGTGGTCACTTTAGACACCCTAGGAATTGGTCACCATGCTACAACCCAAGAACATAGTGAACGGGTAACACCACTCATCTATGCTCAGGTGCTAAAAGCGGGAGTGAAAGTACAACTTCATTCTGCTACCTCATCCTCCCCAGTCGAGACTGGCTCTAGCGTAACAGACTCGCGAGGTGATCAGAAAACTTCGCATACACCTCTACTCATCTCCGAACCTTCGAAACGTTATGTACACATTCCTTCAGCAAACTAAATATGTTCCATATTTGTGGGTGACCGTATAGTTGGCAAAAAATGTTGTTGGTAACACCCTTGTTGGTAAGTCCCGAGTTGACTTCTATGTTTTCTATTTTTCTGTGAAGATAGCGCTGAAGCAATTCGGTGTGCTTTCTCTCATGTTATACATTGACCAATGGTACTAAATCAGTTATCAACTGACACTCAAACGATTATAGTCTTATATTTCACGCAGCATTTGAGCAATAATTTCTGAAAATCAGCTCATTATGTCATGTATGCCGAGGTCATATCTCAACTCCCGGTTTTATTGAAAAGTCAAGAAAAATAGGGTCAACTGAGATCAGAATCTTGGTAAGCTTTAGTCAAGATTGAGCGGTTGGGATAATTAGCCCTCCTGTGATCGCACTTTATGCCAAAAGCTTTTGAATCGTTTCAGTAGCGCTACATATTGATCTCTCCTTACTTAAACGATCCCGAACATGAACAGGCGTGGCACTGCTACATATCACAGCGCGAGATGTCCATGGTCTCGGACACCATTTGTGTTGAATAAGATAGAACCTGTTTGACACATCTAAAATAACGAGTATGTTGCATCTATGTAAGTAAAATCTTTTATATATGAACTGTCACTATCTGTTTTGGGTCATCTAACATAAGCAAGTATAGTGTTCGACCGATATGACCCTACAGGGTTGTGGAAGAGTATTTATTGGAGATTGATAGAGTTTATAATAATTCGGTTGGCATAACACGGGCGGTCCAATGTTAAAAAATACTATGAGGCGATGGTACTGAATACCAGTTCTCTAGATGCTGAGGCATTGCGATTGAGAACGTTTTTGAGAGGTCAAGAAAGTCGATTCCCCGATCCGGAGAGGCTGTTATATGAAAGATGAAAGATGAAGCCTAAATCAGTGATTGATTAATTTAAATATAATTTGTTCCTATGTTCAATTTCTCGCTACATGTAAACTGATGGATATAGAATACTGACCTTTTTGCTTTGTGCTAGTGATCAATCATATGTAATCTTCCGGAAAGCAGCATTAGTTACCATGGGGAAAAGAGGCAAGATTAGGCTAAAGAGCTATCTTATCTTGTCTTGAGGCGGGGCAACACCAGATAGTGGGGGCTCCCATCAACAGCCCAACCACGGACGAAAGTCGTAAATTGACCATCAATTGCCAGAGAATGACCTGAGAGATTCAATCGTAGTCAGTCAGTTAAGCTACACAAGCTATCAATTACAGCATGCATCTCATACCGAAAGAGGTAGTCTAGCCCCATGATCTTCAATACCCTCTCTTTTTGTTCCTGCTTGTGACAGTATATAATCAAGCATCTACTAATATGGTTGATAGATAGATAAGCTGGCAATCTCGCAACTTGGTCTCCTAGCCCAGAGACGTTTGGCCCGGGGAGTCAAGCTGAATCACTCGGAAGCTGTTGTTTGTACCCACCGAATCCGCAAGCCGAATTTGGGAAACTAACACGTTCATTAGGCTCTTATCTCAAACAATCTTCAAGAGGTCTCACTCCACCACAGGCAATGAAGAAAGGAAGCTGACGCATAAAAGCTCATCCGCGATGGGAAACACACCGTGGCAGACCTTATGTCCATTGGGGCGACAATGCTTGGCCGGCGCCATGTATTACCCTCCGTTTGCTCGACTCTTACAGAGATCATGGTTGAAGGAACGTTTCCTACAGGAACCTACCTGGTAACAGTGCACCACCCTATCAGTAGCGATGATGGAGACCTCGCAAAGGCCTTGTATGGCAGTTTCTTACCAATTCCGGATTCCTCTATGTTCGCGGTGCCCGAAGCAAGTGAATATGAAGCTACCAAGATGCCTGGCGCACTTGTTACAGTAAAAAGCAAGGTGATATTAAATGAGGGTCGAAAGAGGATCAAGCTGAAGGTGACAAGTAAGGGGGACAGGCCAATTCAGGTTTGAGTTCTATGATTCGATATGCGAAGAAGAGTATTAACGGGGTGCAGATCGGATCTCATTACCATTTCATCGAAACGAATCCACAACTCGAATTCGACCGGATTAAAGCATATGGCTACCGACTAAATATTCCTGCTGGAACGTCTGTTCGATTCGAACCTGGAGATACCAAAACAGTGACACTTGTAGAGATCGCAGGAAACAAGATTATCCGCGGAGGAAATCATATAGCCACCGGCAAGGTGGACTTTTCGCGTGCAGAAGAGATTTTAGCGAATCTCCAACAGGCAGGATTCTCCCATACCCCAGATCCAATTGGTGACGCGGTACATATTGATGTATATGAGATGGATCGGGCAGCTTATGCCACGATGTTTGGACCTACAGTTGGTGATACTATTCGTCTCGGCTTTACAGATCTTTGGATCAAGGTGGAGAGGGATTTAACTTCTTACGGAGATGAATGCAAGTTTGGTGGGGGGAAAACTTTAAGAGAAGGCATGGGCCAAGCCACCGGGGTATCAGACGAAGTATCCTTGGATTTGGCCATAGTAAATGCACTAATCGTGGACTGGAGTGGTATTTACAAAGCAGACATTGGTGTGAAGAATGGTGTTATTGTCGGTATTGGTAAAGCCGGCAATCCTGATGTTATGGATGGTGTCACACCAAATATGATTGTCGGCTCATGTACAGACGTTATCGCTGGAGAGGGTAAGATCATCACTGCGGGAGGTTTTGACAGCCATATCCATTTTATTTGTCCCCAGCAGGTATATGAAAGCATCTCTTCTGGTATAACTACGCTTTTGGGAGGTGGCACCGGACCTAGGTACGTATATTTTGAATTCTCAATGAACAATCACTAATGTCGAGTAGTGCTGGAACAAGCGCTACTACTTGTACGCCTGGCAAAAATTACATGCGGCAGATGCTCCAGGCGTGTGACACACTACCAGTAAATATAGGTATCACAGCAAAAGGAAACGACAGCTCCCCCGTAGCTCTGCGGGAGCAGGTTATTGCTGGTGCTTGTGGGTTGAAGCTTCATGAAGATTGGGGCACCACTCCATCTGCTATTGACTCATGTTTAACGGTATGTGATGAGCTCGATGTCCAATGTCTGATTCACACAGACACGCTCAATGAGTCTGGTTTCGTTGAATCTACCATTGCAGCATTTAAGGATCGAACTATTCACACTTATCATACCGAGGGTGCTGGTGGTGGCCATGCGCCTGACATCATCAGTGTTGTTGAACATGACAATGTCCTGCCTTCATCTACGAATCCTACTAGACCATATACACGTAACACTCTTGATGAGCATCTAGATATGCTAATGGTCTGTCACCATCTTTCGAAAAATATCCCAGAAGATGTGGCATTTGCAGAGTCCCGTATTCGTGCCGAGACAATCGCTGCTGAAGATGTGCTTCATGACCTAGGAGCCATTAGCATGATGTCATCTGACTCTCAAGCAATGGGTCGCTGTGGTGAAGTTATTATGCGAACTTGGAATACAGCTCACAAGAACAAAGTTCAGCGTGGCACCTTGACGGAGGATGAAGGAACGGGAGCAGATAATTTCAGAGTGAAACGATATGTGAGCAAGTATACGATCAACCCCGCAATAACTCAAGGTATGGGGCACATCATCGGCAGCATCGAGGTTGGCAAATTAGCAGACCTGGTGGTCTGGGATCCGGCATGGTTTGGCACGAAGCCCATGACTGTAATCAAGAGTGGTTTGATTGCCAACGCACAAATGGTAAAACTTCCTTTGCCCCTACTTCCTTTAACCGTTTCTAACACAATCCCAGGGTGATCCAAATGCATCAATACCTACAGTCCAGCCAGTCATCTCACGTCCTATGTTTGCGCCTCTAGTTCCATCAACATCTATCTTATTCGTTTCCGAGTCTTCAATTAGCAGTGGAAATATTGCCTCTTATGGCTTGAAAAAAAGGATTGAGGCTGTTAAAAACTGCAGAAACATTGGGAAGAAGGAGATGAAGTTTAACGACGCTCGGCCTCGGATGACAGTTGATCCTGAAAATTATAGAGTTGAGGCGGATGGTGTGCACATGACCTGCGAGGCAGCGACCAGTTTACCATTAACACAAGCCGCATTCGTTTACTAATCTGAATGTAAGGAGAGGGCCATGCATATATAACTACTAAGTAGGGCATTGTGTGGCTCGGTTTCTCAGTTGAATACAAATGTAATGACTTATTGACGAATCTTAGTATAACTAGCTATATATTGATTCGGCACGAAAACCGCGAGTTTCAACTATCATAAATGTGCTAAGCTGTTTAAAGCAGAGTTGATCCCAACTACTACTATCTATATCCCCCGCTCTGTTCAACTTATAGAAAATACTGGCATCCTCTACAATTAAAGCATTGGAAGTATTCGCACTGCCCCTTCTAACTTTCCACTTATTCCGACCATCGTGAAGTCTGGTTTGCTCGACTCTTATTAGTAGCTCTGAAGCGAGTCTATTCACGACTGTATCATAGGTAATTGCAAACAACTTGTTATCCTCGAAGTCAAGACATGCAACAATTCTTTTGAAGGCCATACTCAAATATCGTGTACGTATTAACTGACATTCTGTTTATAGAAAAGCCAGTACTTCAGAGCATGAAGTGCGAAATGTCAACCACGAGAACCACACTTAAGCAGAGACTAGAACCATTGTTTGATTTACGGTCATTCTTGTGACTAATTCAGCACTGTAAACTTAGCAAACCTCTGACCTGCGGTTGATATATTTCACGTTAAACTCTTTCTTGAAGTAAGCTATGCGGTTCTGAATGAGCCTCAGCTACTAGAATGCCACAAACCCGAAATTTGATGACGAAGTAGATTTGGATCAACACTTGTTCAAATGGGGGTGAAACGGCCATGCAGGTTTAGCGAAAATCATGAATGCTTACGCGCCAGCTTCATTGATACGTTTGTGTTTACGAAATTGAAATGTGAGCCGCAGCACAACCTTGTTGTATGACGCAGTACCTACAAGTTCATCCATCCTTGGATATGCTCTATTGGTATATATGTGCCTAGTAAACCGTCACCAGTTGAAAAATGAGAGGCAGAAATCGGCAATTGAGCATTTCTTCACCACACGGAATTACAAGGTTGTTGCCTATAAATTATTCTACCTTCGCCATACAACATCTTTTGAGCTTCAGATTTCATTTTCCGCAAAAGAAGACTATGTATTTGAGCTCACATCTTCGCAGGGCAATCTCTGGGTTTCTGCTGTTCACAAGTCCCTTGGTCTCTGCAACTTGCCAAAATTGGACATATGGCACAACCAACATAGACACAGCATCAGGCGGACGCTACGAGGGGCATACGAACACCATCTTCCTGGAAAATCGCATTTGTCCTTCCGCCAACAAAACCGGCTGTATTTTCCAGCCCAAAACCTACGATTTTACAATCGAGCGCAAATTAAATATCTCCGTCTCAGAAGCTGATGAAGACTCAATATTCAATCTCGCAAGAGAGAATTACGGCCCCAGAGGTTTTGATGCTCCCATATTCATTACAAGAAACACAACTGTTAGTACTGCGGAAAGTCGTTACCAGATCTACGTTGAAGTTGAGCCGGGGAAGAACAAGACTCTCCGATGGATGCCGTACATGCTCTATTCCAGTGGAAGGTTAGGAGGTTGTGACAATTCGACGTTGAATGGGGTTTATGTGAGGGCCAAGGCACCATATATGATGCGGGATGAGCGTAATATCTCGATTCTGGCGGGAGGATTTGATTCGTACAGCACGGATATAGATGAGGAAAAGGGCAGCGCAGTACGGGCAAGAGGATGTGGAAGTGCACTTGGAATCTTGGGTGTGGTAGGATTAGCTACCTTGTTCTCGACTTCCTTTTGAATAGCCTAGGATATACCCATCAGAACTGTAATATATCTAATCTTGGTAGACACAAATTGAAAAGCAGTAGCCTTTTCAAACAAGCTAGTCGCGTGCTGCTTAATATATGAATGAACAGTGTGAGAAGGAGTTTGCTATGAACTATTAATAAATAATCAAAATGAGAGGTGTTAATTTAGCAGTAAGTGTTAGACGCAATATAGCATCTGTGGTACCAAGTAAAACTCTGTTGTGAAAGCTAATAAGGCTCTATCTGAGTATGTATCTAGGACAGCAATTATTGCCCAAGCTCTGGGAAAGCTAGCATGTAGAAAGCAGTCACAATTTTTCAGATGATTACTGGCCTGGATATCAGCATATCAATTAGTCCACATTTGAGTTTCTCGGTCGTAGCCAATGGTTTCTAAGTCCACGTTTAACGTCCTCAGCATCATGGCCATCGTAAATTCCTATACCTGGTTAGCGCAGTGCCGCTAATGCAACTTGATCCACATACATCTTCTTGGCCTGGCAATTCCCCTGTATCTCCAACCCCTTTCGGGCGTTGCGACTTTTCGTTCTCGGTCTCAGGGTCAATACCATATTCAGCATATATGTCTCTCTGCTCAACATTCTTCTGCTCGTCATCATCGACGTCATCATCGTCGTCATTATCGTGATTTTGGATCTGCTCATCTTGATTATCCCAACCTCCCTGGAACTCCTGTTGCTTTTTCTGCATCTCCTTCCAAGCTCTTGGTCCACCCATCCTACGCACATCAGCATCCATACAAAGTATACAGATACCCCAGTTGACTTTTAGATAGAGTATCACATACCGATTTACCCTATCCCTAACCTTCCCAAATAACTCCTCAGCAGCCTGTCGGCTCGCCATCTTCCACTTCTCAGCCAATTCGATCAATTCAGCATCCACCACCATACCTCCCTTCTTCTTACTTTCTCTCTCAATTTTCCGAGCTTGCTCTGCCATATCCAGCTGCTCTCTTACCTCCTTCAATTGCTTTTCCAATTCACGTTGCTTTTTTAACAACGGCGCGATATCTGGGTCTGCATTCAGTGCTGCGGATTGCACGGGCGAGGTAAATGTCTTCTTTCCACGCAGTGGGCGGGGAGTTGCGAGGTTGGGTGTTTTCTCAGAGAGGATGGAATTAGGTATTGATGCATTTGAGATCGCGGAGATCTTGGGTGCTGTGGAGGTAGTGGGTGTGCCATCTGGCTGTTTAAGTGGTGATTTGAATGGTGTTTTGAAGGGAGAGCGGAATGGCTTGGAAAGGGTCGTCGATGCGGCATTGATTCTACGACGTTTTGCAGCGGGAGTGGACATCTTGGTTTGGGTTAGTTATATCAGATTTGTATATCAATTGTTGAAATTCATCTCGGGGATGTGATGTGATATTGAGGTGAGGTCAGGGTTCAGCCTTGTGTTACGTAGGTAGCTTCCGCACAAGGCTGCAGAAGATGGATGTGGAGGTGTTGTGTACTGTACAATTCGAAGGGCCAATGCGTTTCTTGTGTCATGCCTCAGGACGCGATCTGATTTTAGGATTGGAACGATATACTAACATCTAATCTCAGAAAAGGACGTGCTTCGGCTAGATCCACTGCACTGCTCCTTGGGACACGTTTATGCAACTGCAGGACTTTTGCCCCTTCATTTTTGCAAGCAAAAGCTAGCAAGTATAATGATGATCCTAAACGTAATCTGCGATGAAGCTTGATAAGAATTATATACTTATTCGATATTGACTTTGATTCTTCGTCCTATTGAATTGACTTTATACACTCATAACGTACATTTCGTCACCTCAGTGACCTATACCTCCCGCGACCCATTGATTGAAATCAGGATCACCGGGCCCAGGAAACAGCCCTCTATCCCCCTGTTGAGCGTCTTGAGGCTGCTGCTGACCTTGCTGCTGCCCTTCTTCTCTTTGCCTCTGCACCTCCGCGGCAACACGTTGACGATGGTATATCAGTGCTATAAGTGCTCCGACGAACGACATCGCTAGTAAATAATCTAGTATTCCAAATCCCTCAGATAAGACATCATCATACATTCCATCAGAATCCCCACCTGGCATAGGGTCGTCTTCTGGAAGATAGTTGTCGTCGTCATACTCGCCCAGGAAACCTTGGTCTTCTTGTAAGAAGTTGCTGATCCACTCTGAAAGTGACCATTGCTTCTTAAGTTCTAAAAAAATATTAACTTCAATATTCGGAACTGAGGGAGAGAGTATATATACCTGGCTCATCTTGAATGGAATTGACCCGGCCATGTGTTAACGTGTTCCAAGCACTCCTAAGTCGTAACTTGAACAAACTCAAAGTCACTGGGAGATATGCCTCTTCATTAGTGTCCAGAGCATGGTCGTAGTATCTTTTCGCGAGATGGAAGTCCTGGTCAAGTCCTATGCCATTCTCGTGCATCCATCCAAGATTATACAAAGCTTGGGCGCTCTGGTGATATTCCGAAGCTGCCGTGTAACAAGAGGCTGCTTTGTCAACGTCCGGTGAGGTTCCAATACCATTGAGATAGTAATCTCCCATTTTGACCATCGAGTCTATGTTAGACTGTTTGGCTGATCTTGTCCAGTATATTAGGGCAAGATTTGAATTCTCGAGTAATTTTGGACGCACCGACTTGGCAATAACCAGCCAAGAGGGCAGCGACCATTTTGATTTCTCTTGGTCAAGTAGATATGCAACGTTTGCTTGACCCTTTTCATACCCTTGTTCAGCTGCCAGAAGATAGTCGATGAAGGCCAGTTCACTATCTCCATCTTCGAAAGCCTGGTTGGCTTCGGTGAATGCTGAAACCAGAGGATCTGCTTTCTCTGCAACAGTCTTATAATACGAAGAGGCCGTACCGCAACTTCGGTCTCGTCCAAGACCCAAGTTACTCAACTCGCCGAGGTAGTAAAGAGCCTCAATATTGCCATATCGAGCAGCGAACTCAAAGTACTTTGTAGCAACCAGTATATCTTTGGTACCGCCTTGATCAAGGTGAAGAGCACCTAAAGCTACTTGTGCAGGCGCATAATCCTGTTTGGCGGAAGCTTGAAACAGCTGCTGAGCTTTGAGTGAGTTTTTGGGGACACCGAGGCCATCCCGATACATCAATCCCATATTATACTGGGATCCAGCATCGCCACTTGTAATCCCCCGCTCGAACCAGATCTTAGCCTTTTCATTGCTTTGCTCCACACCTTCACCTCTCAGGAACATTTTACCAAGATATCCAGCAGCTTTTGTAGCTATTTTCTCCAATCCAGGCTTTTTCTGGGCTTCACTTTCAATGATCCGGCCGTCCCGTTGCCAGTATAGTTTCGCCACTTTCATAAAGTATCTTTTGGCATCCTTCATATTCCGCGGAAGTCCTTTCTGTCCATCGTAATGAATACGTCCGAGACTGAATGTTGCTCTAAAATCCCCCTTTCTTGACATTAAATCCAAATATTCCAAAACGTCCTCCAAGGAAGCATAAGCATCTGAATTGGGGCTTGCTTTGATCGCATTGCCTCCAGCACTTGAAAAACTAGCTCCTTCGCCATAAACACCACCCTCTTCATCCGCAAGCCGGTACGAGTCCTGTACCCAAGCCATGCCGCCAGGTGGTCCCGATCGGTACCATTCTATAGCTTTCTCAGCTACACTCTTGTAATGTTTCACTGCAACCTCGCAATTTCTTCCAGTCCCGATTCCACTGTGATGTCGAAATGCAACCGCCATTTCTGATCTTGTGTTTCCTCCTCGAGCCGCAAAGGTATAATAAAGCAGTGCTTTAGCCTGATCCATCTTCGTATTGCCAACGCCCGTCGCATGCATAAATCCAACCATATGCTGTGCCGAGCTATTTCCCAAGGAAGCCAATGCACTGTAGCGAGTAAGAGCATCTTCGAAATTTCTTGGATAGGTGTAGTTCCCGAAAAAGCTCATCTGAGCTAAAATATATATAGCATCCGCATTATCCAGTCGTTCGGCTTCCTCCAGTAATCCCACCGCATCTGCAAGTGCCTTTGGCAATGATTTCCCTCTATGTTCAGATTCAGATGCTGGGCCTTGCGTTGAAAGCTTGGGAAGGAGGGCTATCACATATTGAGTTGCAGCTCCGAGTATTCCTACAGACTTCTGGACTTGACGAGGGTGTTGACGCTCATAGCGTCGGAGGGAGAAGAGCGCCTTATCGACCAGATCTGCAGCTTTATTCCGATTAGTAATTTCCAGGCACCGTGGATTGTCCTTCCTTACCATCTGCTGTTCTGCCATTCTCCTCACTGTGTATTGGCTTCTGCGGTATTGGAGATTGCGCTGCCAAAGAGGGCTGTGGGCTTCCGTCCGCACTGGCTGTAGTTTCTATATTATCTGCCGCCTGCGCATGTACAATTGGAAGGAAAAATCGTAGAAACACTGTGGGGGGAAATTGTAAGCTCCAGTATTTCGAACGCATACCACAACTTACAAATGACAACCGGCAGCAGCCGTTGATTGTATCCCTTCATGCTGTAGAGTTTTTGCGCAATATAAATTACTTCATTCTAGAAGCAAGGGAAGTTAAAGTGATCATGATCTCATTGTCGAACAGATTGAGGGTCGTTGTTGACGTTGCGGGGGGTTTTGTTGGAAATCGGCGTTGTTAAAAGCTGTCATCTTCAAGCTGTCGCGTGGCGTTTTACAAATCTGTCACCCTCTCCTTCGGCTGAGCACCTAGAATACTTCCGTAACCACATTTTATTTCTTTGTTCCCATTTTAGCTACTTTTACTAAATACCAACCCAATTTTTAAAATGTTGCTTTAATCATCACATTTCTCCCGACGCTCATTGAAAAAAAAAAAAACTGTTGAGTACCAAGGTCTCTAACAGTCTCTAAAACATCACGGCTGTGATATCTTCCCAAAGGTAATAGAATCCCAAGGTAAAGAAAATAGTGCAGTGTAAACTGAAAGCTTTAAGGTAATTATTCAGATAGACATTTCTCTACCACATAACCGTATTCTCAATCACCTCTCCAAGCCTTAATTTGTCCATCCTCTCCAGCCGTTAACACAGTCTTATGCTAATAATTGATTAGTTATGCAGGCAACCACAAATGAGAGGATACGTACCGAATCCAAGAAGCAAAAAGCCCTCACTATGTCGGATCCATGTCCACCAGTCAAAGTCACCTTTGACTCCGGTGAGAACGTCCACGGAGGATTCTTCTTTAACTGAATGAGATCGAAACTCTCCCGGCTAGCAGACATCAGTTTCACAGTAACATATCAGATCAACTTCTGATCTTGGGATGGGGAAGAGCAAACCTATGGGTTCCAATCCCCAATACAGCACCCCCATCAGGCCGTGTAACAACGTTAGCAATATATTCTCCACCCAGGCCTTCTCTCATGTCTCCGTAGTGTACAGGAGGTGGTTCTTCCACGCCCTCTTCAGGGTTAGTGACGAGCTCATACGTAGAGAACTTCTCGTCATGTGAAAGGGCGAAAATATCCGTGTCACTGAGGAAATTGGCGTGATGTATCGATGCTCCATGGTTGATGGTTTGGTGTAAGGCTTCTTCCTCGTCTGTGATGGTGGTATTGTAAATGTTTACCAAGCCGTCAGTTGAACCTGAGAGTAAGATCTGGGGTCTTGAGGGGTGGAATTGCAGCTATGAGTGTTAGCATGGGCGAAAGAAGGGATGTTCGAGCATATACTTCTGTGACATCGTCGCTGTGGCTTTCAATATATTGCACTATAGGTTCTCCTAGTGATCTTGTGTCCCTATTCAAATTAACTTTTGACTTGGTTGTACTTGAGCATACATACCACAGCAGTACTGAGGCCTGGTGATTTGTCAACTCAGTACCAGCAGCAAGCCCATATGGAGATGAGCACGCAACCGATAGAATCGGAGCCGGCGTAGGACCTCTATCTGTATCGAAGTCAGAAATCGTTTCTCAAAAATAGCATCTTCTTCCACAGGATATAGATTATAAAAAGAAAACGCTTTTGTAAGTTGTCAAACACAAAGCCACCCACAAAAAAAAAGTTCGTTTTCAAATCTAGGCCAGACACCCATCCATTCGTTTTTTTCCTACACATTTCTTTTTGTTCCTTTTTGCAAAATCTAGAAACTTACCACTCGACACCTCACCAACTCTCTCACCACTCCGCAAATCCGTAATCACAACCCTCCCATCTCTCCCACCCGTAGCCACAATGCCCGCCTCGTTCAAAACCCGCAGACAGGTTACATCACGGTTGACTTGGCGCACGGAATTCAGCGGTGCACCGTCCAGCTGGGTCGGGTCGAGAAGCCGCAGGCTGTCATCGGAGGATATGGCAGCGAGACCGGCGCCAGTGAGAATGATATCGTATATATAAGTGCTATTCTGCGACGTGCCCGTCTTGTGCGTGGAAGTGTTATATAGAGTATACATTTTTTTGGGGGGGGGAGGCTTGTGAAGTTTTGGGTTGTATGCTGCCCTCTTCCTGGATGGAGATGGGAGTGAGAGAATTTTTGAAAGGTCGGTGCCAAAAAACTTTTTTTTTCAAGCCGAAACAATATTGTTTGTCATTTCGAGTTCTGTTTCCCGATCCGGTTCATCGAAAAGCTCTTCTTTTTTCATTTCTTCATAATGAGATTATGCCTTTTCAAGAAACCCATTACACAAATGCCTCGAATAGGTGTTGATTATCACGTGATGTTGAAGAGGCGGTTTAAACTAACTACTCTACAAAGTATGGCAGATTTGAAAGCTTATTGTGGCAGGAAACTGTGTTAACGTCGAAAAGTTAGAATGTTTAATCTGTTAAAGTCAAAAGAGAGCGCAAGATTTGTTTTGCATTCTTAAGATCTTAAATCGACTAACCAGTAAATCCTCAATTGTGACACTTTAAATCAACATCTCACAAAGTTTGGTAGAATATGCTGCAGCTATGTTTTGGGACTTAAGATCCATTTTTGTATTTATATCTAATAAGCTGCCTATTTTGACAGAGTCCATTCGAAGTATTTCACCTCGTGAAGTTTGAAGCTAAAATTGCAAAAGAGTGTATATATACCATGCGCCAGTTTCCCATTCTATTTAACAGTGTCCTCTTTAATTCCCATTTCCCAAGGTATCATGCCCATTCATTAGTGTTTGATCTCAGCTCTACGAGCAGATAGTTCCAAACTTCATTTGGTTCAGTGGTTGAGGGAAGACGCCGTTGTCTAACAGTGCAAATGCGCTCCACTCATCAGCTGCCTCGGCCTTGAAGTTCCAGAACACCCATCCTTGGGTCTGGGATTCAAATGTCGAGAGCTGGGCTTCGATATATCCTCGCATGTCGTCCTTGAAGGTTTGATCCCAGGTGGAAATGTCGCTTTTGCCTGCGCAAGAAGCAACGAAAGAGGAGCCAGGAAAGCTACCATCATATCTAGAGCCGATACCGTAGCCGTTGAGAGCTGGAGCGCAATCTGTCATTGCTGCCGTCCACTCACCTACAACGACCCATTTGTCGGTCCCGGATGCATACTTGGGAGCGTTACTGCAAACGAGTTGGCGATGTTGCCAAGGCTGCATGGCGACAAGTTCGTTGGTAAAGACTTGGTATTCATGGTGATCTACGATAACGTTCT
>Ga0247734_1000308_pt1 | contig 43581 bp, 44 predicted proteins | sample UWRJL103311B2_FD_180933 | JGI IMG/M metagenome (GOLD analysis project Ga0247734, IMG submission 180933) | Plant litter microbial communities from Arlington Agricultural Research Station in Wisconsin, United States - UWRJ-L103-311B-2 | ecosystem: Environmental > Terrestrial > Plant litter >...
TTCTTGCCCTTGTGGTGGGGTTCACGAGTCTCGAGTTCCTCGGTCTCCTCGTCGGTCTCCTCGATATCGCGAGCAGCAGTCTTAGCCTTGGCCTTCTTCCCCTTATGGTGAGGCTCTCGCGCCACCAATTCTACGGGAGCACTGAATGCCGGAATGACGAAGGCAAGTAACGATCCCTTGAAGTCATGTCAATATGAAATTGTATCATCGAGACTATAAAAACTTACGACATGTCTTTGAGAAAGAGCACTCCGGTGGCTCGATAATTGGAAGCCGCTAACTGCTGAGGTGGCGAGCAGGCCAGAGACTATCAATTGGGAGAATGAAGGATGCATGGTGAATATATATAGTGACTATTGCTGGCCGGCAGCTGAACAACTGAACAACTGAACTGAACGAATGAACGAGTTAAAAATGAGTGAATGAATAAAAATGGAGCAGAGAACGTAAGGTATCAAACCTAGAGATGAAGCGGATGCCGAGACAAAAGAACGAGGGGATTTGAGAAGGTTTATATTCCACTTCAGCCCATGGAGATGGAACTACTTGAACCAGGTCCTGCAAGGATACATTAGACGAAAACATCAAAACACCTACTTTGATGATCTCCATGTCTCGTCCGGATGTCTCAAAATATTTGGGAGAGAGCGGTTGGCCTAACCGATCAGCTGCCCCGAGTGAGAGTTGTGAGAGCTGGAGTTGGGAGTGGAACAAAGTGGTTGCAGCCGGGGTTCTCTGAACAAAAGCATGGCTAATCGTGAAATTCGACCCCAAAAGGGACAGCTGCTCGGCTAGCGTTTCGTGCGAAGCTGTACACCGCGGCATTTATTGTTGTCCTGTAACCGCATTAAACCTGGAGCAACCTGAGGCTAGGCTCCTACGGGATACTACGGAGTAGATCTAATCTCTCGAAGTTTGGAGGTCCGTTCCATTCATGGCGGGTGGATTGGGGTTGGATGGACGTTGAATGGATGGGAAAAAAAACAGAGCCGCAAGAGTCGCTTATCGGGAGCCTCAGGCTAGACTTGCTCGAAAGTCGGTCCCTGGCGCCCGTGATCCCTGCAATCCCCATACTGACAGGTCCTTGGCCCCTTGGTAAAACAATTTGCGTCAGGGAAGAAGACTTTCAAACACACACCAAAAGCCATTTCAAGTTGCAGAAGGCGAACCGAACGTTTGGGCCATGAAACAATATCCGCATTGGGTGAAGCACCAATGAAAGCATCCGCACCACGGTGCTTGAGAGCTGTGTTCACTGTTCACTCTTCACTGTTCACTCGGGACTCGTCCATAGGACTATTGCTGGCTGAACGCGAGTCTAAGAATACAAAATAATACAGCCAGTGTCTTAGAATGAAATTGCGGCATCCTCCTTTAGACCAGCACACCGGTTAAGACTAGTCAGTTCTGGCTTAGAGAGGTTCCTGAAAGGGGGGATACGGTCGTGTATGCGGTTACATGAGCCGGAGCATGATTCATTGTAATGTTAATTTCGGTAGCACTTGCAAGAAAAGACATCCTACTCTTGTTGTAAATTCCCAGCCGGAGTATCCTGTAACACGCTAATCTTTGCAGAATAGGCTGTACTTGTCGCTTTTGATCCGAGACAACTCGTTTGTTGAATAATCCCGTTAGTGGCGTTGCAGAGGTTTGAAGCTTGGCTCCTTGGGAACCAGATCTGATGAACTTGGCGGAAGCTTGTCTCCTATGTTTCCAGTGATCCCTCTCCCTTCAGCGCCTGATGCGATGCAAGGGCTCTAGCAATGCGAGCAATGCGTGCATGCCGTGTTAGCCGCTGCTTGGCTCTGCCCAGGTGCGGTGGTCGTTGATGAACAATCTCAACTGCTCCATCGATGTTCTCCTTCTTCACAGTTGTCACCTTTTGCCCCCTTTCTCACTTCCAACCGCACCCGGTGTGCTTCGTTTACCTTTTTTTCGTTTCTAATGGCAAAGGCTTATCATTCTCTTCCTCTTGATGAGGAGGAATCTCTTGCAGGCAATGGTGGAATGAATAGGAGTAATGAGAAGTGGTCATGGAAGGAGGTTACGGAGTCGATCCCATCGAAAATGCAAAAGTTTGGCCCAAGCTGGATATGGCTAGTTCATGCTGCCCTTCTGTCAATATCGATAGCAATACTTGCCATGTCATACTGCGTGGTGCAAATGTCGCATGGTGTCACCACTATACCAAAAACATGGTGTACGTTTTGTTTGACGCTCTACTCTCGCTGACGAGGACTGACGACTTATTTAGCACCGGCTGCCAGCGCGATCAAATACGAGATCAAGAAGTTTGATCTACCTCCTGTACCTACCGGACCGTTTGTTGGGAAAGGCGATGATGTAGATGCAGCTTGGGAAGCTGTCACAGGCGATAGTATGAACTAGACCAGCTATATACGCATCATATGCTAACAACATACACAGTTGGCGATACCATGGTCTCAAGATCTGAGATGATAAAAATGGGACTCGATCCCAAGGGAGCCCTCGAAATCACGGATCCAGCTACTGGTAAACGCGGATTTCGAGTCGCCATTGAAGTCTTCCATCAACTTCACTGCCTCAACCTCCTTCGGCAGGCAAACTACAAATCACACTATTCTCCCTTGGGCGGTGACGTCTCTGCCGAAACCCATGACCTACATGGACATTTAGATCATTGCATTGATGCTTTACGGCAATTTGTGATGTGTCAGTCTGATGTTAATGTCTTTCCCTTTAGATTTCCGTTCAATGATGGGGATCCATGGCCGGACTATGAGACCCAGCACGTTTGTAGGAATTTTGATGGGATCAAGCGGTGGGCAGTTAGTCATGCTGTTGCCCAAGGAGTGGATGAGCCAGAGCATTAGAGATAGTTAATTTTACAAACATTTTTGCCGTATGAGTTTAAAGTTGTTCTGGAGAGTGACCTATGTTGGCGTCTAATGATTCCTCAAGACATGGTTTCAATACACTAGAAACTTGAGACCTCCTCACTGTCAAATATAGTTCACCTTTTAGATATATGGCTTGTTTCAATATGGCACTTGGATGTCTTCTTTTCGGTCCGAACCTAATGGTGCTGCTCTTACTTATCTCTTTATTCTCGGTCAATCAATCCTGCATCGTCATTCCATGTTACCGCTTTGGGTCTGATGCATGAGGCATGATACAAATGTGGACATACGCCACCCACCCTTTGTTTCTACCATTTTCAATATTGAAGCTTCTATTGCCTCAGAATTACTTGGTGGTCACGTGGGCATTAACTCTTTGAACGATTCAAATTATGTATTGTGAAACAAGAACAGGCTCAGGAATTGCTCGGGTTGTGTTAGAAAAGGATGGCCAAGATGACGAGCTAACGGTTACTGAACTCCCGGGTTTTGATTAAAAGAAAGAACACCTGTAAAAAGATCATCATAAGCAATAGAGAATACAGAGTATCTTTTATTACGTGCAAGGTCTCAGTGTCATTTCCTGATAAGTGTAACTCCAAACACCTTTCTTTCCATTGTCCCGACAGTCCATTACAAAATCTACTATTCATCGTCAGATGCGAATCCGGCCTCAGAATCTTCATCTTCCGACACATCTTCCATATCCTCATCACTACCCTCATTGGCCTTCTCCTTCTCCTGGTCTGCCTTCCTTTTGCGATCTTCCTCTCTCCGTCCCTCCTCCATCAACTTCGATTTCTCCTCTCTTTGTTTCCGTTGGCCAACCACAAATGCCCCAAGTGGTGTCTTCTCCCATTCAAAGCCTTTCAAGAAACCATCGACTCCTGCTCGATTGTTTGGCGCAAATTCAACTTTGGATCGCTTCTCCTCAATCCACTTTCCGTTCGCTTCTATTTTCTGAATGAGAAGTATGAACATGCTGTTAATTTTGTTATTCTTGTTTCCGGAGCTCTTGTTGGAAGCATCTTTTAACCATCGCTTCAGCATAACTACAACTGGTAATGCGAGCTCAGGAAATGCGATACTTGTAGACCATAAAACAAAAAACTCAGAGAGAAGTTCAGTGACTTGCTCACCAACACCATCTTGGTAAACGCGGGTTCGTAGATATGCTTTTTGAGCTTTATAGTTGGATGCAAAATCAAGAGTTTTGAGAGTGCTGGGCTTCGGTGGCTTCTTCATTTCAGCCGAGTTGAGGACTTCGAGAAGAGCTGGTGCGAGTGGGATGTATGTCCCAGTTGCACGTGAGAGCCGGAGAAGTGATCTCATCATATGGAATCGTAACGGGAAATACGTTGAGGTTGGAATTAATCGCATAGCTCCTAATGTGACTTGGACCGTAGGGTATATCAGTGACCTAAGCTCTGACTGCTTTCCAGTCTCTGCTTCTTTCAATGGATTGCAGTGCTCTGACAGAACACCAGACCAAAAATCTAGAGAATGAACGTATTGCCAATTGTAGACTGTTTTGTACGATTCTTTTTGGTTGTTGGTAATACTGCTGCGAAGGTGAATGGCTAGTTGGCGAATGAATGTGAAGCCAGTAGCATATCCCACACTAGAATCAAGACCCCAAAGCTCAGCAGCGGAGTTTTTCATGAGATTTATGCCTTGTATGGTGTGGATGGTAGTATTTCGGCTTCCTTTAACTAGACCTTGATAGACTGTCTTCAAGACCGCCTCTCTTAATCCTGGATCACCTATCACTGCAAGCCGGCGTACAACTAAGAAGGCCGTAATTCGTGTAGCTTCAGTGCTTGAGGACTCAGACCAGATGTCTACCACCGTCTTGACGACATTTTTGAGAACTTTCTTAAATGATAAAAGGTAAGGAAGAAGTGGCGTTATTGAAGAGAGGGTAATATTGAGCGTTGCAGCGTCCGATAGAGATCCAAGAAGATGATGAACGGATGTGGTGTGTGATTTGAGGAGTGGTGTAAGGGTTCTAAACTTCTTCGAATCTGTAGGTACACGTACCTTGCCATTGGCATTTTCCTTCACAGGAATATGATGATTGAGAACCTCGGGTACGTATTTGAGTGTAGCTAGCAAAAGATCGTGGTACACATCCGGACTCGAAATTGTATACTTGTAATCTTTGCCTTCATCCTCGTTGACATGAGCGGCGGCCCGAAAGGCAAGCACCACTTGTCGCATCGCTCGCAATGAGTGTTGCTCAGCCATAGCCTTTCTCCATTTGGTGACCATTGCTTTTGTAACCTCTGCAGAATCATCAACTTCCTCTTCCGATTCAGCTTCTCCCTCCTCATCGTCAACTACCGGTTTCTTCGACTTCTTTTGCTTCTTCTTCTTGGGTCCTTCATCTGCTTCACTGCCACTGAGCCCATCCACCTCTGCTAAGTCTGCATCTTCGTCAAAGTCCAGTGCTTCGGGATCATTCTCCTTTAGGTATTTGTAAAATTCGGGGTCTTTCTCGGCCAAGGCATCCATTGCACTTTTGCTCATTCCAGTCAGATCATCATCTGCACTGTCGCCTTCACTGTCACTCAACACTGTTGCCTCTTCGAATGATGCCTCCGAAGAATCACCATCTTCATCCTCGTCGTTTGCTTCAACTCTCTTCCTCTTTCCAAGTTTCTCGGGGGCCGACTTCGACTTTTTTTTCTCAATCTTTTCAGGGATTTCGAAACCACCTTGAAAGAAATCATCCACGTTCATCTTCCCAAAAGGATCCTCTTTGACGACCGGCTTAGCGACCCCTTCGCCCTCACCATCCTTTCCGAGGAATTCGGCATCTTTGGCATTTCGGGCTTGTCGCTTGTCTTTGACCTGTTGGCGCTGCTTGATCTTTGCACCAGCTTTTCGTTTTTCGAGAGTGTCCTTTAAATGATTCTTTTCGAACTTGCGAGTCGCCTTTTTCGTTCCTTTTGCCATTGTGAAGGTTAGGTAAAGCTGTTACCAAATTGAGAAATCTTGTTCAAACTTTGTCCCCTCTTAGAACTTTTGGATAATTTCTACAGGTCTATTCCTATTTAGGCAGGATCAAGGCGGTGTGGGATGCCCCACCTTCGGACTAGGTCGCATTTTCGGCGTTAAGGTTACCAAAGCCAAGCTGTTAAACAAGGCTTCAGTAATTGAGATGAAGCAACTAGCGGGGCATCAGTTTCTTTATCTTACCACCTGGGTGTTTTCATTAACACCGAAGTCCTAATCAAAATAGGCAAGATGTATCAAAACCAACTGGCCTACGCGCCAACTCCTCATAGCTACGTCCCAAACTCAACTCTTTCCGCAACTATAAACCTTGACGAAGTATCCAACACTACGATGTACTACAACTTGTGGAGCTGATCATATTCAGGAGGTCAAACTCGCAGACTCAAGAGCGGAACGGGATTTACAAGATTCCCTTGCAGAAGTTTTTAGCATAATTATTACCCTGGATGAGCTCGAAAAAGCGTACCTTAAAGATGCCGTATTAGAAAGCGACTATACGGAGATATGTGATCGGCTCTTGAAGCAATACAAAGCAATATTGGCAGATGAAGCTGTCGCTAAAGAGTTTGTGGATTTGGAAACTTTCAAAGGGGAGTGGGATGTATGCTATTCTTTGTCTCTTGTGGATCCTGGCTAAACGGCACAGATGGAAGTACCTCGAGCGACAGAACGAATCCGAATTGGGCTTCCTAGCACAGTCACTGCACCATCCCATAATATGGCATCGACTTCAAATAACAACGTCAACGGTACACTGATTCTAGAAGCTACCCAAGAGTTTATCACATTCCTCGACGCGTTGAAGCTCGGATTCTTAGCAAAAGATCAACTTCACCCACTGCTTTCTGAGGTGATAGTAAACGTTAACAAGGTAACGGATAAGGACTTCCAAGGGAGAGGGAAGATTATACAGTGGCTGATTACATTGAATCAAATGAAGGCAACAGAGGAACTGACGGACGACCAGGCGAGAGAGTTGGATCTGGATATGAACGCTGCGTATCAGGGGTTCAAATCCACGTTAGCATAGTTGGAAAAAATCAAGGTTTGACTGAGCATAGCGTTGGTGTTTGGGGGCTCGGCTATATAATGTAACATTATACATACATCAACAATTATTAAAATAGTTTGTAGATCTTCCTTATGGGAGTTGTGTGAGAAGGCCATTTCCGCTCCCTTTTTAACATCTTACCGTCTTCTGAACAAAACAAATACAAAATATGCACTCACATTGAGAACAAGTAATCGTCAATAAATTATGCCCTGAAGGTACACCCGAAAGCACCCTATCCACCAGATGTTTAAAAGTTGAAGTTTGATTGCCGTACTCTCCCTTTCGACGTCCTAGTGATCAGACCTATATGCCATATGGGCTAAACAGTAGCGGATAAATCTTATAATATATCTATCTTATCAAATGCCGAATTTTGTATTCTTCGTATCTAGATTACACAAGCCGTGCACAGATATAATGGCTACCTGATGGATCATTTCATAATAAGAAAGTCCAAAAACTAGGATACACAAACTCATCCTCAAATATCCTCCTCACCTGCTCTAGTACAAACTTTTCCACTTTGCCCACATTCTTCAATACCTGCTTTCCACCTTCCCTCTGACCAATCTCACTCTCAACCTTGATCTCATGGAGAAGTCCTCCCATCTTCGTATGCAAGTCCTTTCCGTCAGAATCAGGACCGATGGCTGCATATGCATCCTCTGGACTCAAAAAACAAAAATGTGCACGCTTCCGTATGTTAGCCAGTACTGCAACCCCGTCAAATGAGAGACCCGTGATGTTAAGCTTTACGGGGATTCCAACGAAGCTGGGCATAGGGTAGTCAAGTAAAATCTCAGTTGTTAGCGATAGCTTGATATCACCTGAATAGCGCACTCGGAAAACGGTTTGGAGGTCTTCAGGTCGGGGCTCCCTGAAGTGACGCTCTGGGGACGAGTGGCGCTCTTCCTCTTCGTTCTCTTCTGCAAGTAAACCATCACGTGTCTGAGGTCTGGTAGTAGTAGTAGACGGCGCAAGAGTCGAGACACTTGCTCGTTCACGTAGAGCTTGTGCTGGGTCTGCCGTTGGTGGAGGCGAAAGTGACGAACCGCTTGCAGAGTATCGGTGCCCCCTACCACTCGAAGAAGGAAGATTCGAATAATCTGGCCAGCCATTTGGGAAATGTGCTCCTGCCACTGCAGCGAGTGGAGTTTGGGTGCCTGACAACCCCGACGCAAACTGAGAGTGAAAGTAATTGAGATTTGAAGTGCCACCTGGTATTCCAGGAGTACTAACTCCCAAAAACGGACTTCCCATATCCCCGGTGGTTTGGATGGAACGTATACCGGGAACTCTGGTATCGATATATGGCGGGGGATGTTGGGTCTTGTCGCCACGATTCAATCTGTCCACCCTCCTCTTTTCCCTCATTTCCTCGGCTCCTTTGCTTCTCCAATCTTCTTCATCTCGATCATCCTCCTCTTCGCCATCGTCGTCTTCGGTCACTTCGTAAAAGTCCGGCAATGGGTCACATATATCCTTCAATTCAACCTCTGGTGCTATAGATCCAAATGCAAACGTATGTACTTTGACACTTTTTATGAAACGTGGGAGGGTAATCGTTTGAAATTTGTCGTGAACAAAGTCTCGTATCCTTTCGGCCAGGGCTTCTCCATCTGCTCCTGTTGTAAGAGCTTCCCAATTGAGATCGATAGACATAGTTGCTTTGACGAGGATACTACCCTCCTCTCGTGGCAGGTCACCTGACCAGTTGCGTGATGAAGGAATGTAGCAAAAAACCTATCGAGGATTTTGATGTTGTGCTAGGTACCAGAAATAGAATGAAACGTATTCATTAGGTCCTTATGTCAGGCGATTTGTGTTTGTATTCATTTATGCACATATCTTTCAGCATGTTTTATTTACTCTGTACGTAGTTCGCCTGACAATTTAAGGTTCTTGTTTCGCTTACGTACATATACACCAACGCTAGGCTTTGTACTTTGTACCGGCGAAGTAAAATCAACGCATCCCACAATACCAGTCAAGAGGCAGCTATAGCACAAAATGATGTGTTCCACGAGCTTGAGGAAATAATAGCGACCATATCTCTCTATCGACTATATACTCACCGTCAGAGGCCATACCACCACTAGAAAAGATGGGGTTTCTCAAAATAGTGTCACAATAAGTTAGCAATATCTTGAGTCTGTATGGACTCAAAGGGCTGATGATCTTGTTCTTGAGGATATTGTAGGAGTTATCCTACTGCTGGATGGAACACAATTGCTCACCTATTGCTGGCATCATTCATGGTACGCGCCGTACTAAATTCATCCAACAAACAATAACGAGAATACGTCGAAGCGCGCGGTAGAATATGGAAAGGCTTTGAAACCGACCTCAAACCATCAAATGTTGGCCATTTTCATCATGCATGACTGTCTATAAATTCGTGTCATTCCCATCCAGGCTGTGAGGAGAGGTCTCGCCGCCTATATAAACTACCTTGCCTTGCATGCCTCGTGTGAATTGAGCGAAGCCAGCACTTGCCAGAGCCTTCTGATGATTAGAGCTAACTTTTGGAAGTTTCACAAATTTAATAGCAAGCACATTCGTTGTTCTCCAAAGCAAAAAGTCCACACCCAGTTTTAACACAACTAGCTATGCAGCGACCCCATTTCAATTCATTTTTTGGTTAAGACACGTCTTGTTCAACGCCACTTGAAGTATAATCTGGACAACAATCTGGCTCGCTCTCCTCACAAACAAACCGGCTTTGAACACAGCGATTTGAGGGGTGGACCTCTCAACTCTGCCTACCCTTAACGAAAGAGCAATAGCCGAACCTGTAAAATGTTTGGTATTGTTCAAGTATGGTAGAGCAGTATTAGGCATGCTCTGTCGTGATCTTGACAAGCCATATGTGGCGGATAGTCATATGCCACCCACATATACCACTGTCGACTCTTTAACGCTGGGAAAGTAATATCCTCCACCTCAAATGTTTTCTCGCTGTTAAGCTTAGCGGCTATATAGACATCTCAGAGGAAAGCTCTATCACAGGATGATTTTGAGCTGAGATTGGCAAGTCCCCGGAGTTTGAGCACAGTGTGTGGGTTGTGTTTGAAATCGGAGTAGGTGTCAGCACAGCACGCTCAGCTTGGATCCGGACGGCAACTCAACTTCATAAGTCTTTGCATTCCAACTCCCCGTACGTCCAAGATCTATCAAATTGCACTTCTAACTCCTATCTAGACCTGAATGTAAAAGCGTCGTGGTCAACGATTCGAGAGCTTCCAGTCGAGGATGCGCTGACTGGATGGTTGTGTAACAATACCCAACTCTTCTGTCTCGCAATATCCAACTATATCGGGGGGAGTCAAGACTACCTAATAATCATGATAAAACCACGAACGGGTTCTATATTCACACAAGGTGCCTATACATCATGAGGGTGCGTAGGAGGAATGTTGGTGTTCTAGGATTTACCTGAGTGGTCCAGCAGCTTCAGGCAAAACCCTTAGTGGTGTCCCATAGTCATAGGCTAGCATGGCTCAGACTTACATGTCTGTTTCTACCGACTGATGGCGATGGCTGCCCGATGCACAATGTTTCTAAGGAGGCCAAGGGTCATTGATCCTCGATTACACGCCACCACCTTGCAAATCGCCGCCACTTTTTCGACACTGCTTACTGATCTACTTGCCATTCCATTAGACCGGCACTCCGGTATTTGCGTGTTTTTCAACCTCAAGATCCTAGGCTTGGAAAATCGGAATACGGACCGGACGCTAAGCTGCAAGTCTATCACCAAATATAAAAGGTTAGTATGGAGCAATCAGATCTAATGATAAGACTGACTTGAACTTCCCAACTCAGAATTCTTACCTAGCCGTTTAAAGTAGTCAGTTTCAGGGAGAAAACCGGAGCGAGCTATGTCACGTGAATGGCTGAGGCCGTTCTTATTTTTTCCAACAACGCCAAAGTCAGAGCGCTTACAATTCTCTTCAACGATTGGGCAAGAGTAGGCTGAGTAGTATATCTTCTTTTGCCACTATGCAGTATGTATACGATGGTCACAACAAGGCTACGGGAATCACGGACTGCTATGCAGATGACGGGTGATCGCGCAGGTCCGCTCCGCTGTCAATCATGCGGCAAAGCATCTTGAGTTGCACTGTGGTCCAACCTAGTTTCACGATATCACCAGTTAAGCGCCGCTCATCTCCACTTGAACGCGTTACACAGCGAAGTTGCTAAACGCAGTGCTGTAGTGCTAAGCATTATGCCAACAGACAACAAGTCATAGCGAGAGAAGTGTCACTGCTATCCAAGCCACCATCAAGTTTGTTACAGGGATTTTCAGGGTTGCCCGAATATGCGATTCATTTTGTCGAGCCAGTATCATTTTCTTGTCTTCACCTCCCACTGGCCTGTAATGGGATACAAATAAGCATCGTCCAGGGAGCCAACCCAAAATCACGTGCCTGTAATTCGCTGCATGCATAAGCCAGGGTGAACGCCATCCTCAAAATCTAAAAGTTCTCTTTAGCCAGTGTGCCTACTTTCAATATTCATGAGGGGGGCCATTCTAAGAACAACTACAGTGTTACTGCTTGCGCAACGTGCAAGTATGTATATGAAGAAAGCAATAGATTTGGGGAAGAGACAAGTAGTGAGAACTGCAACAAGTATAGTTTTTCATAAGAAGAGTCTCTTCTAAGACTTGTCATTAGACCACTAGAAAGTTTCGATCTGTCTTTAACAAGAGAAAATGTCTAATATTGTTGGTGGCCAATAACGGGTATAGTGCAGGTTCGCTTGGCAAAACACACAAATGCAGAATTGAAGAACACCTTACCAGGTATGTCACATTGACTTGACGTGTATTATTATAGGTTTGGAAAGAGAAAGGAAGAGAAGCCATTGAGCGATATTGCAGCTGCTAAAATTGCTAATAAGTCTAGGGCCAAATGGTATAACAAAGCAGAACCCCACCCATAACTACCGCCCCATTGGGCACTCTACCATATCTCCAGGTTATGCCCGCCATATCCACCAATATCGCAAGTTCAAAACCCAAAGCCTGTACCCTCTAGCTTATCGCCAGCCCACTCTTTGAGATGGCGAGCATGCGAAGATTCTTGAAAGAGTATGGATGAGACCATACCCACCCTTTACGAGAAACCAGTGTAACCTCCACCTCGATAACAGAGTTAGCAGAGCATCGCAACACACACTAGCTGCAAAGGCTCGGAATCTCCGGTATCCTGAGTGTAAAGAATTATCACTCACTGTCAGTAGCGTCTTCTACTATGCTGGTAGACTACGCATCGTGCTTCCTGGGTGGTTTGTATCGTCTTCACTTCACATCTCTGTCTAGCATGATATGCAGCGCATTCTACGAATGACATGACCCAATGTCCACAATAGGAGTAGTATGTCTCGTAGTTCGTGCACATATTGGAACTATGTCGAGGTTTGTGGATATAGTAGATTCCAGGGTTGTTGGATAGACTTTCGGAATTTCTTGAACAAGACTCTCAGTATTTGACCATGTACACAAAAACTAACGGGTAGGAAGCTCTTTGAGTAGGTGCTATAGCTTACTTGAAGATGCTTACGGATCTGCTTTTTCGCCAGCTGGAGATGAGAGGGCAAATCTTGAGGATATGCAATGCTTTGCTGTGAGGATGAGTTGAAATGTGAGACTACAGACGTTCAAACTGGCAGCGGAAAGGCAACTTATACACGGTAGCACTATTCCCGACAGTTTGGTTCATTTGTTGCTTTATCAGATGGAAGATATGTTGTTTGCCATCGCTCGTAGTTAACAACACGGTGAATGCATTTGAATATATGCCAGCCTGCGAGATGCCTACGCTTTTGTTGGTCTTCTGCTAATGAATGTGACGAGGTTTGGCTCAGGTTTTTGCTGGTAGGCATTCACAAAATCATACCGGGCCGCCCCAGTCTTTCCAACAAGTAGTACCTGCTATAGGCACAAGTTGTTGGAGAGATGGGAAGATGGCGAAGACTCATATGACAATGGCAAGGCAGACAGGGGCAGTTCTCATTGCAACCAAGGATTATGAATATCTCCAAGGTTCACATGAACATTCTCAGTGGATATGGTGGGTGAGAGCAGCTGGCAGGTGCCGAGTGCCATTATGTGAAGTTAAAACGCAGGTTGCCCGCTGGAGAGTTCATTGAGCTAATCTCCCTCGCCTCCCAATGCGAGTCCTCACAACTTACACACGCAACGATCCAGTACATTGCTCAAGCAAGGTACCAGAACCAACGGCCCACTATCTTGCATAGGGGTGATCGATTACTCTAATCCAACCCTAGGATGCTTTATGTATTTCTAGCTTTAGTGCGATGCACCGTAACCTTACCAACGCAGTGAAGCGAGTCCCATGTAATACTCCCATCCGATTCGAGTACGCGGCTCGCTACAAGGGGCCATGTGCCATTTGGTACGAGCTCTATAGGCTTCTAATACCTATCACTACTTATTTCTAATGTGAACTATTTGCCCTGCCTCAAACTGTTTTCAAGCTTCTAGAAGTAATATTTGAGATCGTGCTAGAGGTTGGCCGTTTGTGGTGGCCACACCGGGACCACACCTCTGGGCGCCCACTCTAACATCATGATCATGTCCGCCAGCCGTTCTAGACGGCACATGCTGCACACAATCGTGGTATATCAGGTCACTACTAGTTTCTACAGCTGGTTGGGTCTCAACTACCTATTCAAGATCTCGATAAAATAGGCACAACGCTCAAGCCGATGACCCAAGACATGTCACCAACATGTCCACAACGTCCCGCTCGTACAACTCTGCCCTACGACTGGGCCGTTAGCTACGCGCAGGCGTCCGGACATTAAATTCGTGTGATGTGTGCCTTTGGTTTTAACAACTTATCATTGGCACACGACCGAAAGTCCCTGTAATATTCCAGAGGTGCAGCGACACTCTGATACTTCCGCTTATGGAATCTGCTCAAGTAACGGTAAAACGGAGGATGATTATCCGTTCCGATTGAAACATTTAAGGGAACTCGAGCTTGACGGCTAGGGAGTTGGTATTTTAGGGAAAAGTCCAGCTCTGATTGTTGTCTTTGCGACTTAGTGCAATCCTGAGCTTCCATAGGCTAGACACTTGGTTGACATCTAGCTAAGTACAATATGGTAACAAATCAACAGACCTCTACGGAGGTACAGAGTAGACTGCTTGCTAAGCTTGCTCTATTAATGCTTGCTCCTCCCACGCCGTAATCCATCCCTTAGAATTGGCCAGGGGCTCGGTATTTCTCTGGGGGGGGGGCTATGGTTGATGATAGAATCGAAATCTAATAAATGACAACCATGAAGTTTCCTTGCGGTAACAAACCCAACAAGCCCATCATGCACGACCCCGACGTCATGTCGGATGGCGCACGGTTAGCTGCAGTCCACCAAAAGTGCCCAATCCCAGCAATCCCAGCAACCGAAACCATAGATTTATGAGGATATCCTCCCCTGTCTGCGATTGATCCACACTATCGATAAAGGGGTGAGGTATTCCCTCCAGTACAACGTAGTCAGACGGAATAGACCGAGTCAGTTTCCCAACAACGTTGACGCTGAAGAGCGAGTGATAATGTCACAATAAGCGCCAAAATTTCAGACATGTTGGTTAAGGCGCGGCAAACTCGGCAATTAAGAACGGGTTGGTGGAGAGCAACAAGCATGCATGCAAATGCGAGAGAAACCATGGCCAGGTACCATCCCCGTAGCAAACCCCAAGCGCTAAGCGACCAGGAGAAACTCCTGAGCAGTCTCTGGGTCTAGCACGGACATCTTTGATATAACTAACGGCTCCTTCGCGTACAGGAGTCCTCCCAAAATCTGGGAGTAGAAGACGAAAAAGGCCTAAGAAGGTCAACAAGTGCACACACAGAACAGCTTGCTCACTAGTCACTGACATGTGCTGTAGAATGAGATAGACTTTTCGTACAGGTGAGCATGTAGGTTGGTGGCTCATCTCAAGGTAACCACTTATGCGGTTACCCGAGATAGCTGCGATTTAGGTTGAACGGGAGCAGCTGCGATTCTGCAGGAAGTTTTGTGTGCAGTGCAGCGGAACGGAGAGGAACGAAATCTCTGCTCGGGGCTTATGAAAAGATGTGAAATGCAATGTGAAGGTCAGGCAGACCATATCATACCGACAGGAAGGAGGCTCAGGGGGCCCGATATGCGACCTCATCGGCGTCCATATACAACTAATCCAACATTTTGATATATCTCTGACTGTCGACCGTGTAGGGAAGGCCCTGCCGCCTTGGATGGGGAGGCACTCTCACAGATGACTGGACGTTGGGATGGTCACGTGCCACATAGCTACCCAGGAGGTCGCGGTGGTGGTCGCATACGATTAACCCTCAGCCCTTCAGCCCTACGATGTTGGTTATTATTAATTATACGATTACCCACCAACAGTCTAAGGCGACAAGGCTCAGGCCAATCTACATCATGTTATCATGTTGCTCATCTATCGGCCTTTTTTCCTTCCTTTTTCATACCTTTCTTTGCAATGGAGGCCCCCTAAATAGCAGCAGCTCGCCCCTTTTTCCAAAATGGCTCATCGAAAGGGAAAAACCCACGCCCCCTATGAATTTCGCTTTTCTGATTTCTCCTCGTCTTGAAATTGCGAGTCATCAATTTTAGCCTCCCCCGGCTGACTTGTCGTATACCTGTTGAATTCGCCTTCTGGCCTCGGTATCTTTGATCGTTTGGCCACTCCATCGTAGGCAGAGATCCAATGATCGGTAGCCATGGAGTGCAGTCAAAGTCTGTCTCGCTAGCCCACAGTTGCGGGGAGAGGGAGCTTGAGAATTAGCGGTGTGAGGTCCTCTCTTCCGAAGTCGACCACATCGTGGCGCCGTTGAACACTACATGGTACAGTATTATCGAGGTCAGACTTGTTCTGCATCGCATCATATCATATCATCTTGTGCTTTGTTTCTTACTGTTTCTTACTGTTTCCAGAAATCCAAGAGATAACAAGTTGCAGAGAATCACAGCCCAGAGACTTGGCGAACATCGCCTGTTTTGCTTAGTTTTAGACAGGGAGATTCAATGTCAGATCACCGGCTCGGAGTAGCAAGATGCGGACCCCACAAAAGATGGTACGACACTTGGCCACTTGGCAGACCTGGGCATAGAATCGAGATGCTGTCTCTGCCCTTTGGAATCACCAAGTAATTCGTACTGTATACTGTTCCTGCCGGCGGCCAAGCTATCCTTCAGCCCAATAACAAGCGCGTGCCACACGAATCCAATCCTAACGAGGACCAAGGTAACTTCACCTCCTATTATCGTGGAACATCTAATTCCATATTGGGAACCAAAGCTTCAATTTCAACTTCATTTCGCCTTGTTCCTTTGTCTGCGGGCTATCAATCGTTACACAAGATTTCACCTTCTCTAAGCAGTATAGCTAGCTACTTTGCGACTACCAAGACGTTGCTTTTTGCCCCATCACCCGACCAATCCACTAGGTCCCTTGGACACGTGCGTTAAAAGTTGCATATCTGGCGCTCTATGGCCAGGTTGTTGCGTGGGTACACCACCGCATGGACGGACATCGAATTTGCTACATAATCAGTTTTGGTCAATTTCAGAAGGTACTAGAACTAAGATATATATAAAGAGAACCTCTTCTCCCACATTCAGATACTACTTCAGATCAACAACCACATCCAAACCCAATTCCCTAAGACCCTCCCCAGTTCCAACACTCCACAACAACACTACACATTTCCCCACGCCTACCACATCCAAACACCCCAGCAAAAAGTCACCCCATCAAAACTTTTCAAGATGTCATCTATGCAATTCCTCACATTGGCTCCAATGACAAGTGCCGGATATCCAGGCGCTGCCACTAAGAGCCCCTCGAAAGAAACCAAGATCGATGCGTCCAGTCCTGTTGTCGCCGGTTCAGAGACCATTGACATGATGAAGACTCGTCGTAGCTCTAGTCTGAGCAGCACTGGTAGCGCGAAGAAGGCTCGGTTTTTGAAGCTCGGCCCCGCCCACTTTGGCGAGAACGAGGGAGACTGGAGCGAGGAAGTTATCTCAGAGTAGATTGATCATCCTTCCACAGATGATCACTTGCCTACGACAGGCGCTGGTTGCTGGAATGGGACTGGAGTTTAGAAAGCGATATAGGGATTTGACTCCTCGCTTGGGAGTGGAAAAAAATGGAATGGCGTTGGTGGGTGACTGGACGCGATGGTGCTCTCGACTACTTGGCTGGGACAAGGTTTTGACATGCGCCTACTGTGGCCTAGATATTTAGTGAAGTTACTTTTAATGAATTCATGATTCAAAGCACTCAGTCTCTGGATAACCACTTCTACAGTGCTCGTGAAGTCTGTTGCCTCCCTGCTTTGAATACCGAATGCTCAATTGCTGGAACGGGTGTGCATTCACCACCGTTACAACGCGAAACACATGCCCGCGCCCATAGGCCAGACAATGGTGATAGCAACTAAAGAAAGGGCGGGACTTTGAGCGGAAACGGGAGCGGGAGCTTGATCTGCAGTAGGGAAGATCCATAAAGTCAGATAGCAGGTTGAGCCGCTACTGTAACGCCAATGATGCCGTGATTATGCCACCACGTCAGTGTTTGACGATCTTAAAGTCTCAAATCCCATAATTGGGATTGTCGCAGGCAGTTTGGGTTCAAGACAAAGTGTGGATAAGTGTCGTGCGGTTTTTAATTAGAGTTGGTTTAGAAGCTGTATGAAAGAAAATGGAAGAGATTTACCATGGGATGTTGGAGGAGATCTCGCTAGGATAATTGACAGATCGCCATGCATTAATTTGGTTTCACCACGCTCAATCTGCTCCTTGGTCTAAATGTCTCACTTCTCAGAAAGCCAAGACTCCGTGCAGAAGCAAGAAGATAAAAAAAGGTTCAACATTGCAAAGATTATCATGAGGAGCCTCTCTAGCAAGTTCACAGTATCCACGTACGGTGTTTGATGAGCACGATAAACCCGGCATTCACTGTTACGATTTTTAAATACCTGGACTAATTCGATGACCACATTATTGAGCTAGATTTTATTCAGTTAAGGAACATGCAAACTGTGATTATTAAGTAGCGCTGTTCTCCTTGCGGTATTGACTTATTTACACCCAAGATACTCCACTGCATGGTAATTTATGAGCTCTCTTTCAGAAGCTTGGAAGTCACGCATCTACTTATACATCCCGAAGAGAGCTTCCTCTCACGTAATAGACAGCGCACCACTATCGCCTGGGATACTTGGCCCAAGTCCTTTGTCAAGAAGACATTCATTTCGCGATCGATGCCCTCTAGTTTTAAGTTCTCCCTTGCAAAGTCTCTTCAGATGTAGAGTCTTTGGATTTTAGGCGTGCAGTTCGTGCATCATCTAGAACTGGAGTTGCATTTAACAGGATGGTCCTTAAATCCCTTCTCCGTATGCATATAGCAGAAGAATCTCCCAAGTCTCACATGATACCTCAAAATTTTCACGTTGATGTTTTAGTCTAATGGGCGTTGTGTTATCGAGAAAGCTGTAAGGGTGGCATATTCCCCTCAGCGGTTTTAACTAACACAGAAAGAAGCTACTCTTCCCAATTCAAATTCATAGCTGCTACATTGTCTCTGGGAACTAGTTTTCTACTTTCCCTACCTTTTTTTGTCCTATAGCAACGTTGAAATCGTCTGTGTGGGCATACGCATAGCAGGTAGCTTGCCTTACAGTAGGGTGGTGGTAATTTTCACCTCACACAACTTACTTCAAGGCACTCTGCGTGTCATTCTTTACTTGGTGTTTGTCTCTTTTTGCCAAGTCCTCTATTCATGGTACGCTGTCGAATCTCTCATATTTACTTGTTTTGCTGACTCAAACCTGGCCCGAATATTAGGGTGCCGTTTGAAAGCAAGACAATCTATCCCAGGAATGATGTTGCGGTCGGATAAAACAACATATTACAAAAACAAGTACCTGTACATACAATTGCCAGAAAAACCTATAGATAACCCAGCGATTATAGCTCTTTAGGAAAATTCGACTACAGCGCTAACCGAACTTAGACGCCATTCTCAGATTCTGCACCTTGACTCTCAAAGACATCTGCTTTAGATCCATTAGCAACTACCATGAAATTGGGTTACTCGAGAAAATAATAACTACACTTCTAAATACTCTGCGGTCGTGATGATTCGGAGGCATGTTGGAAAACCACTGCCGTTTCCTACTTGTGACTCCAACTCCAGGCAGAATTTTTTATTGAGGAGATTCAAATCCTGTGAGCAGTTTTTTCAGTTATTGCCACAAGGTTTGCTCTTTAAATGACACTAGTCTTTTTACCAAGTTGACCTGCTAGATTTTCCGCTTTGTAGCGACCTAGGGAGAGAAAGTGAGCACGTTGGTATTTAGTCGAGGCACACATTCTGTCTTCTTCTTCTTCTTATTCTTGCGAACTTCTTGCTAAAGCAAAACAAGACTCTTTATCTTCCTCTTCCTCTTATGATGAGATCATGGTCGCCTCTGACTCTACGTGCTCCCGGTTTTCGTTTGATGTTGCCAAAGGTTGTACTTCCGAACCGTAGTGTATTTCATTTCTGTTGGAAAAATCAATACTCTGTTGCACTCCGTCACTTACTTGTTTTCTTGTAATGGTTCTTCAAACGAGAGTCCTTTGCCCCTAGCAGATTTAGGGTTCACGTCCATCTTCTCAACGTCGCGATGCGTGACTAGGTCTTCCAACTCACGGTTGACTTCAGCTGTTTCTGTGGCGGATTTGCTCATGACGCGAAATTCAGATCACACCAGATATTTGGTGCCAGAGACGATTTATCCGCCTTGTTTCTTCCTTTTAATATATTCACTGATATCACTATGTCTGCCTAGCGATTGTTGTACTCTTGTGGGGAATAGGTGCTGGGTAATACAACATAGTTGTGAAAATTGACGATTTGAGGGTCCATGACATTAGAAATCCAAACAAAAAGGTTGTGGTATCCACGATATTGTAGGATAAGAACTGGAGCAGAATAGATATGGTACAGATGAGAAAACAATGGGGTATAATTAAGTAGCAAATAGCGCATAAAAGCCAAACTCCAAGCGCCTAGTATATACCAATAAGCGCCGTCTAAACAAAACCAATACTTTCACTACTGGAGCGATATCATGATGGATTCAGCAACGAGCCTTCGAGCTTCCCTCTTTCCAAAGTTTTCCTTACTTGCTCATCCTCAACTTTGCGGGAATGGAGCCTCCCCTCTTCCAGTCTAGCTACCCCAAGCTGAATATTCTCAATGTGAACTGAGAGCGGTATCTCAGTCCTATCTCTCAATAATTCTGGAGCTCCAACTCGCTCTCGCAAATCTTCTAGGCCAGCACCGATTGCCTGAAGTTTTAAAATTGCACCCGTCACATGTGCCATAGCGTTTTTGCGGTAGATACCAACCTGTTTTAACAAGGATAGTTGTCGGTCCATATTCTTTATTTTTTTCTGGTTACCGCCAACTATTGACCAAAGTTGGGAAAGAACCTCGTCTTTCATTGCGCTTGTATGATGGCCATCACGCGTAGTAATTCCTTGTATCACATCTAACCTATCGTCAAGGTTGGTGAGAACGCCGAGGAGAGCCTGAGCTTCGCTGATTAACTTGAACAGCTCTTCCTCGACCAAACGTGTATGTTGGATATATTGATCCAGAAGTACGCTCTCGGTAAATTTTACAGCTTGGAAGGGAGCAAGCAATCGGTCATTGATAAACACTTCAACCACTCCCCGTAAGGCATCTCGTTCCTGAATACCGTCTAAAACACGGGCAGTCCATCGAGTGGTTGCAATGACGCTGTCCACCGCTCGCCCAACACGGCTATTGAACTTTTGGAGATCATAAGATGCAATTCTAGAGGTTTCGATGAACCCATCGAACTCGTGGACAAGCTCATTCCTAACAAATCAGTTAGTAATGGGCACCACGCTTAACGACTTAATTAGATTCGGCCAGGTCAAGCAAAGATGTCATTTGGAAATGTGGTAGGAATTCTTCGGTCATATTTTCCCAGGTTGCGAAAATGGATTGGTTGACTTACTTCGAGTGTAGCTGACTATATCTAACAAGCTGACGTAGATCCCGAATAGATGCCTCCCCTCGTTTCATATCCATCGGAAGAGCTGTGTTTCCGGCAGATTCTTCCAAGACTTCTTCGAATTTAGCCTGCACCTCCATGAGTCCATCAAATTCGACTGACGGAGGTGAACCATGGCTTGGGTCCGCTCGATATGCTGGACAAAATGGTAGATTCAACAACGAAGCTCCTGGGATTCGACAAACTGGCGATAACGACGCATAGACAGAATTGGTGACTAGGGTTCTGAGCACAACGCCGAGTCCAAACAAAAGATAAATTGCCAAAACATAAGATAAGGGTGTTTTGAGAATTCGAAATGCACCACCAAAGATGTCTAATAAATGTCCTAACAGGTTGCCTCCTTTGTCAACGATAGCTTCCACGACTTCTTCTAGTTGGCTGGGCTCTCTCACAACATGTGGTTTAGATGTTGAGACATGTCTGTCTGTGGAATCCTTAGGTCGAGTTCTTTTCTCTGGGCTCCCAGTGCTCTCTGCCTTATGCAAGTTTCTTCTCCTATTCCCTCTTTCCACCAAACGTCCTGGTTTCTTATGTCGTGCACTCCTACCTGTCGATTCTGCCCGTGAGGCTTCCATAGTATCTGGATCTAGTGGAGGCATGACAAACTCAGGATCGGGGGACCTCGCTCCTCGAGTTCCTTGACGTGGAGGGGTAGTTTTTCGTGGTAGGGGTTCTTCTCCGTTCCTTGACGGAGAGTATTCGGAGCTGTCGTCTCCCTCAACCACCCATGAGTCCCCTAGCTGTAGTTTCTCTCTTCGAGGAGGCATGGTGAACTCAGTCGTTGTGCTAATGTTAGTCTATAATGCTCCCAGGGAGCCGAAGATCTCTCGTTCAGGTATAATGCAACTAAGCAATAACAGGCAGACGAAAATGCGGTGCTGGGCAGATGTGCTGAAGGCAAATATCAAAGGAGATCGATAATTAACAGAAAGAGTATGAGTATGTATGAAATATAAAATACCTGGAGGCTGGGCTGGTTGATTGATAACGGCCATAATGATTGGTGACGTCCGACGATCACCTGCTATCGCGTTGTCTCGAGGTCTAAAATTTACAGGGATGGTTCGCGTGCCGTGACAACTTCAGCCTTCAGCCTTGCCCTGGGATTACAGCATGAACACCATCTTCAATATTTCTCGCGTGCAGATATCAGAGCACCTGACATAATGCGCTCCTCCAGAGCTTTGGAATTGTTGAAGAGGACATCAAGTGCGTCATCACGGATCACAAGAAGTCGAATATATCCCCAGATAGCCCGCCAGAGCTACTGTGCTGTATGCGATGCCTTACCCAAGACCGCAAAATCCACCAAAAGTCCTCCAGTACCCCCCGCAGACCACCGAGAGCTAGCCATCCAGCAAGAGTTGTTTACAAGCTCTCCTTATAGTCCCGGATCTCCTCTCTTCCTCGCAAACGGTACTCGAATATTTAACTCTCTGACAAATTTCCTCCGATCTAAATACAATCAATACGGCTTCCAAGAAGTCATCACTCCTACAATATACAAAAAGTCACTCTGGGAAAAGTCAGGGCATTGGGAAAACTATGCTGAGGATATGTATTCTGTCACAGGAAGGGGAGCAGAAGGTGCCATTGAGGGCAAGCAGGCTGGCGAGGATGAAGAATATGGATTGAAGCCAATGAACTGCCCTGGCCACTGCTTGATATTTGCGTCGAAGAAACGAAGTTATCGGGATCTACCTATACGATATGCTGACTTCAGTCCGCTACACCGGAACGAGATATCTGGAGCTCTAAGTGGATTGACCAGACTTAGAAAGTTCCACCAGGATGATGGTCATATCTTTTGTCGTCCTTTACAAATTCGGGAGGAAATCTCGAAAACATTAGACTTTGTCAAGGAAACCTATAACTTGTTACAAATGGGCCCATATAGATTGACGCTCTCAACACGACCGAAAGATCATTTTATTGGAACTGTGGAGGAGTGGGACAATGCAGAGAGTGCATTGGAAACATCACTAAATGCTAGTGGGGAGATCTGGACAGTCAATGAAGGAGATGGGGCATTTTACGGCCCTAAAATTGATATCATATTGAAAGATTCCGATGGCAAAGAACACCAAACTGCTACAATACAACTAGATTTCCAACTCCCCAAACGCTTCGAATTAGAGTATCAAGCCCCAGCTCCAGAGCTTGAACAGAAAGGTCTGTCTACTAATGAAGCCGAACTACTCGCAGTCGAAGGCCCAGTCACCCCAGTACTCATTCACCGGGCAGTTTTGGGTTCTGTAGAGAGGATCATGGCTCTTCTGATCGAACACCATAACGGCAAATGGCCGTTTTGGCTAAGTCCCAGACAGGTCACCATTTTAACCATTAACAACAAGCCAGAGGTTCTCAAGTTCGCGCGAGAAGCCCAGAAACAAATATCTGTCGGAAATGAACTTTTTGGGTCGACAACTCCAATTGTTGTAGATGTCGACGATAGTCCTCGAGCGCTAGGCAAAAAGATTGCAGTTGCAAAGTCGAAACGCTATAGTGTCATTGTGCTCATTGGAGACAAAAATGCCCAATCGGGAAGAGTGAATGTTGACCTAGCTTTATTGCCTGAGAAAGCTCAGCTTCCTGCCTTGGATTTGCTACACGATATTCATCTTCATCAAATGGATGTCTTCGATGACAAGCCACGGCAGGGTATGGCTGAGTTGCAGCACAATGGTGACTCGGCCAGTCTGGGGAATTGGGAGAGTCAATCCGAGGCATCATTATTGCAGATAATTGAGCAGAAGGGGGGATTACGGAGCCCGTCACAGCTGTACCGAGATTGGTCTGTATCCCCCTTGGAGCTGCGAAGGTTACTACAAGTATTGCAAGCTTTGCATGTATAATACATTGTGTCAGGTGCACTGTATAGAAGGAATAAATGTACAAGTACCGCCATTTAGATATGACACTGTTGATGTCCAATTTTGCATATCCAGAATCAATTTAGGAGCTGCTTATCTGTCCAACCCCTAAATCAACGCTTATGTTTGTTGTACATGTATGGAGGTGCTCTCACATGACCTGGGGCTTTTCAGCGCGACAATATTGCGGGTGGAAAGATGTGATGAATTGAGAAATGTTTCATTCTAGCGGTGGGCTTCAGTGTTGTGTATGCTAGTGCAAATGACCGTTTACCACAGACAAGTTGAAATAGGCTGTTTGGTATTCATCATCCTTATGGTTATCAGCCAGATTAAAATTCATCATCTGCGACTGCGGCTGGGCTCTACACCGTCAGTCTCTCACAGCGGATACAGAGCTCTAAATTGAGCCTTGTATACTATACGGTGCTGTACAGAACATAAACCTGCCCAGATGTCGCTTGTACGAACACGGGATGCACAGGTATTTATTTGCCGTCCGTCAACTTTGGATTACCCAGCTCGCCTATTGTCTCGTACCAGTCCGTATGAGACTATCTATCTACCTACCTATGTACTAATGTTACTCGTCAAGACCAATCTATATCTATGGCTGACTGCTGGCGTCGTCCAAATTAAACTTGGAGATCGGAGCTGATTGATCATCTTTTATATTCCGAGACGATTGGGCCGGAGAGAGAGAGAGAGAGAGAGAGGAGAGCAGGGAAGTCCGGACGGGACTCTTGCCATGGATATGTAACCCAGCACGTAAATATTTCCGGGCTGCCCGGGGAGGATGATGAAATGTACCGGATGTGCTGATGTTGATGTCCCGCCGACCTGAGTGCCGGAAGAAGGGAGTTTCAGGTAGAGATGACTCAATTTCACGCGAGATTGTGTCTCTGTGAGAAGAGATAACGTTGTAGATCACCCATCCTCCAAGATGATGCGTGCGAACCTCTCATTTCAGCACTTGCCCGGTTGTTTGGCTTGGAGTCTTGGAGGGAGGGGTCTTGGGGAGAGAGAGGGGAAAGAGGGGATGATATTATTATTACTTTTGGATAATTTGTATTATTCTTATTCTTATTATTTTATGAATTCTTATTCAACTTCCCTTCTCAGCCGCATGCACACATGCTGCAAGCCGGCGTTTCAGCCACCATATTGAAAATCTGCCCTCAAAAGGCTCCAAATCACCTAGAAACCCCACCTTCAGCTCCCACAACCAACATCAAAGGGCCGACACGAAGGCAATCATCTCAGCATCGCTCGCTCTGGGATTATTGGGAGCGATGATGGAGTGATGGACGATAATGGATGGCTGGATGGATGGATTGTTGGCTTCTGCTTTTAAGTTCTCCAAGCGTACGTCACTGAGGTTATCCCAGCCTCTGTCTGTTTGATTGATTCCATTCCCAAACATTAGAGTTTGTGGTTCCATGAAGTCATACTCCGTAAATAAAGTAGCCACCGAACGAACCTCTTATTAAGGTTAAGCGAGTCAAACCACCACAAACCTTCCCCTTTCCCCTGCCTTTCCCTCCCCCCTTTCCCCTCCTCCTCGGACGGTTCCGAGAACCATATTTTCCATTTCTTGGGTGCTCGTTTCAAGTCTTCAGAAGATATACTTACAGAGGACAGACCAACAACCAGACCAGGACTGGTGGGATGCACAAATAGCCACAAAGGAGAGAGAGAGCGAGCAAGAGGGAACACCATCAATTGCTGCTGCGGCTTACGTGGTATCTATCACACACACACCTAATATTACGGAGTACAGTAGGGTTGCGCCTATTTTCAGCGTCCGAAAGGTGACAGATCCCATTTACAGAAATGGCTGGGGAGACCAGTCCACGTACCGGACGACTACGGTATTACTAGAAGTATCGAATCAAGCGCACACCACCTACTACCAGTACGGAAGGGCTCAAGGCTCTAGAAGGTGGATTTTGAGTGGAGAGATATTCGATCCCTTTGATCTAGTCCAGGAGGTTTAATTTACAACCTCCTCACTAGCTCATTGAGACCAGAGGCATGGAGATATGTGGTTTTTTATTATTATTAAATCATCCTACAGCAAAGGTCCTTGGTCACAGTTCACGGCTCATGTATGTACATGCATGTACATGTACTCCGTACAGTTATAATTAGTTACCTTTCCACCAAACTCACCGCGACATCAATGACAGCTTACGATGCAAGCCGCCGTACCTGCCAAGGGTCAGATACCTTACCGCTTGTAGATCCAGGGCGCTTGTTAGCTCATGGCTTGCAAGGACTTGCAAATCCCTTGTGATCCCAGCCGCGGACCCTGTCATATCTGACAGTCCTCCCTTACTCGACTACGCTGCTTCCAGTACTACACAACGTATAGTCGACCGTGAATCTCCGGCTCGTCCCCAGCCCCCATGTCTCCACGAGTGGTGTCTTGTTTCAAGAAGAGGCAAAGATGGGCCAGACGAACCAAACAAACAGAGGCGTTGTTTAGCTCAAGGCTCAGCACTTGTAGACCATTGGCTGATTATTAACCTTTCGTGCAGTGAATCCTACCTCTCTCTTTAAAGGTTGCTCCCGCTGCAGGCGCTTTCACACTTTCTCCTCTTCCTTAAAGACTTATCTTCATCACATTCCCTTTTTTTGCGATCTTCGCACCGTACACCGCGCAATCATGCGTTCTACTGTCCTTACGTTGTTTCTTTTTGCTTCTTCTCCTTTGGCAACTACTGGCCTAGCTACCAAACACCAACATCGTCACTTGCATTCGAGAGATAGAGTCGCAGCCCCTGTTACCGAGTTTGGCTGGTCTCTACAGTCCGCAACCTGTCCTACCAATACCGACGAGTGTAGCAACGGTGGTTTTGGAGCATGTTGTCCCAAGGGGACCTTCTGCAATCCCGCGGGCAATCTCGAAGTTGCTGCATGTTGTCCGACTGGTGAGTGAATTCCGGAATCTCTAGAGGGCACTACTAATACCGTCAATAGCTGCTGATTGCCGTGGTTTGGTCGAATCTGCGAGTAAATGTGCTGATCCCAGCTGGTCGCTCTGGCAGGGCAGGGATGGGAACAAATTCTGCTGTGAGTCTGGCATGACCGGTATTACCGACAACGACATGATCATTGCTGGTCGTTGTGTTTCCCCTTCAGATGTTGGCTCTGCAACTACTGCCAAAATTGTAAGTATATTTTGCATTATGATATATACTCTTGCCAAACAACTCCTAACCTCAAGCAGGTATCGGCTGCATCTACACCAGGCTCTTCTACCGAGGCTGCTGTCAGTACCGTGACGGTCTCTCCAATTGAGGCAGCCTCTTCAACCGAAGCTCCTTCCGCAACTGAAACCTTCTCTACCTCTGAGGCTATTCCAACCTCTGAAATTGCTTCTTCTACTGAAGCCCCTGTGGAAACTTTTTCATCCGAAGGTAATTACCACATCCAAGACAAGCTGAGCCGCAATCCCTAAATTTAGTGTGCACTATATGTTTATGGATCAAGCCCTGACTCGTTTCATAATAGCACCTACTCCAACCTCTACTTCAGCTTCAATCTCACCAACAACCTTTGCGACCTTGGTCTCCTCGCCGACGGCCGCACCTACGACCTCTGCCGCACCAGCTCCAGTTACTGGATCCACGGGAAAGCCAGTGTATGTCTCAATTCTTAGTCCATTCGTTTATAGGAAACATTGCTAATATGAATCAGGTTTTTCCATTATATGGTATGTTTTGTATCAGCATAGAAATGTATTCTTCTAACAGGACATAGGTTGGTGGTATTAATGATGACCATATCGAGCAAGATATCAAGGATGCAAAGGCCATCGGCGTCGACGCGTTTGCCCTGAACATCAGTATGCTATACAATTTTCTCTTCTTAAAACAAGTGCTAACCACGTTTAGACTGCCTGGAATCATGGGCAACAGATGTTGTTGAGCTACTCTTCAAGCACGCTCAAACCCATGACTTCAAACTTTTCTTTTCTTTCGACATGACTGGATTCACCGATCCCTCTCAGTTCCTCCCATTTTTAAAGTCATATGTAACGAACTCGGCACACTTCAAATACAACGAGCTGCCATTCGTTTCCACATTCAATGGTGGTGCCTCATCCTATACTTTTGGTCAGGCATCCGTAAACGATGGCTGGAAGGTGAAACTATCGGAAGCTATGTCCTCTGGCGGCAACCCAGTCTTCTTCGTTCCTTCATTCCAAGATGCTCCATGCACAGAGGATTTCTTCTCCAAGAAATTCCCAAACGTTGATGGTGCGTTCAATTGGGATTCCTGGCCACATGAGGCAGCAGGAAACGCCAGAGTGTCCACCACAGATGACAATACCTATATTAAAGGAGCCCATTCATCTAAGAAAACGTTCATGATGGGCATTTCCCCCCTTCAATTCAAACACATGGATGGTGGGAACAATTGGTATAGACGGGGAGCTAGCAACCTTGAAGTCAGGCTATCGCAGGTCCTAGATCTCCAACCAGATTTCGTAGAGTTCCAGACCTGGAATGATGCTGGAGAGGCACATTATATGGGCAACATCTGGCCAGAGCCATCCCTGACCGCTCCTCAAGTTCAGACCTACACCGAGAAATTTGATCATTCAGGATATAACCAGATCTTGCCAGCATTCATTGCGGCTTACAAAGCTGGTGCAACGACTACCGAGACTATGCACCCCACCAATGGCAAAAAGGCACAAGGAACGTTCTGGCATCATGCCTTGCTTAAGGATGCTGATTGCAGTGCTGATCCATTGGGCAAGCCGACCGGTGTTGAGAACGTGGAAGACATTGTCGCAGTAAGTAATTTTCCGTACCTATACACATCTTCTCCAGCTAACATTTCCAGGCTATCATTCTCGTTGCACCAGGTGTCACAAGCTACACTGCTACCATCAGTGTCGATGGTAAAACAATCGGAGAAGTCCAGAAGCTAGTACCAGGTTATAATGCCATCTCTGTCGAGGGATTGACCGCCGGTAAAGTTGCTCTTACTGTGCAGGACTCAGCATCGGGCACCACCATCATTTCCGGGACTGGCCCTCAAGCTGTCGCCGGCTCGGCATCCCTTTGCAACTACAACTTCCAGGTTGTAGGTCTTGCATGAGCAATCAAGCTAGTTGAGCTTGGAGTATATATCCTTACATTCACAACGATCCCGTTAATATGGTCTTGGAACCATATCTTCTTCACATTGTATATATTTTACGGATGGCAATATAGATTCCTTTTAGCCAATTAGATAGAGAGATACCCCTTGCGTGCAAATGCAAATTTTCTTTCTAAAACATACAAACGGGTGCCTTATTTTACACGTTGCTTCCGTAGGAGCTTGATCAAGTCAATACGACAAATAATTTGCCAAATTACTTTTAGGTGAACCAAAAAAAAATGTTTTGCTGTCTCTACTAGGAAGCAACTTTAGGAAAGCACTGTAGGCAGTCAGAGTATGTCATGATACCCCCCTAATTTTCGCTGAGCCAGCTAGCAGAGGGTTGCACAATTGGTATGGTATGGTGGTGCTGTAACAGTACTTCTTCACCCCATGGATAGGGTTGTGGAGAATAAATTGCATCCCTACCTAGCTATCGGGTACGGGTGAAAGTGGCCCATTTTGACACACCATCCATAGTAACACCAAATTGACAAAACTACAGTTTTGATATGGTTATCAACACATATAAAACATAATAAAACATCAGTCAGAGTTTTGCATAGTATATTCTACAAGAAGCTAGTTTGATTTTGAAAACTTAGGAGCAAAACTATTCTTCTCGTAATGTAGAACACGACGTGTCAACATCGACCATTTTCACCCGCGGCCGATAGTAGCCTAGTTAGGTAGCTCGTGGGGAACTACAATGTTTGCACAGCGGGGTATCTATGTGTTGTGATATATTTATTGATGGATTATTTACCACTTGTTTTGGCTAGAGGGTTCTGTAAAACCGACTTTTGACAATATCACTTTTGCAATTGGCCCTTTGCCCCTAACCTCCAGGGGCTCGATGGGGCCTTATTTTGTACTTCGTTTGTCGTTCTGTTTATTTTACTGGGTAGGTTCTTGGCCCCCATAGAACTGTCACTGTCCCTCAGAGCCGCTAATACCAATTCAGATCATGTCCCGCTTTTGTGTAATGCACTCTGCATCGCTCTGGCGGCAGTTTTGATGCTCCTCACATATATCCTCATCTTGGAATATTCAAAGTGTGTTGTTGCTCTACGACGCTGCGGGCTGACTTGACATTTTTCACTTTCCGGTTGGTTTGTTGAGTTTCTGCGCTACGATGGCTCGGCATAGGAGGTCTTGGATAAGTATGTTGGATATCGTCTCTTTTTGATCTAGAGCTAAACGCTGACATATGTTTCGTTTGCAAAGAGTACATACCTTTCATCGGTTATCACCATGTCATTATGTTTGTACAGATCACAGCAATTATTCTTATGTGTAAGTAACTCCAGACCTTTTGCCAAATCTGGACTTATGATTGCAGCGATTCTGCTCGCTGGCTGTACGAATACCGGACTTAGCAACGTTTACCTGCTATCGTTATCTTACAAAGAAAACCACCCTGGCTCAGCCAAAAACCGCCCGCTGCAAGTCAATCCTGGTATTTCTCAGGTATTTACGGACTTGGTCAATGCAACAACTTCCCTTGAAGTAAGAGCTGGGTACATGGGAATGTGCATGAGAGAATCAATGGGATTATGGGCCTGCTCTACTAACGCTAACACCCTCGCCAATTCCATTAGAGAGTTGAAGGGCACAGCAGGCGATCCCTTAAATCTGATATGGATCGCCAATAACTTCAGAAGTCAAATGGTCTTTAACGGATTACTGTAAGTGAATCCTGTATCCTGCGATATTTTGCCGCCGCTAATCAAATAGGTTTGCGGCCATCCCCTTCGTCTTCATAGCTATATTCTTACTGTCTACCTTTCCGGGGTGGGAAAAGGACGCTGATGAGAATGACAGTGAACGAGAGGTGAAACCCTTTCCATCAAGACGGGTCCTAAATGCGATTATTACGCTATTGGCTGTAGCTTCTCTTTTTGTTTTTATTTCGGTTTTCTGGCAGCATATTGGAAGCTCCGCGGGTGTTGTGATGGGCGAAAGTCTATCCTACGGATCTGTCCAGGGGCATGTGGGAGTCGTGGCAGTGGTAATTTCATTCTTCTTGCTCCCGAACTATCCTCCTACTCATGAAAACTCCCAGGAGTTGCTTGCTCTCCAAACATTTCTTCATGTTATTATATAGACATGTTCAAGAGCAAGAAACTCCTGGGGCTTCATCTTGGCTTCAAACATCGAGCCAGGCAAGCTAACCCCGAGATTTCCACCAACAGGCATTGGGATGGGCAAGTGTGCTATTTGTTATGCTTGGAGCTATCGCAGTTTTAATCATGCTCATATCTATCAAGGCACTTGATCATGCATATGTATAAGCTGATGGAAGATCGACAAACATATTGACGTGCTTCGTCACGAAGAGCTTTAGGAAATAAGCACCAACATCATCGGCTGAATAAAACTTCACCTATTTCTCTAATCTAACAAAATGATGAAGGCTTACAAATTTGATTAAATTGATCACAGTCTAATACACTGAGTGTGCTTACTACACGGGATATTCTGCAACTTCCTGTCAACTCTCATTCAATTATCAAACTTTAACACATTGTTGAAAAAGTCACAGAGTCATACGAGATCCTAGATCTAATATGTCCCAGATACGACGTGAACCATTAATTCAGAACCACAAATTTCTAAGGTTAGAGGTGTAATAACTCTGTATCATTGTGAATGTGGACACCTTTCATAGGGTGAGTGGGATTTATATTGTGGCATATGGTTCATATTCCATCAGAATATGAAGATGACGAAATACTCTCTCCAAAACCGGGGGTGGTAAGAGATACCAGCCAGTATATGCAGTGTGCGAGAGCTCCGACCACGACAGCAAGGACGGTCACAGCTGTAAGAGCTGCTTTCATACCCGGTGCTACTGTACTTTTAGACCAAACCACGGAGATTAGTATGGTGGCAGCAATTATTATAGTGAACCATATTGCTGAGGCTTTCCCGTGCCCCTTCACCCAATCTGCTATTCGATCTTGGTTGAACGCTATGAGAATGAACGGTATGGATACAGCTCCAGAGATGCTGACTATTCAAGACTTAGTACTCAGTGGCATAATATTTCACCGTGGAAGGGGGCTATACACATATATTTCAGAACAAAATTTAGAGGTAGCTTGCCGTTTTCATTGACTGGGAATACATCAATGTTGATTGTAAAAAAGGCAGCAACGAATGAGAGAGGTAACTAGAATCTTAGCATGGGCATCACTTTAGTATGACTACAACTTACGAATATAATAGTAATAACAGTGAAGAGCATGACAGTTCGACCTTGGCGTGCAGTCTCTGTGGCTTGTTTGTACGCTAATTCGGCTTGTCCCATACCTTTCTCGGCGTGTTTAGCAGCCATTTCGGCTTGTGCCGACGTCTTTTCAGCCTGCTTGCGTGCAATCAGAGCTTCTGAAACGTTTGCTTGCTTCTGTTTGAGATCAAGGAGGTGGTTAAGCTAACTCTATTAGCATAGTTTCTCGGGCTAGAGTAGTGGTCTGACCGATTTATAGGTCTTCTGTGCTAGCTTTTCCATCTTGGCTAGTTTATGCAAATGGTTGCTTATATTCTCAACTCTGGCAGCGGCAGCAGAATCCGTATTTTTAGTTTCAGCGCTCCTATTGTTGATATTCATGATCTTGGAGAATTTTTGTACGGTATCTAGCTGGTCATTCAAGACCATTTGTAGGATACTTAACTCGTCACTGATGTCTTTAATTTCACCAAGAAGCTGGGTTTCTGCAGTAATGCTAAACAAAGAATCCGAATCCGGCGTGAAACCCGGTCGAATTTGACTTGCGTTTGCCAGAGTTACCGCAAAATTATAAAAGTGTTGAGCTTCTTGGTCAATCTTCACGTATATTAGTGATTGTAGAAGTAATATGCCATATCTTGCTCACCACAGCTCCAATGGATCGCTCCTATATTGAGTTAGTATCGTAAATAGTCATATTATTGAATGGGTTCGAGAAAGTGGTAAAGGAGTTGTCTCTGGTGTTCCTGCATTTCATAACGAAGCAATCCCGAGACAAACTATTTTTTACTTCTTACTCAAGTTGACTTGTTTGTAAGAGAAGGGGTCGCACAAAGAATTCGAAGAATTGGTACTCATCTGGAACTTGATATTGATCAAAAACATTCACACAAAATTCCACCACTAGATTAGCCATATCTTGAATAGAGGTAATAGGCGCTCTTGCAGAACCCTGTAGATACTTAAGAATCCTTTGGTGGACATTTAGGGGGTCATTCTTTAGAAATGCTTGCCGTTTTCGTTTTAGGTCTTCTGATTTAGCCCTTCTTCGCCTCCTGGTGTCATCATCACTGGCATCATAGTTGGAATCAATCGAACTGTCTGGTCTGATGGGTAGCTTCGCATCCACCTGTCCAGACGGCCTCCCCCTTTTCCCCCCCGCCATCCATGCTAACACTCCAGCCTTCTCCTTTCGTTTGGTTTTAGGTTTAATTGGCATTGACGTTGGAGGCCCCAAACCACCTTGCATATATAGATTAGGCGGAGGTGGAGGTGGAAGTGGCACGCTGCCAACTCCCCAATAAGGAGCTAGATTATTTAGACGCTTGCTATCTGGCATTGGGTTGGACCTAGGTATGTGTCCAGCTGGTCGAGGGGGCGGTTTATTAAATGAAGGAGCTCCGCCAGAAACATCCCATCGTTGTGGGCAGCAGCTTATGACAGTGTCTATGCTATCGTTAGCATGATACTTAGACTTTTAAAGACTTTGATTTAAATAGAGCAGTTATTGCCTTGCGGATTCGAAGCAAACAAGAAGCCTTCAGATCTATAGTACTTGATCGATGGAATTACCTACCATTGTTGAGTATCCAAAGCCACAATTGATCAACCATGAATATTTTAGGTTCAGGAGAAGCCTGTTTAGTGTATCGAAGAACTACCTGATCAGCGTCTCTACCCTCAGTACTGGCTAGATGTGTATAATAATACTGATCAAGAGTTCTTCGGAGTTGTAAAGGGGGCATCTCTCCTGGTTTGTGTGGTGATAGATATGCTTTAATAAGGTGTTCGTCAAGGTTACCTAGAGCCAATTTTTGTTTTTGCTTCTGTGATTGAATTTTCTGGATAGATGGAGGTGGTGGTATGCTTCGTGAATCATCATTCACAGGAGCTTCTTGTTGGGTTCTGAGTGATTTTGGGGAATCAAGTCTCTCTAAGTCGACTTTGGGTTCAATGCCTTGGGTTTGGGAGTCTACGTTTATCGGCGATGGAATAGTATAAGGAACCTCATTCGGAGCCTATGTTACATTAGACAATGAAGCATAGCCGCTCGTGATAGTAAAACAAGCAGAGGAGTCATTGGACTTTTTGAGTCATGCAAAATGCAATTCCCGAATATCTGCGACTTACTTCTTTTTCTGATTTATGTGGTTTCGGGTGATTTTGATCTCCTGGGATATCTATAGTGTGATTCAAGGCTGTTTTGTTGATTTTTTCTGGGGTTTGATCAATAGAAATATGTGTTTCGCCTTCGGGAATCAGCTTTATCACTCTGGTTATGTCAAGGTTCTCTTTCGGTGAAGCCTTGCTTGTTCCTAGCTTATTGTCTGATTCATGAAGATGAGAGCTCTGTGGGGGCACGATAGCATTACCGTCGTTCTGTGTACCACTTGCCAGGGCTCCTCCCTCTAAATCTCCTGGATGACCCAATGCTAACCCGCGAGCTCTAGATTTTAGCACTTGGAATACAGAATATAACTTTTGAGTTCCGCGACGCACAATCTGAAATGGGGAGGCTGCTTCAGGCCCACTACTAAGTTCCGTATCAGTTGTATCTGAACCCCGAAGAGGCAGCGATATAATGTTTGATTTCACATTCTGACTGTTCGGCTTGCTCGCCTTTCCCGGCCACCAGGTAGCTGGACGAGGTGGGACAGGTCCAATTACTGGAGCAAGCCCACTGGAAATGTGACCAGGTTTAACAGCCGATATAACTTCAGCCATTCTTCTATATGCATTATATGTTTCGAAATGGAGGTATGGAATCTGTTGCAATTAGTGTTAAGAACAATTGAAGAAGAAATTCTCACCTACAAATAACATGACGTGATTGTGGGCACTATCTAACATAGATGAATCCAGTGACTCGATACGGGGCTGTAAGATATCAGTCGCGGACTAGTCTACAGAATAAGTAAGAGGATATTGTTTACCTTCACAATTTGCGCCAGTGGTCTCATAAAGGAAGAGTGAGCAGTAGTAGCTCGATATTGTCTTCCTGGGCTGTTTGTCAAGGCAAGTTTAGACTTAATATCCTCGTCGAGAATCAAGGAGCCAGAATGGTGTTCAGCAGAAATGCGACTCGCTAAAATTTGAACCCATTCCATCTAGACAAAGCATTAATCAGTAAGATCCAAGATGGCCTTCAGGGTTTACATACATTGTTTGCAGGTAGGTGGTACCATCTAAACATAGCTTTCTGTCCTTTTAACTTGGCCCCCCTAGCCGATGCCATCTTTGGTAATTAATTAATATAGAGCGCCTAAGAGTTGGTCGACTTACAATGGCTTCTGGACCCTTCCCGTAAAGAATGTCATAAATAGGTGAGGATACTTGAATTCTGCGCTCACGATCTCCTCCGAAAAAGTCTACGATTGTTGCCTCGAACCCACGACAAGCATACACTTTCTCGATATTATCAGCCGGAAGAGATGGTGTATAAATGAAACGGGTCTCTGGAGTTGTTGTTGGGTTTGTCATTGATGGTCCTTCCAGCAATTGACTCGACTGCAGTAGTTGAATCATAGCATTATCCCCTTCAGCAATGTCCTCAACCGTCTTTCCATCTTCCATTCTGATCCTCTTGCTAGCTCCATGACTTAGTAAGAAGTTCACAAGATCTAATTTTCCACTGTTGACAGCAGTGTGTAGGGGTGTCTGTCCATTGGGACGTTTCGTATCGATGTCTGCTCTGTTATCTAACAGGAGTTCCGCAATAGTTTGGTTCCCATCTTCAATGGCTTGATGAAATGCCGTTTTGCCAGTCTTAGAGTTCAAAGTCTCGACATCTGGGCCGAACTTCAAGATAAGTTCTACCATACCAATATTGGAGGATTGGACGGCAAGATACAAAGGCGAACATCCTTCTTCGTCCGTTGCTTCTAAATCTGCACCTTTCTCAAGTAGAAGCCTAACCATAGACGCATCATCATTTGCTATTGCTATCATCAAGACGGGCTTCCCATTTTCATCTCTAATCCCCAAATTGGCCCCTTCATCCAAAAGCCCACGAACGGCATCTTCATTCTTATTGCGAATCTCATTGAGCAAGCGCAGGCTGTACGGGTTTGGAGGCGGAGGTGGGGACGGGGACGGAACTCGAAATGCAGAATTTGGGCCATTCTCAAATCTTGTCTCCGGGCTGACATCGATTACATTTATATCGTGTTCAACATTGATTATTGTATGCTCGCCGTCCTGTACTTCACCATAAAGTTGAGAGTGAGCAGATGTGCCTCGGTTACTACCACTATTAAGACCAACTCTGTCATTCCAATCCTCAATATCCATGCTGAGTAGCGAATTGTAATCTGTCCATTGACATTAAGATAGTTTGAGATTGTGAACAATCTGTAGTCGTACAGTACCATAAGCGACGGTACCCTGGTCAGAGATTAAAAAAAGATTGGGGGCCGGAAAGATCGACGTTATGATCCACCAGAACGAAATATCGAAGAAAGGAAAGGCAAGGAAAGGAAAGGAAAGGAAAGGAAACACAGCATAAGAATTACTTCAGACCAGTAGAAGAGAATCGAAATTTTCGATTTGGTAAAACCCGATTTTGTCCCTAGGACTAAACTACACGAACCACCAACATGTCACTAAATTAGGGGTCTAGTATCCAAATACTAGAAATTTTGGTATTCCCGCCTGTTATTCCGTATCGTCCATATGGTATGAAACTATCGCTATTGGATTGAGACATGCCCAATTGTGGCTGCGATTTGAAATAAATTCGACGAGTGTCTGAGGTTCTTGAACATAGGAGGTTTATAAGATGTCATGGTTTTCAAATGGTGGGACAATAGAGTTGCTCGTATTTCGTAACTCGCCAACAGGAGAAGGGGCATAAGAAAGCGGAATTCTTTCATAATGCTTGCAATCTGCAAGATTCGTCATAAATCTGGTGTTCTCATTCTATTCATCCATGTATTCTTCAAATATATCAATTTTCCTCATTCGTCTTCCGAATCTTCGGCCTCGTCCGGGTCTTCTTGATTCAACACAGCTTTTTCAATACATTCCAATGTTGCTCTCAGCGGCAATCCAATGACATTATCAGCCTGCCCTTCAATCTTTTCGACCAACAAACTTCCGAGTCCTTGTAGCCCATAACCGCCAGCTTTGTCGACTCCTTCCCTGGTTTTGACGTATGCCTCAATCAATTCATCACTAACATTTTCTCCGAAGATGACTTTGGTTTCCTCGACTGTGGTCTCCATGTTATATCCGGGGAATCTTGCATCATCCCGCGGTGCTACAACTACAACAGCAGTATAAACTTTGTGTACACGCTGGTTTCGCAATATCTTCAGCATTGCAATATGATCTGCCTGACTCCGAGGTTTTTCAAGGATAAGACCAGATGCTGACACAACAACTGTGTCGGCGGAGATCACAAGCGCTGGATCAGGTATTGATGCAATCGAGTTTGAGATAGCTGTTTCGTAAATATCAAGACATTTTTGAGTCGCTGTTGCTAGCACATACTCCCAAGGTCCTAGATCTTTTGAAAGAGTCTCAGGTTTGAGAGAGGGCGTTATTTCCATCTTAGGGAAGACCTATCAGAGTTTAGTATATTGGCACTTACGATACCCGAGACAACGCATACCAGTGATAGAATCTGCCTTCTCCTGGGGCTTGCAGAAGCAAGAATTACTCGTTTATCTTTCAGATGATTCAAAACTGGCAGTTCTAAAGGAAGTGGGCCACGGGGAAGCATTCTGCCAGAAGGTTGACGTTGATGTGTAGATCGAACTGGCAGTTCACCATGTGGTGGAATTGCCGTATTGTCGTATGACGGCGGGTTCCCTTTTGGTTCCTCGGAGGAGAGTAATCCTACTTTCTCCTCTGCCATATTGAGAATAATGCAATTGAGTTGTGGGATTGTAACTTCAAGAGTGCTTGGTGATTAGCGTCATCCCTCTAAATAAAGTTGGACGAGGCTCTAGACGAACTAACCTAGCCTAGCCAAACGTCCGAGCTTTGTCTCTCTGGGACTAGCGCTCTCAGCCTTGTGGAGGTGGTTGCATGTAAAGCTGGGTATTGAATCGTTATGGAACGTAGAGGGGTAGACGGTACGGTAGAACAGCACATGGCAACCCGAGGTATTGGAAAAGAATCACCTAGGACGGGCCCATGGTCATACCACATCATATGAAGAAAGAAAACAACACTGCATCTTCCCCCATCATGTCTACATCCTCTCCGCCTCGTGAGCCTTCTGGCTCTGCGAATGGCGACTTGGAGGAAAAACCAAGACTCAGCGAACGGGAAAAGAAAGCAAATCACATTGCCTCAGGTAGCTATGTTATCTTTAGCGGTTTTATGAAAGACTAAATTATATCTAGAACAAAAGCGTCGACAGGCAATCCGCGAAGGCTTCGACCGCCTCACAGAGCTGGTCCCGGGTTTGGAGGGCCAAGGCAGAAGTGAGAGTGTGGTATTAAAGAAGACGGTGGACTACATGAAGGCCCAGCTGGACGAGAGGCGAAATTTGGTAGCGCAGATTGAGCAGATGGGTGGCAAGGTAGAGGATAATATGAAACGATAAGGCAGTGGAACTGAGAATGGTTGTGCCATACTGTACGATAGGGTCATTCGGAGATGAGTACAGTAATAAATGGTACCAAGTGTAGAGAGGGGGAGCCTATAATACCCATCTGTGCAATGTTAGATTATTGAGTGCCCAAGGTGCGAGAAATATAATCTCGAGTTAGAGCTAGTGAAATGAGCTTTCAGAACGGCTATGACTTAAGTGAATTATGATGTATCAGTCTCATCAACCCGGAGCTTGATGCTGAGTTCATCTCTCATTATCGAAGCGAGCATCAGAGTCAACTTCCACGGAGACCTGAGCGCTAAGCGTCTTTGAGTTTGATGATTGCTCAAGCCAAGATAAGAACTACCTAAACATGCGTTCTGCACTCAAGTAAGTATACACCAAACAAGGGCTAAATGTTCCAAGGAGTTGCAGTATAAATGTGTTACTGACAGGACGACTATGACACCTGCTTTATATATCTCTCCAAAGCCCGAGTTCGAAATAGAGACTAAGGGAAAGGTAATAGATTATATGAATACATTCTAAGGAACCAACTGTACATTGCAAAGCTAGAAGTTGAGTGGTGATAATTTGAGGTAGGAGACAAGTTCAAAAAAGTTTATGCCCAGTGTTGTTGTCCTGATCGGAATCATCAAACAATTGATGTAGACTACGAACATCATGATCATCTGATAGGCTGGGTTAGTAAGACTTATCATGTTTTAAACAGGGTCACTATCGTGGAGCAACGCCCTGGAGACAAACAATTGTATTTTCGAATGAGTGACCTAGTATGATGAGATTTAGTCGTTCCTTCTTCATTATGAAAGTATAATCTTGTATATTGCAACTTATTAAATTTCTATCATGATTACTATTTTCCATCTTGGTATGCCTAAACTCTATGTTGGCTCTAGCAAATTTTGTTTTCAAAATTTAAAACTTCTCATGCTTTTATAGTCACCTACATTACATGCACCTGCAAAATCATTGTTAGAGACTTGATGAGTGAATCAATCGTTCCTTAATGGCATAGCATCTCGCATGTAATGATCTCTTTTAATTTTTGGCTGGAGTTTGTTACATTCCTGAGAGCCACACCAGCTTTATCAGTTCAGTTTCAGAAAGGCTGGAATTTATCATATGGTACGCAGCTTGTAGAGATAAATGCTCAAATCACTTCCACGGCTACATTAGGCGAGCCAAAAAGGGGCTCCGCACGTAAATATATTTTTGTTACTGATGTAGGATATGAAATTGACCTTAGGCGAATTGAAGAAAGAATATTCTGATTCGGACATCAATGGACATGTAATTACCCGCACTAATGGGAAACCTCTTCTGCGTGTCTTTTTATCGTAAGATAGGCATGGAGAATCAAGCCCCTGAGAGGTTATTTAATGTTGCTCTTCCCCAAGCTTAATCACCTCGAAACACTGGGAAGTTGGGAAGCGTAATCTTAGCTGTGCTTGTCCATCCAAAAAGTTTCTATAAAGACAGCTATTTATACCAAGTTCAGCTATATTTTACCCAGTGGATCCCGCCAGAAGCAACCTGGGATCAAATTACATGAGTGAGAAGCTAGATTTCGGACAATGGACAATGGACAATGGGACCAGCAGATATTGGTGAAAGGGATTGCAGAATTTAGTGCCGTCTAAATATTGTCCCGTATAAATGTTGCGGAACATACCCCCATATTTTGGCGATCTACTGTATTGTCTTGCAGTGGCTGAAACACTCCAATTTAAGCTCATTGCGCTAACCACTAGTAGTGAATCTCCACCTTTATAGATATACTACCCCGACATCCCCACGATCCCTCTGGTACATCCTCCATTCTTTCCGGAGTAGTATTCCGAAGCCTTTAAGTGTTAAACACTGTTGGGTCTTGAACGTGTCACTTCACCACTGGAGTGGGCTTGTTGGACTAGAGCTGGCGCTACGACAACGAATGAATGGGCAGCTACCAACCGTTACCGGTCATAGCTATAATCCGTAGTGACCTTTGAGAACAAGGGCCAAGCAATTTCAAGATTCAAAAAGGTGCTCAAGACTCCTTGGCAGCTGAAGCAATGTAGCTACTACTGTACTGTACAAGGATGTCTTGGGAGTCTTTGGATGATGCGTAAAACCCCTGAGGAGGCTAAGCCGATCCCCTTTATTTTTGACGACTCGTCCTGCATTGAGTTATTGCGGGTGTGCTGTTGTTTGTTTTATCCTCTTTCGCTTTTAATCCTCTTTGCATTTTTCTTTCCTCTTTTGTAGATGCGATAGTAGGTAGCAAATCATCCTTGTCTGAGTTCTTCTTTCCGATATCTACCCCGAAGCAGCTCGAGCTCTTCCACTTCTACTTCAGTGCAACCTCTTGATTAATACTTGTAATTACAATGTCCGACGATGCTCCTGCGCCAGCGGGAGCAGCACCTGTTACTGCAACTGGAGGAGCTGCTGCTGGAGCTGGAGCCGGAGCTGTGGCAACGAACGAGCATAATGGATTCCAGCAAGAAAAGAAGCCGGTGATCACAAAATCCCAATTTGACAGCCAGATCCAGCACATAATTAGCCCTACGAGTCGGCCTATGTCCACCAAGAGCAGCATTGATCTCGAGGATTACTTTGTGAGGCCTCTCTTTGCCAATTGACATGGCTGGTTGTGAACAATACAAGCTAACTAGCTAAAAGGCTGGCCCGCGAGACCTCGATGGACATTCCAAGCTTCCGTATTTCATGCGTATGCATGGCAGCGTAAGTTGGACCCAAAACCTGGGCTTTTTCGCGCAACTCCTAATTCAAGCCTTTTAGGTTCTTCCCCGCATGATCGTGCCTATTACATGTATGTTTCCCCATAGTACAAGAAGGTGCTCCTAAGACAATTCTATATTCTCCTTGAATACTCCTTCAACAGATGTGAATTTAACTTGCTAACAAGATCAGGCATTGCTTCATGGGCAACCCTTATTACGTGCATCTCCGAGCTGATTACACCACGTAAGGTTTGATTGTCACTTTTTCAAGAGCCATCTGACAATTGACGTAGTCGCTGTCTCCACTCTTCTCCTTACAGTCTTGGGTTTTGTCGTGGGCCTTTCGCTCTCTTTCCGCAGCTCCACTGCCTACGAACGGTAATCCGCATCTCAGTTTCAAGAAAGCAGTGCTAATGGTTATTTAGCTACTCAGAAGGTCGTAAAACCTGGTGTACCCTCTTAATCCAAAGCCGAAACCTTGGTCGTTATATATGGGTGCATGTATTGGAGCGGGAAGGACCAACACGCAAGGATGATGTGCTTAGAAAAGTCACCGCGATGAACCTGGTTCTCGCTTTCGCCGTAGCAACTAAGCACCGTCTTCGGTTCGAGCCATATGCCCACTATCCCGATATATCTTCTCTCGTCGGACATCTCGATACTTACGCCACCGCTGCACACATGGAGGAGCATCTGGACAAGCCCAAAAAGAAAGCTGTCAAGTCAATTGGTGAAAAACTGGGTCTTCCATTTGCAATGTCGAACCCGAGAAAACAGATAAAGAGAGCTTCAAAACCCCTAGGAAACTTGCCGCTTGAGATCCTAGCTTATCTGAGTGCATACTATGAAGAGGTTTCAACAAATGGCCAACTGAAATCAACGGTTCTTGGAGGCCAATTCAGTATGTCACTTCTGGCATCTTAGATGATAAATATCCGACTAACCTGTATAGTGAATGCCCTAGTTGGTTTGACAGATACTGCAGGGAATGCGGAGCGCGTTCTAACGACCCCTCTCCCAATCGGCTATAACATCTTGATTTCCCAAGTCGTGCTTCTATACATCTATCTCCTGCCCTTCCAACTTCTGGGTGCACTTCAGTATGATCAATCCCCTTCCAATTTTGTTTAGCACATTCAATTTTGCAATTGCACATTCTGACTTCAACCACCAACTACAGCTGGATTACCATCCCCGGAACCGTGGCGGCAGCATATATCATCCTCGGAATCGCCACCATCGGAGACGAGCTGGAGAACCCCTTCGGCCACGACGTCAACGACCTCCCGCTCGACGCCTTCTGCGCCGAGCTGAGCCGAGAGCTCGACACCCTGATGAGCACGCCGGCGCCCAAGTTCAGCGAGCATGTCGATGGGAGCAAGCACCTGAACCAGCCCTTGTGGCCCCTGAGCAGCAAGCAGTATGATGAATGGCAAGGAAGGTCCGAGGTCGAAATCCGAAGCGCGCTAAGGAGCAAAGTCATCGCGTCGAGGGGACAGGCCGTACCAATCTAGCAACCTTACGCGTGCAAAAAAATCGTAGGATGGAGCAAAAAATAGGCCTGTTGGAATCTTGTGAGCGGTTCGGTTTTGGTTGTATTTTTGGTTTTTTTTTGGGGGGGATTTCTTTTTATGAGTTTACATTTGAGCTTGAGCCCGTGTGGTCCTTGCTTATTAGAATTCTCAATTCTGCTGATGGAATACAATACAATAAATACCCCCATTACAACCCCACAACTTTTCCCCTCCCACCAGACTAGACCATTACCTCGAGCCAATTCCACCCAGAACCCTCTCCCCAAACCGAGTTCCAGAATCCAGAGATAGTATTAATGTAATGTACTGTACATACGTAATGTATATACACTGCATCACAGCCCTATCTACCTACCTACCTAGCTAGCCTATATAACACCCCCCCCCCT
>Ga0247734_1000309_pt1 | contig 43549 bp, 39 predicted proteins | sample UWRJL103311B2_FD_180933 | JGI IMG/M metagenome (GOLD analysis project Ga0247734, IMG submission 180933) | Plant litter microbial communities from Arlington Agricultural Research Station in Wisconsin, United States - UWRJ-L103-311B-2 | ecosystem: Environmental > Terrestrial > Plant litter >...
CCCATTGGTTGACATCATATCGACCACTCAGGTAGGTTGGCGGGTCAAAATAGATCGTCATGGATTCACAGCTGGCACAGTGAACCCTGTGTAAGACCTGGTACTTGCTGTTGGTATCTGGTACGTCAGGATGACTTTTTGTGCTGGCCTCAGGAAGCATGTCCCACTCTTCACAGGGTCCCATAGCAACTTGGTTGAAGTTGTTACTGTTGGATGTAATCCTCATTCCGTTATCTGGCTTGTAGCGGTCCCGCAGCTTACACAATCTGAGACTTGCTGCATCCGACACTGCATCAACGTTACCTGCTCGTGCTTCCTCCATAGCCTCTAATGTTGGAATCTCGGATATATATTCTATCTCGGCCTGGATCATTTCTCTTTGACGGCTAACCACATCCAGGAGTTTCGTAATGCTCTCAAGGTCATCGATAAGATCTTTAAGGTGTTGAACCAAGTTCATGAACTTCTGATTGTCCTCAATAGCCCATCTAGTGGAAGTTGAGAGGTTTGCTTGCTTCTGTGTGTTCTCCATGCGGTTCTTGAGTCCTTGTAACATGGAGAAAAGGCCAGCAGGAGCCCAGGGTGAGTTGGTGATTGAGACAGAGCTTGAAGTTGCACCCACAAAAATATGATTGCCGCCATGATCCCGCTTTAGGCCATATCTCTTCCTCAAAACTTTCCCGTCGTTGAAAAGCCACAATATTTGAGTAAGAGTTTCTTCGATGCGTGGTTTCAGCTCTTCCTCGTCGAGCCCGAAGTCATGCTCTTTCGCGTTCATCAACCCGCAAGCCCGGCCCCATGACGTAAAGCGCAATCTTTGGTTCGAAAATTTTGTTTCCAGTAGAAGGTAGTCTTTACCAAGATATCGTCCTCGTTGTACCAGTTCGAAGCAGTCAACGCAGGTAGAGAATAGACCAGCTAGGCCTACTGCTCCAACCGCCAGGCCAACTGCTTCCATTATACAAGAAAAGCTGCGAGATAGTAATGTTCGGTAATGATAATTGCTCTAGAATATGTTTTATAGGAAGAAGTTTGTCTTGGAGAAGGCTAGCACAGGTTGTGTGGCAATGATAAATATCCCAGAACGAGGCTTGCTGGCAATGCTGCACAACCCACCATGAACAAATTAAGGCAGCCTATGAGGCTGGAAGATCACAAGGCACCTGGAAAATACAACATGGTCGCTGTGATTGTTCACAGGTAACTTGTTTAATTAATCATCTCTTATGAAGATAATTTGTGTCGTAGAGGGAAATCATTGGAGAGGCTCCTGAGCTATGTTATTTCTATGATAACTATTATTGATTGTTTGGCATTCATTGACTTTCCTGCCTTGTGCAACGTGAAGGGCGGTACAAGCTCCGATCCCGAAAACGCGTGCGAGCGGAATAACGAAGACAATATGATCCATGTAAATAAGATGCATACGAGAGGAAAAGGCTTCAAGAAATCTCTGGGTTGCATGTTATAGATTCTTGACAGTCCGCAAAGTCACACCACAAAGCAATAATTACATCTTTTAATTTACAATAATTACAGCTATTAATGTAACCATTCTCAAGTTTTCAGGTTTGGAATTTGCAATATGCTTGCCAAAGTGTCTTCTCTCAATGAAAGATGTTCCTATCAACAACCGAGATTTCAAGATCGCGAACAAGAGCACTAGCTATGGTAACCCTCAGGAATCAATTTAAGACGGCGTCCCGTCAGGAAGTGATCTAATGATAGAATCTAGATTTGTTTGAACTACGAGATTTTGGATGCCGAACCATGGTATACTATATTAGCGAAGCGTGGGTGTTGGGCAGAACTTAACGAATCATAATGGCTTGAAGATTGTCTCGGATACAGCGTGTCGTTGTGGTACGTCGCTTGTGACACGGCCTATGAGTGTGCCTACCACGGAGCCTGAGCGACCGCGGGCACTTGCTTCTCACAAGACGCCCTCAAGTAATAAACCTATTGTATTATGAGCAAAAATTACTTTATTTTATTTTATTTTGTTATAATAAATATGATGTCACATGACGCAGTCAATAGCGAACATGTCTTCCTGCTCGTTTTGGGGCCTTTTATTTGCTTTGGGCTGCTTTGATCCTGGTGGCACGTACTTCTATATTGAAGGTATTAAATATGACATACACTTAGCTGATAATGTTTATCATTTTGTTATAAAGGAAAGTTTACATTCTATTAGTATTACTTGTCGGGCCACGTTGAGTACTGGGCAAACCACGGTCTGGCGTAAGCTTAGGATGCCCGTTGCATTCTGTAAGTGATTGTCGTATGTTAAGAGCTACGTAAATGTGGAATCGTTTTACGGAGTGTTGTTAAGAACCAGTGTGATGTAGAATAGAATTCCCAACGGGGCGCGTGCTGTGCAGAAAGGCTAGCGTTTACCTTGGCCAAGACGCCAAGAACGAACCCTCACAATATCAGCCAGCGAGCGCATCAGCTTCATACCGAACAAAACTAAAAATCAAAATCTGAAAATCGTTGCTTTCAGATTGAAAGTCGGAGAGAAAACCCAGCTCGGCTGTCTCATAAAAGAATGAGATGGCAGGAACGGCTACCCCCACCAGCCTGGCCACCATCGTGAATGCACCAACACCACACTCGCCGAAACCCAACGAGAAATCAGTCTTCCTCGCTGGAACCATCGACTACGACGCCGTGAAAGAGGGCAGGTCAACATGGCAAGAACGCATGATAGCCTCGCTCCTCCACCTTCCCATCACGATCTACAACCCCAATCGTCCAGACTGGGACGACACCTGGAAGGAGGACATCCTTGACCCTCAGTTCTTAGAGCAGACCACATGGGAGCTCGATATGATGGAACGAGCTACAGTGATTACCTTGTGTATCCATGACGCTAAAGCTAAGGCCCCGATTAGCTTGTTGGAGCTGGGGCTTGGGGCAGCGTCTGGGAAGATGTTGGTTGTTTGTCCAGAGGGGTTTTGGAAGAGAGGAAATATACAGGTCGTTTGCCAGAGATTTGGAATTTCGATGCTGAATAACGAGCAGGATCTAATGATTGCTGTTGAGAAGAAGTTAAAGTAGTTATATAGCTGTGTAAAATGTCTTAGTTGGAGCTGTTAGTTTAGACTTCCCTTTTCTTCGGTACCTAACTAGCTTCTTTCGCTTAATCTCCGGAGGAGAATAATAATAATCAGAGGCATTCAAAAAGGGAAGCACTTGCTTCTGTTATATTTCCAAAAACAAGAAAGTTAGAGGTTAAGAGTAGCGTGGTTAGATTTGTGAAGTTAAGTTCTATCCAGCAAGCTATCTCCATGCACCCAACCTCACAACGTGACAGAAACACTATATATACCCTGGCCAGCACCAACATACACAACATTTGTGTCCTTATCGGTTCTCCCAAATCCACAAGAAGTAGAGCCCGTAACGGTCGCAATACTCTTTGGCTTTCCCACCATTGTTTCAACTTCTACAACCGAATTTCCACCATTAGTCGCCACATATATCTTTCCATTCGGTCCAAAGCATAGGTCATCACCCATCAAATTCGTCCACAACGTTGTGACAGCTCCTGTAGCTTTACCGGTAGCATCAACCGGGATCTTATGAAAACTGTTCTTGAAGATGTTGGTATACCAAACTACACCATCTTTGTATTTGATGCCATCGATACCGAAGGGAATGCTGCCTGAAGGAGCCATCGTTGGGTCTGTAATGGCGACCGAGTACGCACCGCTTGTGGTATTGAATCGATAGACATTTCCCTTCCCAGCATCAGCAACCAGAACCGTGTCGTTGTTCAGCACGGCCAGCCCGTTCAGATTCGAGGCTTCGGTGATCGTCTTAATCAAGGACGCTTTTGCGGTGCCACTGGTGAAATCAACTTTATAGATTCCTTTCCCACCAATTACGGCAAATACATCTGGAGTAACCTCCCCAATTCCACTTAGACCAGTCGCTCCGGTGACGACAACGGCTGTTGTGGATGTCTTTGCAACTGGATCTACTGAGTAGAGGTTGGGACTGTTCATGTTTGTGGCGAGAATTTTGCCATTGGGTCGGACAGCTAGATTTTCTGTCGAGGCGAGTTTGACCACCTGCGTAGCAGCCGATTGACGGCGTTCAATCGCTGCTGCTGAAACGAAACTTTGAGGATTCGCCAGGAAGGCGAGGGACATAACCCAAAACGATGTAGATTTGACCATCGTATTGAAAATCGAAACTGATGATGATGCTCTAGATTCAAGACCAAACTGCAATTGCTTTGAAAATAAAGCGTGGAAACATATTTAAAGAGATAGATGGTGAAAGCGGTTCATTAGCCAGATCGGGTCAATTGGTGATCCCTAGAACAGCCGAGAACTTCATGAGCCAATACTATATATCACTGTTTCATAGTTAACACTTTGGGTAATATGATTCCGTGAGGAGAACTATTCGGGACAAGAAACCTACTAGCAAAAAAATGCGGTACTTGATCTCTCGCCATCATCAGGAATCGTCAGGAATCATTTTGAGCTGCCGATATTTCAAGATCCTTGGCTAGCCGGTCAAATGGGAAACATCTACTTTTCGCATCAAGCGTAACATATCTTCAATATATGGTTCCTATTCTTAGATTGATCCTTGAAATCAGAAGTCTTAACATCGGCAATGCTGGTATGAGGTGATTAATTCTGGAAGTTAAAGAAATCATACAGTCCAAACATCTGAATGTGGTATCGGATAGGTCGGCAGAGGTCGGCTACTAACATACCCGATACTAGTATATCCGTCCTGAGTGTTATTTCACCACCAAACCTCGAAAGTGCATCTTGCTACTGAGAAGTAGCAAACCACCAGCCAACAATAAAATGGGCATGGACCAAGGATTCTGGGGATATCTGATATCATCCCGCCTATCTTATCCCACCCGTGTGACGTCAGGAATAAAATGTGCCACCTTCCATCACATCACATGTTATGATGTTACTCAATCCCAAGAACAAATATCCCTTGATATTTTTCTAGTACAATAGATCACTTACTATATCGTAACAATCATACTTCTACGATTTTAACAAGCCAACTACATCCTAAACTCACAACCTCGCTGGAATAAAATCGAAATGGCTGATTCCTCAATCTTCGATTCCTCTACAACCTCCTCAACCGCTCAGTTCGTTCTCCTCCTCCCACATACCAACTAAGCTGACACTCCTCCCAGCAAAGCCCCATCAGCATCCACCTCTCTTCCTTCCGCACCCCCTGACGTAGACAACAAAACCTCCTCGTTAGATACCCGCGATAAAGTTGTCGAAGGAGCCGAAAAGAGCGGTGGAATCGGCGAGAAGATCAAGGGTGTTTTTGGTAAAAGTGGCAAGAGCGTAGAAGGAGAGCAAAAGGAACGTCATGAGCAAGCAAATCGTGATTTGAACAGAGAATAAAAGGACGAAGATGGGCAAGGAAAAGTGGAGAAAAGATGCAGAGGTGGTCGCAGATATATATAGGTGCAATTGGCCATTTAGTAGAATCAAAATAAATGAAAAAAGTTGAGATTACTGTCTAGCGTCATAATCGCGTCAAGTATTAGGTGATATTTGAAATAGAAGTTGTGGAACAATGTGAAGCTAAGGTGCACAGTGAACTTTTGAAGCAGAGTAACGTTAAGGTTCTGGCATGGTGACTAGACTAGACTTAGCGCAGAACAGTTAATAATGAATCAAAATATGCAAATAACACTCTCGTAACGGCGGATTTCTAGCCAAGCAGACCTATATATCTGTCCAAAAATCAGGTGTTCTAAATCTCGAACTACTAGTTTTCCGGTAATCCTCGAGCTGCATGAACCAAGACAATTTATCGTGAAGAAGAAATATGAATAGCACAATTGAACGAATACAGATCATAAAAACGTTCCTCATTTATGTGCAATTATTGATCCATGGCTAACAAAAATACGATTCCATCAAGGCCGTCACAATTTATGCCTCGATCTTCTTCTGCAAGATATCCTTCAAGGTAACCGCATCAGCAGCAAACTTGCTGATACCCTCCCGCAACTTCTCCACGGCCATAACATCCTCGTTAAAGTAGAATCGGAAGTCAGGCTCGTTATCAATGTACGACTTTCTCTCGATATCCAAGCTCTTGGCACCAGAAGCATCAAGCTTCTTGGGAATGGCCTCAGTGGAGTTCATAAGCTCCTCGAGGAGATTTGGAGCAATGGTGAGGTAATCGCAACCAGCCAACTCAGTGATCTCGCCGATGCTGCGGAAAGATGCACCCATGACGATGGTCTTGTAGTCGTACTTCTTGTAGTAGTCGAAGATGGCCTTGACGGACGCAACTCCTGGGTCTTCCTCCTTAGAGTAGGTCTTTCCGGTGGAGGCCTTGTACCAATCAAGGATACGGCCAACGAAGGGGGAGATAAGGAAGGCTCCGGCCTCAGCAGCAGCGATAGCTTGAACTTTAGAGAACATGAGGGTGAGATTGCAGTTGATACCGTGATCCTTTTGTAAAATGCGAGCAGCTTGAATACCCTCCCATGTGGAAGCGATCTTGATAAGAATGCGGGATTTGTCTACACCGACGCTTTTGTATAGCTAGTCCATGTTAGCCAATCTATGGGATTGAGAGCATTGAGTAACAGGTACCTCGATAATGTGAAGAGCCTTGTCCACTGATCCCTTGGTGTCGAAAGAGAATCTCGCATCAACTTCGGTTGAGACCTTTCCTGGAACAACGTTCAGGATCTCCTTTCCGAATTCGACTAGGAGACGATCGAGAGTGGCATCAACCTTCTCATCGATATCCTTTCCGTGCTCCTTTCCATATGCGACAGCAACATCGATAAGTTTGGCATATTCGGCCTTTTTCGACGCAGCAAGGATGAGAGATGGGTTGGTAGTGGCATCTTGGGGCTTGTACTTGGCAATTGCTGATACATATTAGCTGATAGTTATTGGGAAGAAGGTGGCGGTTGGCATACATGCAAAATCACCTGGAGGAGTAAATTAGCTTCGGTTTGACATTTGGTTAACTATGAGACTTACCAGAGTCACTGACGACAGTCTTCAATCATGGCAGACAGTTAGCAAGTCAATTCTCAACTTCCACCAGCGTATTGATGTTGTTATTGCTCTCAAACAATAAATGTCTCAATTGTTTACCGTGCTCTCTTCGGGAGCGGAGGGGGAGTAACTTACGGTGCCAGTGGCCTTCAATTGATCGAGAGAGGAAGACATGGTTGGTATAGAGCTGTGATTTATTTTTGGGGATGGAGGAAAGTATTTGTAGAAATGGGTTATTTTGTGGCGATTTGGAAGAAGGAAGTAGAATCTTTGTTGGGTGACGGAGTTTCTTGTCCCATCTATTTTACCCCTCCAACGTAATGGCAGTGACCCCACTACGTGCCGTTAGTAATCTCCTTGCACCCACCCGCTAGGAGCACCGGCAAGAGCTCAACTGCTACTCAACGTGTTGGTTCTTAATAACACCTCACATGGTGATGATTCACGCTACCCAGCTCGTCCTGTTCTGCTTCTAGATCTATCGCAGCTGCCTTTGATGTTATTAAACCATCAACTCGGAGATCTGTGCAGTGTTCAGCTCATCTGACCCCGTCATTTGCCCCACGCCCAGTTTTACTAAGCACACGCCCCGTCCCACGTCTTCAGCCTACTAGCGAGCCAGCGAGCCAGCCTACCAAGAAATCCACGGAGAACATCGGCGCGAGGGGGGGCGTCCACCTTTGCATTAGTAACATCCCATTTACGAACATTCGAGTCATATGTTTTGCTGCGCGATCATGCTTTTGAAGATTTCTTGCTTTGTTATTCCCAATCTTCTCTTCGGAATTTGATTCCCATGACTAGAGCTATGTGGCCTGTTGAGTCTTTTATGCTGTTTATTATTTTCCACGCTATTGGAGGAGAATTATCTTCTTCTTCTTCTTGCAAGAAAGGTTGAATTGAACTCGTCTCGAGACCTTAGCATGAACACGATTGCTCGTTTGTGGCTGCTATTGGTGAAGACCTCCGAGCACACCATACTCTGAGACATGGAAAGTAGCGTAGATATTATGATATGGACTTGATGTTTGTTATGTGGATTTACTTCTCATTTTCAATCTTTGCTCGCATGAAAGTAATTGTTCACCATTTCCTTAGGCTCTCCGTTAATATCACAGCTGCTGCAGTTTAGTATTTGTCTTCAAACTCACGGCAGCTCTATTCTCGGATAGAGGCTTTCAAGCTCCGCAATTGAACTAAACGACATTGATATTCGAGAATTTGGCCAGATACGCATCCTTCCATGTATTTCCCACGATTCTAAAGGGTGGCATTTTTGGCCCCCATTGATTCGTGGTCTAACCTTCTGTCGCATCTCCTTGCGGCGCCTACGGTAGAAAATTATATAGCTCCGAGGAGGTACTTCAGAACCTGAGATCGTCAAACTCGGTAGTGGGATGGCCAGACTTTCTGTCTTCTAATCTCCTATTTATTCGTCTTCTCTTATTAAATCCAGAACAAGTGTGAATTGCTTTGGACAATGTACATCAGTTTTTATCTGGGAGCCATCTCCCCAAGATATACTTATATAGTTCTGAACAATTTCTAGAAAGGGTATTTAGTTATACTCTCCGCCGTTCTCAATTCTTCCAACAGTGATAGTAGTGTCTTTGATTGCAAACCGCCCCTTGTTATTTCAGGAAATTTTTCATTAAGATGTTTCGGATCCTGATCCCCTGGACCGAATTGACAAGAGTCAGGAATTTTAGTAGAAACTTCTGCCAAGATAAAAAGTAGCACAGCATACTCTAGTGTATTAGATTTGGTTTATTAGATCGATTAAGCTTGCTAGGTGACAAAAGAAGCTATTTTGCATTCTGTTAGTACATGGAGAAACCACTTGGCAATATCACTGAATGGTCGTTTGCCTTAAAGCAGGTCGTTTAGATGGTTTAAAGTGATTTGAAAAATCGTTTCAGATCTCGCTAATCGTTTGCGACATTGCAATATTTCGCCTTCCTGCAGCTTCGGTCCAGATTACCTGGGTTGATACACTATAATAAAAGATAATTCAAACCATTGGCTTAAGATGTAAGATGCTTATGTCATGATCCAAAAAGTTAGCCATAATTTTAGTAAGATTTGGCAGCCTTCAGCTCTACTGAAAACTTCACTTCTTGCCGTACTACTACCCAAAAAACTGGATTTCATTATTCTAACAGGTTCAGAATTAAATATGACTTTAATAGGTTTGGAAAAGCCGTGCTGAATACTAAAAGTAATGGGGTCGGTGCCTCAAAAGTCATTTCCTCGCTTAATAACCAGGGCTGATATTTGTCCGATCTCACATCATCCACAAGCAAACACATATACTTTCAACTTCAACCTTTACGTTATTACCATAGTCATGGATAACCAGAACCCACCCCATGTGGTAGATACCCTCCTGGTGCTGCCCGAGTGCGATCGATCTAAAGTTGCAACCCAGCTAGGTGCATCTGAATATCCAGCTGCAGTTACTCCCCTTGGTCAATATTTCACTCCGGGAGAACTGGAGGCTCTTAGACCAGTGATACAACATCTCTATATTGATGAATGCTACACATTCCGACAAGTTCAGTTGTATCTTCACACCCATCACAACTATCTTCCTACGTGAGTAAGGTCTTGGATCTCCCCAGCTAGATTTATCGGATTTCCCATGCTAAACATCGGCCAAAAAAAAACAGAGAGCGACAATTTGCACGCTTACGTAGAAAATGGGGAATGAAAAAGAATGCTAGAAGTGGTGAGCGAGAACGGCTCTTGAAAATGCTCGAGGACAGTGATATATCAGAAGACGGAAAGGTAGGCACGATATCACTTAGTAACGCCAAGGTGAAACGGTGGCGTAGAGAAATTGCTCGGTCTTTTGAATATAGAGGCAAGCTGGACATACTGGACTGAAAAACATAATATTTATTTGCTAACCGTGACATAGCCCACAACACAAGTAACACTTCTCATTCAAGCAAAGGTCAAATTTCCAGATCTGTAGTCGCAGAACCCAGCTTGATAAGACAACCTATAGCTCATGAGTTTCGTTTCACAGAAAATATACTGGCCTCGATTCATTCATATGTGGCTGGAATATCTGATCAAGGAAAGTGGCTCCCTATCTATGATGGCAGCTCAATTCGAAGCGCGCATCAAAATGAAGGCATCAACAACTTGTACATGTTCCACGCAAATTGTCTAGTCTCCTTCGAGCTTATGCAAGACAAAAAGTTCGTTGAAGGGCGAAAAGTCCTGTCGGGTGCTTGTAGCGCACTCCATCACGTCATCAGAGCTGGTCATCTGGAAACCCTCAATTACTTACTCTCAACTTTCTCTGTCCTGATCAGAGGAATATTTGGACAACTTAATGATGTGCTAAATCTCCTTAGAGGTTACATCGGGCAAGTAGCCATGGCAGTTCTACCGGAAAATCACCCTTGGAGAACAATCTGCTACTTGTTAGCAAAGATCGACAGGAAGGGACTTGATCAAGCAATCAATTTGGCTGTGGGTTATCTAGGAGATGTTTGGCTACGTAAAAATGTTCGTCAAATTCATGTATTAGGTTTTATGGCTTCTGTGGGAGATTTCTAGGAGCAAATTGTTTGCTTATGTTGCCTACTTTGGCATCTAGCGACCCCAAACATCTTGTATACGGCTACAGCTCTTATATGAAACATACTAATTATTTATAGGGATTTTTCAGCCGGATGAGTATTCATAGTCGTCTCTGTTACATTGAAAATTCCAATGTGAATAGGCCTGCAGACGGAGAAGCTGCCCTAAGAAGCCTATTGGCGAAAGTACGGACAGAGTATCCTGTCAAATCCATTGAGCTCGGCGTTATGAACCATTTAGCTGCCAACCTCAAGGGGCAAAACCGCTTGAAAGAATACGAGATTATGGGCAACGAATGTGTTATAGCTGCTCGAGCATCTGGTCAAAGTGCTAAAAAAGACCTTATCGTCGCATTGACACATTTAGCAAGAGCCCAGTACATGCTTGGTAAAAACGACCTGGCAGAAAGACACCAGCGAGAAAGTGTGGTCAACTCACTTGCAATACCAGCTGATTTGCCTTTGGGCATCCGCAGCTTGAGCAGATTAGAATCCTGGATTCGAGAATGGGGCCGTACGACGGAAGCTGATAAGCTAAAAGAAGAGATTGATAGCTTGGTGGAGCGCGACACTGCAGATAAGGAGGGTGTATACTAGCCGCTTTGGTGGCATCCGCTTCGAAGTTGAGGAATAATGTAGGGGCAATAAGGAGGTTTGCTGGCGAGGTATTGAGGAGACTAGTCCAGTTTTAAGGCGATAAATAAGGCTATGCTCAACGGTGTGGATGGGAACTGCTAACTTGCCGACCCCCGCTTCGAGAACGAGGTGGTCAGACTCTGTTAGTGAGAGTAAGTAAGTCGTACTATTCCCCACGGCCCGTTTGTCCTACAGTAGTACTTTTGAAATGTACAACTCTAATATTGCAAACAGGATTGGATACACAAAGCGTAGTCCTGAACCATTACTATTACAATAAATATTTGGATTGTTGATATCAGCAAGTTAATTTGAAATGTATCAAATGAATAATAAGAGGAACAATGGAGCGGACTAGAGGTAGGCACGTGTATAGATGTATTTTATGAAATTCCTCCTCTAATTTAGATCATATTTTCTCATGACCACCAGTAGAAGCCTGAGGGATGCATACTTTACAAATATTCTACTCTTGTTCCTTATTCTTCTTTAGTGCTTGTATATTTTGGTGAACACATAAGCCTATGAACCTCAAATCTGAACCGAAATAGACGATAGAGGTCTTTTTTTCTATCCAGTCGTTTAGGCACCCGAAATCCAAGCACTCTTCCCATCCCTAAAGGAACAAACTGTGACTATCTACCACCTAAATCACTTCACAGAATCTAGCTCTTTAAGCGCCGGCTGCAACCGAACCTATCTGACTAATTGTATTCTATATTTCCAATTTGACTTGTCCCGTACGATCAGTAATATTGACATTTTTCTACATTAGCGCCGAATTCGTGCCAATTGGACTGATAGGGCTGAATTGCCAAGTCACTTAACGCAATTCGGTGAAGTCATCAGCCTCGGCCAAGACATTTGTGGGGTCGAAATAACGGTGCTCCCTTAAAACTACAGTGTCAGACTTCCCAATCCCATGCTGCATGCTGATTATTAAGTCAGCCTGCTTTCAGCCTCGACGGGATCTTGACAGGAAGAGCGGGTTCCTCCGTTTCAATAGTGATTATTGGTCGTTCCTAGCCGAATTTCAAAGAATGGAAATGTTCCCGCCCCAAGGACCTTTCTTAAAAGAATCCATAGCTCCTAGAAAGGTGAAATATGGCTGGAGGGAGGGAGTTCCTATGCAGCTGAGGCTTGATACCGACATTTTGTGGCGGGTGTCTTAGTAATGCCTCGCTAGTTCCAGGGGCAGATGAAAGCTCAGATATAATGTCACCAATATGGTCTTTAAATGTAATATCTGCTTCATTTTCATTTTCATTTTCATTATCGAACATCATGCATTTTAATTATTCTCTTAAGTTTGTTTTGTCCCTCCTAGTATTAGGTCTGGATAACATAGCAATGGGGCAGGCCCTTGGTGCTTTCTATTCTTCCCTCGGTCCTGGAGTTGTTGTACTAGACCCAGTCAATCGCCAGTTTATGTACAACTTTTGCTCAGAAACGGGCTTTCATCAGATGAATCGCATCACACCCAATGTTATTCCAAAGAACAGTACAGACATTGCAGTTACAGGATACAGTAATGGGCAAGGAATTTATGTGAGCAACTCTATCTACTATTTTGTACTCATTCATTTACTTTTGCTTTTTGTTGTTATTTTAACAATCTGACGTTTATAGGCTTCAGTATATTACCAGACTGCGGATAACAGCATAGTCCAGCTTAATCTCAAATGCTCTCGTGTAAATGGGACATGTTCCAATTTTGGGGAACTCTATATAACTGCCAAAGCAACGAATCAAGCCAGTCCACGGACAAGACTGGCAGCAGTTCTGATCTCGAAGGATGTCGGTTATCGCGTGACCTACGAAGATATAAATGGTACGCTGCGACAATTTGACTACGCTCAAGATTCTAAAGGTGTAATCACTCCTTGGTCGGATGGAAAACGCATTGGTAACACCACAATTACGGGCAGTGGTCACGCATTGGCCAGCACTTATGTCTACAAGTCAAACTTGACAACCGATCCAATACCACAGACAGTATTTCATCTGGTTGATAACACCATCCAACCTCAAACATCTTTCGTATATTCAAATTGGACTACCAGAGCAACTAGTACTGCACGGCGCAGTCTCAAGTATAAGCGAGACAACGAATTTATAGTATGGACCTCAAGTAAGACCTTCCATCATAATCCTACTCATATGATCTATTGATCTATCTACTGACACTTTTAAGGGCCTGCTATTAAAGATCTCCCTTTCTGGAACCCAACCAATGCCTCCTTTGCAGCCTTGAATTACCGCAAATCAGAGTATGTTTTCTATATCGACATGAACCGCCAGTTGCAAATGATCCGATCACAAGACGGCAATAATTGGACTGCCCAGCCAAGGATGGATTCGACAAGGTGGCCGCTGGCTGATGAACCTAATTCTCATATTGCAGCCATCGAATCTACCAACAAGAATGATACTTCTGCATATGTCTATTATACTTCAGGCCAAAAGCTTATACAAGCAAGGATGTTGAATGACACATGGATTCCATTTACTGAAGTGGAGAAGCCTTGGCCTCCAGTCAACACTACGAATACTGAGCCACCGCAGACCAAAAACAGAACTCGATCCATAACGATTGCTGCAGCAACTTGCGGTGCTGTTGTCATCCTTCTATTGGTTTTCGTCTTCATGTGGTATACATACCGTAGAAAACGGAATGCAGCGGTCATAGATAACGGGAATAGCACGAAAGATCAGACAACCGGTGATTCTAGCAATCTTGATTATACTGGAAAAGCAGAATTACATGGCGAATCGGATATCAATGAGTTGGACCACGATCCTGAGTGCTTACTTCTTCATCAGCTCCAGCTGATACGACATCATGAGCTAGTAGCAGGCATCCCAGTGGAGATAGATGGCACGCTTTGTCATTGTGAGCTAGGTTACAATCCAAGATACGAAATGCCAGGTTGCATTGGAGCAAAGGAACTGGACGGTGGTTTCGAAAGCTCTCAAACTCCGAGTGAGAACACTCAAGGGGCTTCAGTCGACACTCCAAAAGACCAGCTTTCCGTACAAACACAGGGAACGGCTCCGGATACTGAACTGCCGAATTGGTCTTGGGACATCTTAAGGAGGGAAAGAGAAGAGATCGAAGTGCGGAATAGAAAAGAGCGCGAAGAAGCGGAAGATTTGGTTTCACCTATTTGATTAATCTCGACGTTCTTCTTGCCTTGAGATTTCATTACTATTTAAAAGATCCATATCAAGCTTTAGATCAAATAGAATCTAGAATGTTCTGATATTGCTGGCGATAACATATACTGCCTTGCTGAAAAAAGATGAACTTTGATGCAATGAGCCTCATCAAAATTTTACCGGCCGTTGCAACCTGCAAGTCATTGAACGGTTTAAACATTGTGTGGTTTAAACACATCATGAACCAGAGACGCACAGCAAGAATTGCTTCACCTCTAATATTACAATCACACTATAACATTCAACCAATTCTTGTCTGCGTCTTGTTGTACAGTACCATGCCTGGATTCGCACAGAGTATATATCTTTTCGGAAACCTTCGCATACTGTGTGTACCTTTCTTTCAACTGGCCACCAATCTCCAAATATCTTTCCAAGGCCTTCCTCTCAATCCCATTATGTTTTTTCTAGAAATCACCCAATAGCTTCCTTAATTCCTTGGTGATTTGCCCTCCCCACCACACTCGTCAACCTCTGACGTCCCGACCCCAAGCAATCAAGTACATCACCGCCAAACCCGTCAAACTCAGCGCACTATGTCTGAGAATATCAAACTTTTCTTCACCTTCACCCTCTTTACCCTGTCTTCTTCGCTGAAACCAAGCATCAGCCTTCAAAACTCAACCGAAATAAAGTAAATAGCTCGCACTCACACGTACTTCAAAATGACCTTCATTAGGCAATGTAGCTCTTGGTTTTGGAAACGCCATACGGGGAGTTGGCGGAGGAGGTGGTGGAATGTTTTGGTCAACCTCTTCTATGAGACTTGGTTCTGGGGTTCGTGGCCGTGACGCTGACATCCTTTCCATCGCTTGATATCGTTATGTCGAGCTTGAACTAGAGATGATCCAAAGCCAGGAGAAAAGAGAAGTGAAAAGAGGCGGGCGTTGACGGTATATGGGGAGGTGGGAGGTGGGGAAGGGAGAAACTGGGGAATGGAATGTAGATGTGGAGGTATGAGACAAGATTTTTCTACTCCTGCGGGGATCGAGAATTCAACATGATACCCGCATCACGATGACTAAAAACTCCAGTTCAAGGAAAATAAGTTCATGGAAGCTTCTCGATAGTCTATGTGGTTTTCACCTTCCCGTTTGTCTCCCATTCGCTGTATTTCCAAAGTGCCCAGGTAAGTACAGCGACAACTGGCAATGACCAGCGACCAATGATATATGAAAGGGCGATGATTGTGAGGAATGTAATGAATAATCCGGCAAAGAAATTCATAAGGAGTTGTATGTCTTTGCTTTTCATCATCCTTGGGAGTAGGTTAGTCATTATCAAAGAGAGAAGCAAGGGGGGAGGACGAAAGGGACTAACTTCGATAGTGCCATGGTTGGATGCGGATTCAGGAGTGAGTTCTTGGAGATTTATTGTCGATGATGAGCCGTTTCCTAGGCCGAAGAGATCCCATACTTTAAATACTCCAGTTAGTGGGTGCTCTTTATGTATAAGCTCAAGTATCTGAAATCAAAAAAGTTACATACAATTTCCGGGCCACCCCCTTACAATATCAGGAGATACAGGCGAAGCTGGAGATTGCCGCGTAGGAATTTTGGAAGATGGTAAGTCCAAGACAGTTTTCTTACATCATCGTTGGACTCGATGAGAGTGGTGTTTGGGGGTAGGGAAGAAATGGAGGGTTCGCCATCCTTAGAACTGAGAACGGCGAATGGTGTTTCTGATGCTTTACTTTCGTCGATATTAGTCGATTTGGAAGAGTCAGACGCGGTAAAAGGTCTTTGACCTGCCATTGTGGAATACAAGAAATAAGCTAAGTGTGTTGGAAAGTTCGAAGTATGGTTCCTGGGAAGATGAATTGAGTGACGAGATTTCAGGGATACTTGCTGACTGTGTATATGCAATATATGCTGGAGCAAGAGTAATCGATTTTTAAGTTTGCCTACAGTGACTCTAATGACGATATTGAGTAGAGGGTTGCGAGCTCTCTCAAAGAAAAGGATGACATTTTAAAGGTCACCGAATAACAAGAGAGTGGATGGAAAGTGAGATTACATGGCATGGACAAACAAAGAAACAGCATGAAACGAGACTTGCGAAGTGTTAATGGTCAATGACTGAAAGAACTCTGGCTCTTGTCCAAATCCGAAACACAAGTTATTGCAAACGCGTTGCTGAAAACGGACAAAGCTCCTGGACATCCGACTTGTACCTCCTCATTGTTTCTTTATTTGTTTGGAGTATTATGCACATGTTTCAGAATTTGCGACGTGCAGCAAATGCGCTTTCTATACTTCTGATTTGTTGTTGAAGATCTTGTATTGGCTATAATAGTGGGGATTTCGTTGACGGAGATCAGTGACCGGCTGCTTCTCGATGTATCTAGACTCTATCGCCCTAGTATATGAGGTTTTTGATTGGACTTTAGGTTTGAATTATAAGTAATTGATAGATATTTTGCGCCTAAGTGACCACTTCCTCCCATCCCCCTTAAAACCTGAGGCCCAAAACCTCGAGATATGGTATGATTTGATCATATCTTACCTAAGCCACACGATCTCCGACAAGGCCATCTCGCCTAGCCTTCTTGATGGCCTTCTGTTTCGCAGTTCCCAGCCCATCAACGCCATGCTCCTGCCCCTTACCCAACCAAGGTTTTTTGGAGTCACCCAACATACTCCCAGCCAAGAAATAAACAATTAAACCAAGCACAATCATCACAAACGCAATTGGATACAAATAGTAAATCGTGTATCCAAACACCTTGATGCCAATAATTACACCCCAGAAATTACCAGTCAAAAGACTAATATCGAAGAAAACTGCTGAAGCCATGCGGAAGATGACTGGAGCAAGAGAGTAGAAGATGAAGAGGATTAGGGTGTAACCAACGAGATACCCAGCCACATCTCCATCCCAGGTTGCGCCATGGAAAGCATCGCGGTCGAAGATGGCGGCTGTGACACCGTTGATGACAATACCGAAAATTCCAAGCATACCGAGAACTTCATATGCGGGACGCTTTGACACAAACCATTCCTCAAATACATTGGAGAGACCGTAGCAGGTTGCACCAGCAAGACCAAAGAGATCACCTTTGACTTGGGTGGGTATGAAGGCGCCACTACCACTGGAGATGTGATCAGATGCCAGGAGCAGACCCATGCCACCGCAGCAAATCAGTATACCGAGGACTTGTGTCCACTTGTAGCGAACCTTGAGGATAAAGAAGGATACTAGTACAACCATGACAATAGACCAGAAATTTAGAAGTTGAGCAGATAGGAGGTTTGTGTAGCGGTATGCCAGAACAGTTAAGTAGTTTCCTTCCACATCCAATAAGGAGAGGATGGCATACTTCCATCCGTCGACGAGAAGCAGTTTGAAGTACTTCTTGAGTCCATAGCGGTATACAGTATAAGAAGTGTAGACAATTGTAAGAAGGATGTAGTTGAAAAGTGTTTGGAAAGCTGGAATTGATGTCCCCTTGTTGACGAGGAGGGTAGAGAAGGTGTTGGTACCAGTGATGCAAAGGGCGAGAATTTGTCTGTCAAGTGTCAATTTCATCCCATCTCACGAATGGCTTCCAACATACCCAAGAGCCAATACAATCAAAAAGTCTTTGGAAGACAAGTAAGAATACCACTTCTGGGTTTGCTCGAGCGCCGCAAGTTCCTGCTCCACAACAGTATTGTCAACCACTACCCCATGACCATCAATGCCACTCGCACCATTGTTGTTCGTCTCTAATCTGCTGTTCCCTTGATCGTTGACTGTGCGCTCATGCGCCGCGGAGCCGGGGGATTCCATTGTGCCAAATCCTAGATCTCCTACGAAATTATATGCAGAAGTGTGAACCTCGTCGTCAGAAATATGTACAAGAAGAGGAATTGTAGATTGATCGGTTGAATCCACGGTGTAGATTGTAAAAGGTAAAAGGTAAACGGTAAAGGTTTTCTGAAATGAAAATTAAGGTACTAGATATCTCGCGAAGTCGTGAAGTCTTTCTGTCTCCCCAAAGGCAATGAGCGCAAAGACTTCAAGTCGCTCACTGGAATAATTATAACTCGTTTGATCGCATTGACGACGTGGTCAATGATAGGAAAGGTGCTGAACACCTGAAAGGCGGATGGGGGTGACTTTTATGTAAATGTCGAGATTGGATATGGTGGGGGGAGCCGAAAAGATCTTTTCCTGCCGCGACCCGCGCCGAGTAGCTGGTTCGGTAGTTGATTGGATCACGAAAAGTCATAGCGGCAAATACGCTGATGGTGTGGATCCTTCGGGTCGGGCAGCAGCGAAATCTAGACGACACGCCAAGAGAATTGAAAAGCAATATTGAGGAACGTGATGAAGAAGAGGCGTACAGGATGATGATCTGAGAACGGGAAGCGGTGAGATGGTGGTTCGGATGGGAGACACTCAAGGTTGTGTGGTGAGAAAGAACGGCACAACACTGATCTGTGTGTGGGTGCTGTGCCCTTGGAAAATGATCACAAGACAGCCAACCAGTTAGAGTACGAGTTATTCTAACAGGCATTCCTTAGTTCAAAGGATGGAATCCCTATCTTTGTCTTGGGCTCTAAAATTGAAAGATAGCCAAAGCAAGTGCTACAATATGTATGTCATGCTCTGTACTGTACAACAATTTGCAAGTTAAAAGAGACCACTTGTTTGCTTTTTCTAATAACCTTTAGCTCCAATAATTAGCAGTGCGCGTCAAAATAAACATATCCATTATCTGTTTTATAACATGGGTTGTTGATTATATTCATTGTTGCAGCTTGTTTCCTTGAGATATGACTGGAGGTTTGGATCTTGATCAAATGGTCTACTCTTCATATCAGCCACTGCAATTACTTTTGGGCTGCATAAGCCTTTGAAAAGAAATACTTAATATAAATCAAGGTGGCTGGAAGTGGACATCCGCTTTGTGGAATTCTGGGAGTAGCAGAATCATTTCTTTACCATTAGATCTTGAACTCCAGGAATATCGGACCATCTATGCCCAAGAACACAATCAATAGCATGTCTGCGCTAGATAGATTTGCCACAGTTTTCTAACGTCCGTCCCTGTGTGCCGAGACGCACCCTGTGCCGAGACGAATTTACAGTTTTGGAATCACAAATTTATACCTAGCAAGTCTATGAAGTTATAGTTCAAATATCCTCTTCTTCAATTATTTTCCACAGAAAGACTACTTAAGTATAAGCAAAAGACTGTGGTTGATTATACTATGGATCGTTTTGTTTCCGTCACCGATCGCCGCTTCTACTATCACCCCTGTTTTATCGTGACCGCTAAAGTCTTTTCAATGTTCAGAACACTTAAAGAACATTCCTTACCAAGACATTATGTCTCCAATTTTTGAAGGCGATCAGAGAGGAAATAGATGCAGCCCAGGAGTTAGTCGGTGCGACAAAAGGGGTTTCCATGTTTCAGTATTTAATCACGTGACTTGGGGGATAAGACGTGCTAAGTTCACTTCCAGGATCGCTATTTCACACTTTGTCGTGGCTTGTGTCCGCTGTCACGTGCGTGGCGCAGGACCATGTTTCCTTTGAGGTCGAAATACATATCAAAAATCATGATTGGTCAAGTGAGCGAGAAATTTTACAAAACCAATTTAGAACGATTAAAGCTCGATGTGAATAACCTGGGTTGCAAAATAAATAAAAATGAAAGAGGTCATAATATGATAAGTACAGGTCGATGATCATCTATCACCATAGCAGCCCGAAAACAGCACTGGATACATTCATTCGTTCGCAATATGCAATGCGCTTTTGGTGACGACGAGGGAAATTTTTCGAGAAACAGTAGGGCGCAACGGAACGGTTGACCGCCTCTAGCAAGACCGATTTGTTTTCCGCTCAGTTCATACATTTCCAGCCTATCAGTACTGGCCTTGATTGAAATGACATTCGTACACCCGTAAATGCGACAATTGACTAAGCCTCTAGCTAAGCAAGCCTCGTACACTAATTTTGCCGGCGGAATTTGAACAGTTATTCCCATCTTGTCCTTGAGGTTGTAGTTCACTCTCAGACTATGAACTTTCTCCTCTGCAATCATGGAGATATCAGTAAAGTCTGGAGGGGGTTCGTCCTTCGGGGCAGTCGGACACCATTCAGTGTTCTCTCGATCTAAGACGAAGTCGAAGGATCTCCCATGTCGCTCAATGTTGCCACGTACGACACGAACTCGTCCGATTGCTTCTTTATCAAGTGACAAGTCGCGCAGGATATCGAGGTAAATGCAAAGGCCGCCTGCTGAAATCGCAGAGACGTTGGATGGAGTAATCAGGTCAAATGTATCTCGACCAACAAAGAGTCTTAGACCTTCCCGAAGGCCCTCTGCTAGAGCTTCATCCTCGTAGTCATCGAGACGTGGGGTCGTCTCAAGAACGCGATAAATGGGACCGATGTACTCCATTTCTTCAGATACCTTCTCGCCCATTCTCTGTCGTCGTTGCTTTATATAGAACAGTTCCAAGCCAGCCCTTGAAGGATTAATGCTTTCTGTAACGATGAAGCTAGCCAGCGTACGGGATAATGTTACTATTGTTTCGAAGAGCGTCGCCAAGCAAAAGGTATCAACCTCCACAAAAGCTCCACCTTTGCAGCTGCCACACTGACATCTGGCTTCAATCAGTTTGAGGTTTTGTTCGTATGTCGTCATCGCTTCTTTGAGACTCATTTTCGCGCCCTCTTCCATATGCTCTTTAACAAACTTCAACTCTGGGAACCATGTGACAGTGTTCTCAACGAACCCCAAGCCACTTACAGCGTCACTATAAGATCGCCAATCCTTTTTAATGTCTTTGCCAAACGCTGAATCGCTACTCACAATGGCCTTGAAGATGCGGGCTGCACAACCCAAAGCATTGCCGACGACCAGTGGGGTATCTAGAAGCTCTTTGAATTCTTTTCCAAATGCAGCTGCTAGACAAGTGTCCCAGCGAAGCCTTCCACTCATTGTGGTTGTCTGAAGACTTTCATGTGCTAAATTTAGGAATTCAGCACTGTCTCTTAGGTGGTAGGTGTTTGTCGTCAGTTCCATCCGTCGGAAATCTACGGAATCAAATATAACGTGAACCTGCGCAGGTCGAGATTCCGAGGCGTTAGAGTAGAGTGATTGCCCGTCACAAGAAATGGCCACAGGCAAATCGAGAAGCCAAACAGCAACAGCAGCAAGCCAACCGCATGCAGGACCTCCCGTAATTGACATGGACTCGATCTCGTTGCAGCTGACTTTGCATAGTCCTGTCAATGCTGCTGCAAAATCACTAGGGTAGGGAAAACCTCTGCCAGTAGTACACCCGTGTACGTCACCTACGTATGTCGTAAATAGAGTTGTCGATGGCCCGAAAGACATGAATTCTTCAGCGAGAACCGGGAACGTAGTCATAGCAAACACTCCTGAACACGCTTTTATAAGCGCCGACCACTGAAGTGGCGATGGAACAAGATGCTCGGGAGCTTGGTAGGACACAGTTATCTCATGCAATACTTCCGCCCCAAGATCTGGATGGAAACATTCGCCTATGGCGGCGCAAAGTGCCAATAATGTTGTGCCTTGGTTGCTGTTCCCCAAGCTTCGCACAAGACTTCTTATACCAAACCCAAACCAGATGATGTTCCCAAAGCTGCTGTATGACCTGAGACTTTGCAACGCTTTTTGTACGTTGGTCCTGCCAGCATGCCCAAGGCGGAAATTCTGAAAGATGGCTTGGCCAACTGAGACAGTGAGGGCATCGACGCCGGCAGAAGACAGTCGAGCTAGAACTCCAATCGAGAAAGAAAGAGTTTGCTGCTCAAGATTGACCCAGTCTACCGTCCCTTGCTGGCTGAAAGTGTTGGCAACGATTGGGAGAGGGGTCGGTCCTTCAGAACTCATTTTGTGAGTCTGACCTGTGCTGTTAGTTTCCCCCAATACTTTATGCAAATTAGATGGGTCAATACTAACGTAAATTGCTAATGATGGTCGACGAGGCGTTTCGTTTGATTGTTCTAAAGCAGAAGATGAAGGAACTATTAGATTCTAAGCTTTTGCAAGCCAAGTAATAGTGCGCCGTCAGTGCAGCTCAAGCACCTATCACCATCTTTGAACCAGAAGATTGGCGAGCCGCCACCTTCTCAGCTTATCTCCATATGTGAGCAGCCTCTGCGCAGCCAACTAGGGCTGGACCTTGGTGAGTGCGTAGTCATTGTCCACAACCTGTGTGGAGGAAGAGTCTTGGCGGGCCCCAGAATCTGCCTGGGTGTGGTGACTTGCTGGGTGCTCTCGTCCGGATGATACAGTCTGTACCAACCAGAAGGATAAGGGCAAGGGCGAAAAGAGTGTGCAGATCCAAAGGATGGACTGGATTTACGCGAACACATCACCAGTTGTGATTTGGCTTGGCGCTTATCATGGATTCTACGAGACGGGATCTTGTCCAGAGTCATCAATCACAGGGGAAGATGAGTGCGAACACAAACGTCAAATACAAGTGGCATTTGATTACGTTCGGTGCGAAAGCGGATGGCGAGTCCTACTGCGCTGGTACTTGCAAGCTCGGCGCCATTGGATTTATCGATACAGCAGGTGTCCACCCAGAAGTATTGTAAGCCATCGCGTTTTACCTGTTCTACGCAGAAGCGTATCTTCTTAAAACCAGCCTTCTTTGTACCGTTTCCATTCTACATATCCTCAAAGGTGACCTCCTCTTCTTCCCATATATGCGAAAGTATAGCATACTCGGGTATATTGCTCTTGCAGCAATCGGCCAAGCTGAAATCGCTGCCGCCGTTATAGCATAGCAAACGTATCATTCGACTAGACTCGAGGATCGTGGGAGGAAAGCTTATCGGTAGTTGTTGAGCCGTGAAAAGAGTGTGGATGTAGAGAGAGGTGAAGGTTGTAGAAGACGTCGCGTTGAGGCTAGCACACTCATCTGAGCGGCAGCCTCGCGGCAATGACACCAAGGAGCATTACTGCGGAAGACCTGCCAATCGCATTGGCATATCGCAAAAACTCAGGAAGTCATAGCGGTTAGGTAGGATGCTAGGAACCACGCTCGATTGAGTATGATGTGCTTATGTCGCTGAGGGAGGAGCTGAAGGTGATGTACAGTGAATGATTCCCAAGCTTTTTGACTTTCTGCCATGCTCGGAATGTCGAGCCCTAAATATCAGGCTAACATCTCTCCTGCAGATTGTACCAGATATGAAATGCGGGGAATGGCGCCCTAACCAAATCTCGTTAGTCGCTCCAACTGGAGGCTCGCTCCGACATCAGCCAGAAATGGAGGGGTAGTCTGTGCTCAAATCATTTTTAAGCGAAACACCGCGAAGCCGATTTGGCAAGCTACTGTAAGATGCCGACATGTTGTCAAACCAGATCGTATTTTCGTAGGAAAAGGATGGCCAATTTTTGGCTCCGCACAGGTCACTTTCTAGCTTAATCGGAGGATTTCGGAAACCGGGGATCCCCGGTAAGGTACGGCCAGCTACAAACGTCGCAGCCACCACACCTTTTGCAACCCCTAAAGTCTTACCGAGGTTACTACAGCCACACCACCACTGACCAAGATCCTTGGTCGCTTGATTGGAGGAGGTATTAGCCTATGTAGCGATGGCGTATGCCATGGCCCACTCTAGCTGCCATAACACTGAGAATAAACTTTTAGCATTGTGATCAAACTCGGAAGTCCACATCTGATCGTTCTATAAGTACATTAGGGAAAAGAGCTTCGTGGTAGTGTCGCGGGTCGACGGGTCCTGATATAGGTTGAAACGAGGCTCTCTATAAACTCATAAGGGCGACGACGACGCAATGATAATTTTCAGAATTGATAAGTCAGGAGTGTTTAGGAGAGGCATATAAAACATTTGCAATCAAAGAAAGATAGAAAACTCCACATGTTTATAGATTTACATTTGATTAAACTCGAAGTACCTAGGTTATGTCTCGTCACGGGGTGCGTCTCGGGACACAGGGATAGACGTTGTGTTAACTTTTTTAAGAACTTCATCGCATATGCCTTGCTTTGTATTCCTTGCTTTGTATTCTGTTTCCGTACTAAAAGAGCAAAACTCCTCTCCTTGGATAGTCTCAAAAAGCAATAGACTTATTGCTCAAATGGTTAAACATCACATAATCAAGCTTCTGTACTATGTGGCAAAATTGATGAACAGTTAACTCCCTGAACAATGCTACCCTACTAATTTGAGTCCTTCTAAGGTTAGTTATAGTGCAGAGACAAAATTCACGCGTGGCTAGATTCAAATAGGCCTAGCTTCTATGATCAGTGCAGCAGAAATACACTGTACCGTAATTAATCCTAAAAATAAAAACGCGAATGAAAAGGAAATTCCGCTAGTGATTTTCATAATTTGTTCAACAGTAAACTAACAGTGAATAGACCTGAGATATGAATTTGGGTTGACTAGCCCTTTGAACTCAGTCCTATTATAACAACTCGATGCAATAATAAAGAGCGATACCCTTATTTTTAAAGCACTACATTTGATCTAGCAACCTCACAGTTCAACTAACATCAAAGCATAGACAAATGAACATAGCTAGACAAAGAATGCCTTGCGTTTAACCTTCGTTTACCTGGAGGCTAGTTAAGGCTTTCTAGAAAAGAGAAACTAGCACTTTAGCCTCAGGTAAAAACCAGATCACGTTTTCCGAGTGAATCGGGAACTAGTATTCGCTAGTGTTAGGGTGATGCTGTGAAGCAGTATTAAAAACCGAAGGACGACGCGGAATCTCTTCTTTCAACACATAACAGCTTACATGGACAAAAACATCCGGCGACATCCAGTCATGAGGTATGTAGAATTCTGAACAAGCTATAGGCTTGGGAGTTTGAAAATCTCCCTGATAAATTCCGAACTGTCAAGCTTCAGAAATGACCAGAACTGATATTTACTGCAGTGCAGAGCTCAGCTTGGGGTCAATTCTCCCCAGAAAGAAGCCGACCTGCCATCCTTACGAAGCTGCTGATGATGATGAACCCGAAGTAATGCCAATCACTACATTGAGAAAACAAGTACGGGCTATTTGGCTTCAACCTTCAGCAGTGCTACCAAGCCCGGCTGGGGAAGTTTTTGGATACACTCGACCCGACTCAGGAAAGCCACGGGGCGAGAGATATATCCTACCTGAGAAGTACAAAGTGTCTCGGCCTATTAGTCCAGTATGGGGCAACCGTCAATACCGATATCCTAAGCATGATGCCACGGTTGAGATACGCTTTGTTTGTTTTATTCTTAATTACATCCAGCGTACGGAGCTACCGTACAGTGAGATGGCCAAGGTAAATCGCACTACAAATAACTCATTCACGGCTTTCATGTGTCGCAGATACTGATTTAAAAAATTTCTAGAACACCCTCTACAAACTCCAAACCTTCAGTCGTTTTGTTTCGCCAAGAGACGAATCTGTCATTCTCCATACCCACGTAATGAAAGCCAACGAGCCTCAATTTTTAGGTGGATGTCAAGAACTCCTTGAAGGCATGTGCCTGAACAAGATCAAGGATCTCTCCGCTCTTGAAGTTAACATTACATGCAGCCGCAACTGCCGACGTGATGATGTGCTACAAGACTACTGGCTCGTCTACCGCATTATGGTCTACGTCAAGCTTATCACTGATAACGGAATGGGCGAAGATGTGGCCATGAAGGATAATGAGGGCAAAGATATAGCATACAATGCCCATTTAGACTACTCGTGGGATACAGGTTTTGGCAATATGGACAACATGGCATGGAGCAATGTATTGGAAGAGATACGCAACAAGGCAAAGTGCATGTTTGATAGTTTCGGCCAAGTTCGTAGTGGGGAGGACTACGATAAGGTCAGAAAGAAGCTCTTGCCAGGTCTTTCTCCATTTCAAATGGATATGCGCGCCAAATATGGCGTTCAATACTGATACTGAAATGGACAGATAGATCTTCTCTTGCTGATCATATATTTCTGAAGGCTTCTTCTGAAACTCGACTATGCTTTTCCGTAAGTATCTGCCCCTTTGTTTGAGCTTTGAACTGACTCATCATATCTAGAAGCTTTCTATAGTTTGTTGATGCTTTGTCTTTGAAATACCTCAAAACAGCCAGCCTTTTCGCTAATTCTAACGGTATGGTAGTAAGATGGACTCTGGCATACATTCTCGGTGTTTATGGAATGGTCTTTATATCGAGAATTACATTGCTTTTTCCATGACTCTACTTTTATAGAGCTATCCTACTCTTACCTGTGCCTTAATCTGCTGTCTATATACGTTTTTCGGAATTCTTAAGTAACTTTTCAAAGCAATGTCACCAAGTAGTAAGTATCTATGCAGTGAAACTACATATTGGGGCTTGTAAATTGGATCAGCTCCCGTAAATTCAGAATACTCAAGTAGACTCTTCCCCAAGATTTCTCATTGATGACTCAAGCACCCATATGCTATTTAGCCTCGTTAATTATTCGTTTCTAGTTTTTTGATCGGCTTGATGGCAAGGTATCAACAAACCGGGATGAGAATACGAGAAGTTAGGACGGAACGGAAAGAAGGAAGAGAGGCAGGTTTATTGGCAATGCCGAGGAATAAGGGTTGACGGATTATATCTAATTTGTGTTTTTAAGTGAGAAATTGTCATTGCTGCGGCGAGAGGCGGTTGAGATTTGGTAATGCACTTTAGTTGCAAGTCCCAACCTCTCAGCTCTACCGCGTGGTTTAAAGATGTGAAAAGGTCTGATACGATGGAAACTGTAGCCCTTATTCTCTGGCGGAAGTACCCCCAGTCCAGCACGATGCGTATTAATAACACAAGAAGTAATAGGATCCGATGAAAGCAAACCTGGTTTCATAAGCTTGCAACAAGCTTCAATTAGTCTTCCCAATTACGTTTCACGTCAATAATCTCGATAAAATCGTGATATATACAGAGTAAAAGCTCTACAAAATTCCGTTTTGCGTATTTACGATCTATAGAGCGTTATATACCTGATGGAGATTCCTATCGTTGACGTTTTTGTCTGGCTATCCCACAGATGAAGCAGTGTTAATTATATATATATATTTTAAATCCATCCAGTAATTCAATGTTACTCCTGATTTAGAAATTTAGGTCAGATATATATGAAAAACTTCGACCGGGTTTTCCTGTTCATTTATGACACATTAACCATCTAGCCATGCTGTACCTATGTAACTTACATAAGCGTCTTCCAATTCACAATGACTTAAATCCCTTCGACAATTTGTTTCCCAGCACCCATGATATGCTTAACTCCAAATGCTGATCCACCATAAATGCTGGTTTTCGGGAATAGAAATTTCGAAAATCTTCTTCCCATATCTAATGACTAGCCCTTTGCGCCACATCCTCCAAACCCTCTGTCTGCGCCCCTAACAATGCACTCTCCTCATCAATAACCATATCCTTTACTGCCTCCCCATCTACACTCTTTGCCTGATGTACCTTCTGTAACGCACTCCAAAGCGTACTCGCAATAACAATTGCACCTCCCACCAAGCTCCAAGCTCCAGGAATAACGCCCCAAATTCCCCAATCGAAGCCTAACGCGAACACGACCTGAAGATACAACATACTTGTCGCCTTGCTAGTCTTATCCAACTGTAACCCAGCAGTCAATAGAAATTGTAATATGAATCCAAGGACGCCAAGAGCAATCAATAGAATCCATTCCCTTGCTCCTTGCGGCATGGTGAAGCCAATGCCGGGAATGAGGATGAGAGCGAGTGCTGAGACGGAAGTACTGAGAATGGCAAAGTAGTTGACAGATAATAAAGCATGTGCTCTATCGCCGATCACCCTAATAGTTGTGTACGCGCCGACTGCACCTAGGACACCAATAATTGAAATTGTAATTGCAATCAATCTTTGAATTGGGGTTACATTGTCAACTTCTCCAGCTTTTTGTGCGGCATGGATACTATCATCAACCTCGCCGAAAATTACTGCTGGGTGAGCGATAATGATTATACCGGCTAAAGCGACGAGGCCGGCAAGTAGTTCTTTACGAGTAAAGGGTTGGGAGAGGAAGATGGAACAGGAATAAGCTGTTACTATGGGCACGAGGAAACGAAATACTGTTGCTTCAGCCAGAGGTAGATAGTGTACGGAATCTAAAGATCGATTAGCTTTTGTGGGGATGGTGCATAAGGAATCTGAGACATGCAGTATAGACAATAGAGTCCAGAAAACCCAAAAACTGCTCTTAAAAAGAGCCACTTTCGAACACTCGGTTGTCCAAAGGGGAAATCCGGGACTTTGGTGTACCACATATATAAACTACTTAAAATAAATGTGATTCCCATGCGTGCAGTGATAACCTAGATCTATAAATTAGGGAATTGTTCACGTGAGGTTTTATGAATCATTGAAGACTTACCTGAAATGGATGCATAGAATGACCACCTTGCTGGACAAATCTAGCTATAGCATCCATACAGGAACCTGCTATTATGGAATTTAAAATCAAGATGAGCCCTTTATTTTCTTGCCAGACCATTCTCCATCTTGATTGAGTGATTTCGCGGGGTGTATCATGCTCGGCAAACTCTTCTACGTGACCAGACATAATGAGATCAAGCAGAAGCAATAGCTGCTAGAGACGAGAGAAAACACCCCTTTGGAGGATACCCTGCAAGGTATTATGTGTCGAAGGAGAGGAAAGACGAGGAAACGTTCTAGGACACGAAAACTCGGTGAGTCAGGTGGAGTAAGTTGGTTCCAGGGTTTAAACACCAACCGTAAGTGGGGTCACTTGCCCCTTTTCCTTAAGCGAACTCCGTGGCTAAGGTAAAACAACACCACTTAAAAAGCGAACACATACCCACTTGATTTAGCACTTCTTGGTTGGGACTTTTACCACTTGACATGAATGTAGTATTGGGAACATAGTAGCAACCTGTTCGGTGGTATTAGGTATACATTGTATTTCATTTCATAACCTTACGCCTAAACCATCCAATAGACATCAATCTGAACATCCTCCACATTGTTAGTCCACCCTGGGAATCTTGCTTTTGCCCAGACGGTCACAACATCGCCCAACTCCAAACTTTCCACAAATACTCCCTTCGCTGTAGCTGCTCCTCTGCCTTGTTTAGCTAGCTCATTTGCTTCAAGAGACTCAGGGTTGACGTTATCAGTAGCTCTCCAGGTGATAACATGTTCCGTGGTTTTTCTTACTGCGGTCAAGTTCTTTTGAAGGCATCTTGCAGATGGCAGGAGCTCATGCTCAAATTCATAGTAGACTTTTGGCTTGTTTTCGTCTTCAGGATCACTGTTATCTGAGGCTACATCATCTGGCTTACGATGATTGGGAGGAATATATGGCTCTGGTGGTCTATCAGCAACCTTTGTTTTCGGCCGGATAGTACGAAGGCTGCAAACTATTGGTGGCCGTGATATATTGGGATTTTCGACTGGTTCGCAGTAGTCACCTACAAGCCTAAACTGAGGAAATGGAGCTAGCTCCCAAGACTCCAGAGCCATTGCTGAGATAAATTAGCATATGCCTGGTACATGACAAGAAGGAAGTCCTACTTTCTTTAGTAGCTGACATCTTCTCCAATCCGATATCAAACCAGGTAAATGAACCAGCATATTTATCTTCCTCGGTATTAATATCACCGCCCCAACCTTGATCATGGCTCTTCAAAGTAAAGACAAGCTTTCGACAAGGGTGTCTGATTCGGGGTTCTGATTTCGCGCGCCAATACTCGAGGACTTCTTCAGTGGCAGAATTCGGAACTTCTTTATCTGCTGGCCATGGGTTTGGCTGTTTTTCCGGATATGAATGCAAATAGTGGGGTAGCATTTGCCCCGGATCATGCTCGTCTTGAGATGGGAGGAAGCCAAGTGGATATGATCGTAACTGCTCGTGGCGTTAGTAATGCCTGGATGATTACGTTTCCTCACTTACAATGAACCGGTTTTCACGATTCGCTCCAGCCATTACACTTGTTGATGTGGTTGTTTTGACAGTTGTGTGAGGCCAATACTCGGCGTAATCGATTATCGTATCGAGCAATTCCACGGGGAGTGCTGACTTCTCAAACAGGAACGTCTTGATATCAAGCACATCCTGAACAGATGGGCGATATTCTGCCGCCATGGCTTCCTCCTTGCTGCTAGGTGCGAGGCCGAGCTTGGGGATGGCGGTAGTATACAGATACTGGATTATGGAATTCATAGGATGTTGATCCGTTGTTAGGGAATGTGGTTAGAGTTAGGTAATGACGAGTTTGCGAAGTCTAGTCGATGATGGGGATAAATATTTCAGATTTGCATTCGCGGTCCTGCAGTTATGTTGGAGGGTTGCCTGATCTGTAACCTTGCTCGCCTTGCTAGTCCTCCAGCCTGGTATGAGGGGGAAGTTGTTACAGCTTTAATATCAGGTCACTCTTACCTATATGTGACGTAAGTGCCCCACCTATGCATTCGCCACACTTCCCCCACAATCTAGACCGTAGAATGAGGCTGACGGAGAGCTAGCCATGAATGTGGTATAGCGTTTGAAAAGACCCATACACGCGTCACGTTTTGTCACGTAATTCTGTCCGCGGCTGACAAAACGGTCTTGGGGTATCCGATTTATCGAAGGGGAGCTCAGGAAGGTATGTCTCATTCACTTTCTATCCGTCTTTACTCAATCTTTTTCGTCTTCAAACCGTGATGAAGTCCACGAGGGCTGCTGTCACTACGGCGCGAATAGCTTCTCGGGCTGCATCTTTAGGGTGCCTTCAGGAAGCATGTATAAGACCTTTTACTGCCAGGCTTTCCACCACGACATATTCAAGATCACAAGTCCATTCGAGGTCCTTCCATAGTAATGGCATACGGAAGTCGACAGCCCCCGGGCTGGCAGAGGCTTCAAACCCAGCAATGGCTTTCCCATGTCTTGATGCCCTCGAAACTAGATCCGCAACTCTCGAGGCTCGATCACTCACAAGCGGCCCGGAACCTTCATATACCAGCGGTGCAACACTCAGTTATCACTGTGATGAGCCATTGTTCCTGGACTGGGGAGGGAGACTACCAGAGTTTGATATAGCATATGAATCATGGGGAAATATCAATGCGGACAAATCTAACGTAATATTACTACATACCGGACTGTCTGCTTCGTCGCATGCACATTCTACAGAGATTAATCCAAAACCAGGATGGTGGGAGAAGTTTATAGGGCCTGGAAAATCTCTCGATACGACCAAATATCATGTTATATGTACAAATGTTATTGGGGGCTGTTACGGTTCTACGGGTCCTGGAAGCATCGATCCAGCGGATGGTCAAAGATATGCCACCAGATTCCCAATTCTTACAATGGAAGATATGGTGCGGGCCCAATTCCGCCTTCTCGACCATCTTGGAATAGGTAAACTATATGCAAGTATTGGTGCGAGTATGGGTGGTATGCAATCTCTGGCTGCTGGTAACCTGTTCCCAGAACGAGTGGGGCGTGTTGTGAGTATTTCAGGGTGTGCACGCAGTCATCCATACGGTATTGCAATGCGCCATACACAAAGACAAGTATTGATGATGGATCCCAAATGGAACAGAGGATTTTATTATGACAAAATTCCGCCACATACCGGAATGAAGCTCGCAAGAGAAATTGCGACCGTTACATATCGTTCAGGTCCAGAGTGGGAACAGAGATTTGGCAGACGGAGAGCGGATCCAAGCAAGCCGCCTGCTTTGTGCCCGGACTTTCTGATAGAAACATATTTAGATCATGCAGGGGAGAAGTTTTGCTTGGAATATGACCCTAATAGCTTACTATATGTCAGCAAAGCTATGGATCTGTTTGATTTAAGCTCTTCAATCCAAGCTGCGAGTGCCGCTCGCCGAGCCACCGCAAACCAAAAAGGCTCAGGAGTTAAAGAGGAGGCAGCAGCCTGCAGTCTTACTCTACCAGATTCCCCATATGAAGAGCAACCGGAATCAAATGGCACGACAGACTTCAACAAACCCGTTACCCGAAGCTCCGTACCGCCTGAAGATTTGGTCAAAGGCCTCCAAGGACTAAGAAATACCCCAGCACTTATTCTTGGTGTTGCAAGCGATGCTCTATTCCCAGCATGGCAACAGAGAGAGATTGCCGAAACCCTGAGGATTGGAGGAAATAGAAATGTTACGCATGTGGAACTCGGGGAGGACGTGAGTCTGTTTGGTCATGATACTTTTTTGTTGGATGTAGAAAATGTTGGCGGTAATGTTGCAAAGTTTTTAGGTTAAGTAGAGCAATTAGCATAGCCACCGGAGTTCACCGTTAAGGAATAGAGTGCCCATAATCAGAAAATGTCAAGTCAGTTACGCAAGATCCATCCCAGACCTCTCCACCGGCCAAAATTATTCTCTACTCCCTTAAATCTCAGCAAAACAGAATATATATTTCAACCAGCTACACAAAGCACGTGCTGGCCAAACATCTAGCCGGGCTTACATGCATTTACATTCTGTTGAAGTTCTCGAATTATTCCCTTCTTTTACTGAAAAGCTCTAAACTTAATACCATAAACGTGCGTCTCCTAAACACCCATACCTTCCACTTGGAAGAATTTGCCGATAATGAGATTCCCCTATATGCCATCCTCTCTCGCCGCTGACAAGCCTCCGAACTCATTTTCCAACAACTATCGTCTTTCTAGACTTTAACAACCCACTCTCTACGGAGCCGTACATCATTTGAGTTATCAATCAATCAAGTTCAATGCCGAAAGTTGAAGATGACAAGTTGGAGGTGAAAATGAGACGATTGGTGGATGACAGAAGATCACCAAAATACGTGGTTTTACAGAGGAAAGAGGATTTTAGAGATGGACGAGGCTCAGTATTTGTACCATGTGGTCATGAAAACTGAATTTGTTGATCCCCAGAAAATCTGGGAAGTAAATATTGTTCTGAAATAAGGAACGTTGTTCAATGTCTCGAGAGACCAGTTATAAGATAAGACTTGAGCCGGATTTGGAGTGGTCGTGCTTGCTCTTTTACCAGCAGTCGTTAGAATATTAAATGGCTTGTAGGAAATGGAGGGACTACGGTTTAAGTGTACAGTCTGACCCGCTTTGGCTACTGCTTGAAATGCATCATTAATGTAGACAATATACATTCAAATCATAGATTTGAAAAAGAAATGATACCTGTACGGTTGTACGGTGGCTACACGACGGTGTGATAGGGTAAGTATTCTTGATACCGTTATTTCAACTCGAATAACAGAGATGTTGGACTTCGAGGGAGTTCAATTTAGGCGCAAAGACAAAGAGTACAGATTTCGATATCTGTGCAGATTGTAACGTGTGCTCTTGACTATATTATGCTCACAATAAAGCCATGCCTTTGAGGTAAACTATAATGCGGATAATTTCAAAAAACAGACCGCAAACCATGTGTGATAAAGCTATTACTTCAAACTGTAATGGGATCAATGGGTGGGATCATTTCACTCTACTGTAAATTTATGGCACTAAGTATCATTGTTTACAAAGCTCTCTATCTCTTGAGCACCTGTAAATCAAGAAACCAATCATTGTGTCTAGAAATGCCCAAAAGAAACCCTGAATAACCCTTTTTTCCTGTAAAAACCCCCCTCAAAAGGCATTGCTCGCAACTATTATTTATCCGAAACCACGTTCCCTCTCGATATGAGATTGAGGAACTCCCAGATATTCCGTTGCTAGCAACAGCGCAGAAAGAATAAAATGTCATCATTGGGTATGCCCTCATCATTTGCACCGATATGGAAAGTACCTCGCCGGAAAATAGCAACCTTTGTACCTGACTTAATGTCAACAGTCATCTTAGAGCTACAGGTGCTGGTATTGTTGCCAAATCCTTCGATGCTAGCCTTTGGGCCGCGATAGAGTATTTTATCCCTGCCTGAATCAATTCAAGTCACTGACAGCCATACCTGGCCGACTGACAGGAATCGATGGAAGAATCAATGCGGGGCTCGTTGGATGAGTGGGTGGCGTCGACAATGCTGAAGATACGTTAACCTCAGAGTCCAAAGAGGTATATCTACTGGCATGCCCACCGGCAATGTTTGCAAAGATGATATTGTTGGATATATTTTGAGTAGTGACGGTCTGCTCATTCTTGGCGTTTGCTCTCTCTTGCTTATTTAGACGAACTTCGCGAGCTTGAAGAACACGTTCACGCCAACTGAGCCTAGCCTCTTTTCGCTTGAGGATGCCTTCATTCTGTTTGACCTGGTATTCTCTAAGCAGGACAGATACGGCAGTCATCTCCCGGTCTTTGACATGGCTCTCACCAACTTCAAGTCTATGTTCACGAGCTTGGAGAATGGTATCTCGAGCGGCCAGCTCAGTATGACGAGAAGAGACATATTTCTCTTGATCCTCGAGACGGGATGCCGTCTGAACGATTGCGTTTTCTCGAACACTGACTTCTCTTTCCATGTAATAGAGGGTTTGTTCATGCTCATACTGCTGCTTATGTTTGTGGATGATAACGTTCATGTAATCATTTGCATCCTTATCTCGGCGTTCCCTACTCTCACTGTCACAAAAGTTAGTGCAGTTACTAAAAACCAAAACTCGTCACAATATCAGACTTTAGACATTTACATGTCCAAAGGTTAACAGCGGGGGTGTTATTACTTACTTCTGGTGCTTAATTTCTGCATCAAGCTGCAGCTGTTTGTTGAAGAGAAAGGCACGTCTTTCCTCCTGGCGTTTACTTCTTGAGCCCAAGAAGATCTCCTTTGAGAAAAGTTCTATCGCCTTACTGTCAAGGTTCTTCTCTAACTTCCTGCACTCGGTTTCTCTGTTCATCAGGTCCATTTCCTGTGTTCGCATTTTCTCTTCGCGGTCTATGAACTCCTCCGTCTTCCCATCCAGCTCAGCAGCGCGAGAAAATAGCTTCTCCTCCCAGTGTTTGAGCGCTTCCTGCTGGAATTCAAGATCTTCCATCTTAGCCTCAATTCCTTTCTCCTGAGCTTTAACTAACTGGTTGTTAGTAAATGCAACTAATGTTTTTAAAAGAAAAGGAATTGGTATTGAATTAACTCACGTTTTTGCTTTCGTAGGTTGACTGCACGCTCGAGTTGCTCAACCTGGTCTGACCAAACTGAAACTTCATCCTCGCGGTCCTCCACGGCTTGCTCTCGCTGCTTGAATGTACTCTCACTTTGGGCGACCTGCTTTTCACGGGCGGACACATTTTCTTCTCGTGCTACCAATTCCACCTCTCTTGTGGCAGAATGGTGGCTAAACAATCCAAGTAAGAATTGTTTTGGGCTGTAGTAAGAGTTCATGCATGAAGGGTTCGGTAATGGCGGCCTTGATAGTTGAACAGCCAAGTGCCGCGCAAGAGGGTACTTGCCCTTGAGGATGAATGCATTATATGCGTTCATTTTGGTGGTGCTCAAAGACCGATGTTGATGTATGTTGCTGCCAAGCGTGGATATTGTGAGTAGTAGGAATGAGAAAGAGCTTAATGGTGTAATTGAAGGGTAGAATGAGTTGTAGAAAGTTGTCGTGGATGTTTTTGACAATTGGGATTTACAGAATGTCGAGTTTGTTGTAAGTTGGAAAGTCGTTGTGAGGAGAAAGTTAGGAATAGTGTCGACGCTATTGGTGTTAAGTAATTATTTAGAATTCAAGACGACTGGTACTGTATATAAATTACGGAAAACTCCATCGGTGATTGTCAGGTATAGGAATTTATTGGATTTGATTTTTATACCATTCTCGGCTTAAAGTGGGTCGACTTTCACTACTATGATGTTGTTCTAGCAACTGTGTACATTTAATTGTGAAGAATATCCCGAAATTGGACATATTGGTTAAGGCGACACTAGCATCATCAAAGCCATAACTAAATTGGAGATCTCAGTGGAGAATCAAATCTGTACTTCGGGCACTTAGTGATAATAAATTGCTAAAGAGACGATATTCTCACTGCTCTTGCTAAGCGAGGTGATTCAGGGGCTTTGAGATAGAGTAGGAAAGTTGGGGAAGTTGGATAATAGAGCTTGATAATCCCTTCATGGTCAATAGTAGTAGTTTCAAAAAGCCAGAATTCCGAAAATTTAGCATTTGTAGATAAGATGAAGATTTGAGATGCATGAAGTAGAATTTTGGAGGGTCAACAGAGCTGGAGCAAATGGATTCTTTCCCAAATCGAGCTTCTCACCTTTCTGAAGTAGACCCTATCAAGACTTAAATGAAAATGATCAATGATTCTCCAAACTCCGCATCATTGGTGAATCACGTAGGCTTCAAAGAAAGTCGAGTCACCGTGCGCAACTTTGATGTTCTTAGAGGTCTTCCCAGAGGACACTATTTCACTCTAAATGAACAATAACAGAAGAATGCAACAACGATATAATGTAAAATAATTTTAAAACAGAGAGCTTTCATGTGCTAATTCTGCTAAACTGTGACTATTACAGTTTGATGCTAGGCACTTTGTGCAAATATGGCAAAAGTTGTGATCTGAAGATTATACAATAGTATCTTGGAAGTCAGTGTTGTCCCACCGCCGACCAAGAAAGTATGTTTGTGCCTTAAAATTCCATCAGAGAGATAGCGCCAAAGCTACAAGTTAGTTATTGCTATATTGTTGCTAAGCAAGCTCAGCTCTGCGTCCTCCTTACTCAAAGTCGACTCGGATACTCATTTCGAGTGTTATCATCTAGAAGAACCCCAGAGGAGGCTTTTGCAGATAAATGCAATTGCTTGGATGTTATTATGTATATATAAGATCCGGGATATCCCTTTAATATTTCAAACAGAGTCTTTTACCAAGGCACAGCAGTCGGACCTTGTACATCCCTCCACTGTCCATCCTGCTTCACCCTCTCCTTCCCCTTATTGACCTGCCTCTCCGCACTCACTCCCACCTTCTCCCCAATATGCATCTTCCTGAAACCCCATTTTCCCGTTGCCCATATCAGTCCAATTCCCACACTCGTCAACAATGTTGGTGGCGCCAACACAAACGCAGCTCCGGATACGACCCCACCAAACGCACTCGCGCCTATCGCAGCCACAACTGATCCAACCAAAGCGTATTTAGCGTATCGAACTACTCGCCAGAATATGAAAATGCCGATGTAGCGGAGGGAGCGTAGCAGAGCTCGGGTTCGGAGACGTGCGGGGTGAGGAGCATTGGGGGAGTCCGGCGAGAAGAGGAAATGGATGTTGCGCTTTGCAGAGTGGAGGGCGGAGGAGGAGCGGATGTTGGCTTTGGTATCTGTCGATGGTTCCTCGACCTGTAAACCAGGGGCGCCTCTGGAGGGAGACATGTTGTCTTGCAATTGCAATTAGGGACGAGTTGGCTGTACAATAAAAGATTAAAGGTTCATGGACGTCACCAGCCAAGATCAATTACATAAGCCATATTTAAACGAGCCCCTGACATCTTGTTTCTTTCACGGACTATCTATCTTTACAACTATCCACATTTGAGGATTTGGAGAAAAGAAATTGTATTTTAGTGTTACTAGAGGTGATAAATTTCATACTATTTTGATTGAAAACTCAACAGCTAGGTAGTATTTCATTAGCCGTTTCTAACGGCTATGGAAAAAAGTCCATAGTTAAAAAGAACCAACTTAACGCTCAAGTGACTCTGAAACCCCAAAGTCTAACTAAACTAGAGCCATAAAACGCCGGAAAAGATCACCCCAACACTACTGTTCAATATGTGCGAGTAATTTAGTGATTCATGTCATCATCTTCAAATTGCAGCATATTGTCAGCATTGTCCTCCGCTGCACGCCTACGAGCCGTCTCCTCAGCTTTCTTTGCTTCCTCCGCAATCTTCTTCTCACGTTTCACTGCCCTAATAACCCAAGGTAGCTCCTCATGCTCAACACTCATGCAAGTCAAGTACGGCAAGCGCGGCTCAGTTTTTCCTCTCACGATCTGTGTTTTATCCTCCAATAACAGCTCCACAATGGGCTTGAGTTGTTCCTTGACAAAGTCGACAGCGACTTGTAAGCACTGTTTACCTTTGGTGCTCATGCCAAAACTCTCATGGAAGCGCTCGAGTGTGTCGTCTCGAAGATAAGATTCACGACCTTGACTAATACAGCGGTAGAAATTGATGCCGCCGTCAGCGCAGCTGTGGTGGAAGTTGGAGATATACGCAGAGGTGAGATATTGGCGAACAATGACAATGGCTTGCCAGAGGTAAATATCAGTGGAGTAGACAGCACGACCTGCGATCTGCCAAGGTGTTAGATCTATGAATGTGTCTAAACATGAGGAAATTTGTTATTTGACAGCGGATTTGCATCACCTTAGAGAATAAATGGAAACTCACCTCGCCTTCTGTATCAATATGAATCATTTTTGGCGGGAAAAACTCAATCAGACGACGCTCAACCCTCAACTTCCGATTTTGTAGTTCGGCAGCCTTTCTAGTGCACATTTCCAGAATGAACTCTCCGTTCTCCTGTTCAGCGAGGAACGACTTGTCAACGCTACCACGGAGATCGAAACGACCAACAAGATGAGTGATAGCCTCACGAAAAATACCAGGGGACTCGAGACGAATGGCGATATCAGCCCAGGTCTCAGGATGGCGCTCGATGTGGAACCAAAGAGTTTTGCCAAGGCGGAGAAGGTATGATTCAACAACAATTCGTACACATCTTGCTGCGCGGAGAGACTCGGCAGCCTGGAGGAGAGAGATAGCATCGAGGATAAAGTAGGCACCGTTCTCGTCTTTATCAGAGGCGAACACCGGTGGGATATTATACATGCAGCGAAAGAGGTTGTCGTAGGTTTTGTTGTAAGGAAGATTGTTAGGTCCAGCAATACCCTGGCCTTCGAAAACCGCACCAAAACTTGGAACTTGACGAGATTTCTTGCTAGTCTGCTCTATGTTAGGTTTTGACATGTTTGAAGTTAGGTTAAAGGGCTGACCTGAAGCTCAAAGGAGCGGAAACGAGTATCTTGCTGGCGTTCCTCCCAGGGTATCATATCAAGAATCCACTTGATAGTCTTTCCATCATCCCGGTCCTTCTTGGAGAGCTTGAATGTGACAGTGTCAGCCGACAACATAGCCGCCAAGGTCTTCGAGCAGCCCATGATAGTTGTGGAGTGGAGCTTCCAAGATCGACCGGTACCAGACTTGATCAAGACATCGCCATCAATGTATTTGGGAAAGCTATTGTTGAAGCCAGGGGAGCCTGGAGAGCTGGAACGAGAGGACATTTTTAGATTGTTCGTCTGGTTTGGTGGTTTTTGATGCAAGTTGGATTTGTTGTTTATGACGCGAAACTGGTATGTTGGGAATTAATCAGTCTCACAACAAATATAGGCCACAAAATAAACAAGGATAGGAATGAATTTGCTTGTCTTGGCAAATAAACTAAGTCACCTAGTCCGCCCCTTCGGGCTAAAATTACTGTAATAGGCTAGCGAGAACGAAGTGGTATATTTTTAATTCAATCTTAGGAGGTATGTTTAAGGAGGTAACAGCGATCACATCTTGAAGTAATAACGCGAAGCTACTACCATGAATTGGATTAGGAGTCACAATTCTAAGGCAAGAAGCTGACGTCTAGATGAAGAAAGAAGCCATGTATAGAAATTAGCAAATCTTGTATCTCGGTGGGGTTTTTTTTGGCAAAAGTCTAGTCAGATAAAGTATGACGGAATTTTGCGATTCTTGCGATTGCTAGGGTTGATTGATCCTCATGAAAACGTCAAATGAATGTCGTGCATGAAAAAGGGGTTAAGCGAACGTTGATCTTGGCACGATTGGTACCCATCTCTGACGCCAAATTGTGACAATGTATTGACAAAGAATAATTCCTGTCAAGAGTAAAAAGGACATGGGAAGTCATGGCACTTGATAGAACAAAGGATGTGGAGAGACCCTTTGTATTTCAGTGTGAACAATTTGAACATTTGAATTAGCATTGTTAGAATGCTTAAGGCGAATAAAATGCCCCCATATTTGATTTAGAAAGGCTCCCACCTCTCACAAGTATCTCCTATATAATCCATACTAGATAATTCTGCATCTAATAGCGTTGCTAGAATACAGAATTTAACTCTAGCAAAGAATGGCTCTAGGATGGGAATCGAGACCGCTAACCTGGGGGGTAGAATTCGAGCTTATCGTCATGTCCCTCCCCCCTAAGAGCGAAGAGCTGGATGCAAACAATCTGGCTACCAGGATCCGTCACCCGGAAAGAGGTGTCGCAGAAGGGTGTTTAAAAGGCACTAAGCGCTGGAATATTTTGAATGTTCAAGAGCAAATCGCCGAGACTTTGAGACAGAACGGCATCAAGGCAATAACTAATATGGATCGAACGTGTGACATGCGAGACAGAAACCTGACGGTCTCAGAAAATGCGTGGTTGGTACATACTGACGCCACTATTAGTATGAACCACACAGAGGAGACGCTGCGACAAATGGCGGAAGATGGTGCTTCCTGGTATGGAATTGAGCTCATCAGCCCACCAATGTATTATAGCGAAGATGCCATTAACTATCTTAGGAAAGTCTGCTACATTATGAGTAGTAATTACCGTACCATAGTCAACCAAACCTGCGGATTTCATGTTCATATTGGCGATGGGGTAAGTGGCTTCTCGGTCGACATCTTGAAGAAATTGATGGGCTTTCTCTGGACTTTTGAAACCAAGCTCGCAAAGCTCCATCCTGAATATCGCAGAGAGAACCTTCAATGCCCCTCACTGTGTCATATTACGCATGAAAATCGTAGCCATCCATGGGTTAAACATGTTCAGACGAGAAGGGACGGCCTGGAAAGGATCTTCCAAATGACGACGGTGAACCAAATGGTGGGTTTGCTTACTGATAGCTTCTATCGCAGTGCTTATGATATTAGGAACCTGGAAATCGAAGAGTTCTTTCAATGCTGCAGAACCAACAGAACCATCGAGTTTCGGATTCATGAAGGTGTGGATCTCTCTGACTCAGAAGAGATTATACACTGGCTGAGGGTATGCCATGGATTGGTAATATTTGCCCAAAAAGAGCCCTTGGAAGATATGAAGGAGTATCTCCAAGTGATGGTTGAGTGGGCTGACATTGATGAGGCTATCCAGGCTAGCGAAGACGCTGATGTCATGGCTGGCGGCTTAAATGGAGAAGTAATTCATATCCTAATGAAGCTTGGTCTTAAACCTGAAGCGCTTTATTACGCGAAGCGCTTTAATATGAGACTCCAGGGTAAGTCTGGGTTGGCAGAGAACGGAGCATCATCGCCAGGCAATGTACTAGATGAGAGTAAGATATTTGCGAGACTAGACATGGATCTCAAAAATGCCGGGGACAAGGAAGAGACGATGACCTCTAAGTATGTCGAATAGACAATTTCCATCATAGTTGCCTGTATTGTAGTAAATAGTTTCGGACAAAGATATTCAAACAAATTCTCATGGCATTGCAGGATTTGTATCTGGGTGTGATGTGAGCGGTGGACGAGTCAAAAACTGAAGAATTGGGATAGATGACGTGAGACCAATGTGAGGAGAGGAGAGTTCCTTTTTAATAAAATGATAATAAACATGTACAGCCCAAACAATAGATAACGCTGCCCTTGTGTAACAGTCAATCGCCCAGCTCTAATTTCGTGTGAACCAGGCATCTATGCACCAGGTCCTTACTCGAGCTGATTCTTCAAAATCCGCCTCTTCTTTTTATATCTGAGATGAGCTGCTTGCACTGCCTCTTTATACACTATATGCGTAGCCAATCCACGTCGCCTTAAATTATGAGCTCCCATATTTTGTAAACGCTATCCTCCGAGTAGGAAACACGAAGAAAGGAAAGGATATGACAAAAGGAAAAGTCTTTGTGGTAATCGCCAGCATGATGGGGATGTACCCTCAGATTAGCTCTCAAGTTCTCATCGCGAACACTTTCCCATCCATCATCACCGAAGCAACAACAGATGGTAGGTTGGCCTGCAATTTTGGCTTTTTGGATTCTTGGTCATCACCAGGTAGGACTCCATCACACCTCCAACCACAAAGACAGGGAAATATCCGCAGAGGGACTCGTAGCTTACGTAGCGGAGAACTAGGAACCTGTATACCTGTTAGCATATCCTCATCAACGATCGTGGGAAGGAGGTGTCGCCGGGTGTGTAGAGACTTACCAGGCCACTACGATTGAAAACTATATTTCCGCTCTCAGCGACGCTCTGCCATAGGCGAGAGCATCTCAAGCCGGTGCTGATTCTCGTCACTGCAGCACTGATCCCCGGATTCCCGGCCACAGAAAGCTCGGAACCAGTGCGAATACTCCAGCCTGAATGACTGGAGGGAGATGGAGCGAATCTGCTAAGATCTCTGTTCATATATGTCATTCATCTTCGACCGTGCCAGTTGCCTGGATGGTTGAATTAAGAAAGCTCATGAAGGTTATCGTCACTGCAGATATTGTAATGTGGTATGAAGAAGAAAGAAAGGGTTTGGGGTCGACGCGATCAGCTTGAGGCGGGTACGCGATTTAAAGGGGCTAGGCTAGAAGGGGTTAGCAGCAAATTAGTTTGACAGCCTCATCAGCCTTCCAAAATCCAAGACAAGCATGTCCACGACAACCTCACCCTCCAGACTACCCATTGAGAGAGAGGAATATCCGCAATCATGGTAAGTAAATATTAGAGGGAAGAGTACGGCTGAGTTACTAATGCATCGCAGGCACGAAATTCTGAGAAAGCGCAATCGATGCTCTTCCGCTTCCGCGAAGCGCAAGCAGCAGACCTGGGCATAATCGATGCAGGACGAACCCGCCGTCCCAAGATGATTACGGAGGTGATGGCCATCCCCGCGTGCGAAAAGTGGCGCGGCCAGGTGCTCAAGGAAATCTCGCGCAAAGTCAGCAAGATCCAGGACCCCAGTCTGAGCGACTTCATGATCCGCGATCTGAACGATGAGATCAACAAGGCGATGCGCGAGAAGCACATGTGGGAGGTGCAGATACGGAACCTGGGCGGTCCTAATTACATGAGGGGTGGGGGCAAGGTGTATGATGAGGAGGGCAGAGAGGTGCCGGGAAGTGGGAAGGGGTATAGGTATTTTGGGAGGGCAAAGGAGTTACCGGGTGTCAAGGAAATGTTCG
>Ga0247734_1000311_pt1 | contig 43374 bp, 42 predicted proteins | sample UWRJL103311B2_FD_180933 | JGI IMG/M metagenome (GOLD analysis project Ga0247734, IMG submission 180933) | Plant litter microbial communities from Arlington Agricultural Research Station in Wisconsin, United States - UWRJ-L103-311B-2 | ecosystem: Environmental > Terrestrial > Plant litter >...
AAGCGTCAGGATTATTTATATCCTGACAAGTTAATCGATCAATTTTAAGTGGGGGCATTTTAATGAGAACGGGTGGCAACATTTTAGTGAGAACTAACAGTATGAGAATAGCAGGAAGATTTTAGATAACACTATCAGTGACCTTAAACTGAAAGCCAAAGCTGATGATGAATACAATGAGAAATACTACGAAGGATTAAATAAGGCTATACAAGATAGAAATCTGCTGGATGTTAAAGAGTCAGTCCGTATTGAGGCAATTACAAAGCAACGTGCTGATGATGCCAAGAAGGTAAGTGACGAAGCAGCAAAGAAGGCTAAAGCCAAAGCTGATGAAGAGGCCAAGAAACAGAAGGCTATTGATGATGCAAAGAATGCTGCACTTAAAAAGGTACTAGCTGATGCTGACAAGATACTTGCCGATTCACAAATGTCAGAGCGTAGACTATCTGAGAAAGCAATCAATGACAAGTATGATAATGATATCAAAGCGACCAAGGCCAAGTATGGTGAGTTCTCTAAACAGACATTATCACTGGTAGAGGCGAAGAACCTAGAATTAGCTGTCATCAATGATAAGTATGTAAAGCTACTGGATGATAACGAAAGAGAAATTAGGGCTAAGGGATTAGATGAATATGAAAACAGAATCATAGAGATCCAACAAAAATACGATGACTTAGCCAAGAATGACCCTGACAATAAAGACACCTACGTCAAACGCCAAACAGAAGAATACAAGGTTGTCCGTACACAGCAAACATTAAATACCAGCGTTACAAATATTGATGATGCTTTAGGTGATACGATGCTATCACCATCTGACAGGGAAGCGTTAGAAAATGAAAAACTTCAGGAGCAGTATGATGCAGGAACAATCAGCAAGAAGAAGTATGAGAATGAGAAGAACAGGATTGAAGCTGATGCCAGTAGAGCAAGGAATGAGATTGATAACCAAGAGAGAGAAACCAAAGAGAGAAATCTACAAGCTGTTAGTGGGTTCTTAAGTGATGCTTCAGCATTGGCTGGTGAATCAACCATTGCCGGTAAAGGTTTAGCAATAGCCAGTGCCACGATCAGCACTTATCTTTCTGCTCAAAAAGCATATGAGTCTTTAATCGGTATTCCTTTTATCGGAACAACCTTGGCACCAATTGCTGCAGGTGTAGCAGTGGCAAGTGGTTTAGCCTCTATTAAAAAGATAGCAAGCGTAAAAGTGCCTACTGCATCCGGTTCAAATTCAGTAGGAGTGAGTACACCATCTTTCACAGCTAACAGTGCACCAGTAATCAACAGCACTCAATTACAAGATAGAGGCGTACAGGATGTAAGAGTTACTGGTAGTGAACGTAACAGTGATGCAACACCCGTACGTGCTTATATCGTTTCTGGTGACTTGGATAATAAAGCAGCACAGGACAAGTTTAACGATTCTTTTTCACGCGTTTAATAATGACCTCTCTTCTTGATGTTTTATAAGGTAAAACAGTTTAGTAAACCAACCCTAGTGATTCAGTTCATTAGGGTTTTCTTGTTTATATACCATTCTTAAGAATCCATTACCTACTAAACTGATAAGGAATGGATAATACAAATACATATAAGAACCTCCCACTATATAAACTTAGCATAGATGAACTAAATGGTGCATTCGTTGATGCAATTGGTATCGTTGATGAACCTGCAATAGGTGTCAATGCAATGTACTTTGCTAAAGCTAATGACAAATCAAATGTTAAGCTTGCTATTGAAGAGAAGAGTACTAAACAATTCTTTGCAACAGGTAGTAAACAAGAGTTACTTGGTGCAGCTATGGTACCAGACACTAAGATGTACCGTCCTGCAAATGACATCATAGACCATGAACACTATGTAATGTTCACCACTGAAGAGATACGCACAATAGCGCGTGTTTTCTTTTCTAAAGGATGCATGAATAACATCAATCTTGGACACACAGATACAACAGCATCTTCCAATACATTTATCTCATACTTTATTGATAAAGAGAAAGGAATTGGTACGCCTAAAGGTATGCCTGAATTACCAGAAGGTACTTGGGTGGTTGGTATGTATGTAGACGATAAAGAAGTATTTAATAAGCTGATTAAATCCAATTTCGGTTTCTCTGTAGAAGGTCTATTTTCCTACTCTTCATTCCAATTAAGTACAGATGGTGACCTTGTAAAAGAGTTACAGGAGTATGAATTATTCATTGATTCAATTCGATAGTAGATAACCATTACCTACTAAATAAACGATAACGATGAATAAAATAGAATACATAAAGGCACAAGGTATAATGAAAACCTTAGCCTTTCAACTTGCTAACGTAAAGTTTGAAACTGTAACTCTAGCTGACACTGGTGATGTAATCAATATCTCTGCACGTGAAGTAGGAGCAGAAGTTTTTGCAGGTGAAGGTGAAGCAGTAGCTGATGGTACTTATGTACTCTCTGATGGGTTTGAATTTGAAGTTAAAGACTCATTGATATCTAAAGTTATCAGTGAAGTAAAAGTTGCTGATGAAGTAACTGAAGAACTTGCTGAAGAAGTACCTGCAAGTGATGAGCCTTCTGCTAAAGATGAAGAGTTTAAAACATTACAAGATGAGGTAGCTCAACTTAAAGAAGATATGAAATCTGTAATGGATGCTTTAGATGCTTCAAAAGCTGAAGTAGCATTAAAAGATGAAGAGTTCAACAGGAAAGTAAGTTCAATTAATGCAGCTTTTGCTGCTTTAGCTAAGATACCTACAGAAGGTAGTAAAGTCAATGCATCCCCAAAGTCATTGATGAAGAAAGAGAAAGATAATTCTGCTATGAGAAACCTATTCGAGGCTTCCAAATAATCCAACCACTAACCAAATATAACCTAAACATACAATGGCTTTAGACGTAAGCGCAATGACTGCGCAAACAGCTTTAATTAGCGATAAATTAATAACAAAGGCAATTGCTAATTCAGCAACTGCACAAATGCTGATCAGTTCTGGTAACTATCAAGCAGGTGTAAAATCACAAGAAGCAGTTCTTAAAATGTCTGCTAACGTAACAGTTCAATCTGGTGCTAACTGTGGTAGAAATCCATTAGATTCAACAGTATTTGGTGAAGCAATCTTAAAGGTAGCTCCATTGAAATCAAATGATAATATCTGTGCAAAGACGTTCTATGCTACTTATTTACAGGCTGCGATCTCTAAAGGTCAAGTGGATGAATCTATTGATTCTACCATCATAGAGCAGATTACAGCTAAAAAGATTGAAGCTATTGCTTCAGTGAATGAGAAACTATTATGGAATGGTGATACTGCTGCTTTACCTGCAACAGGGCTACAATTCATTGACGGTATCCGTAAACAAGCGAAGGTAGGTAACACTGCATTAACATTAGTTGGTGCTGATACATTAGCAAGATTACAATCTGCTTTCTTACAAGCTAACGTTGACATTAAACATGATGAAGATTTCTACATTTTCGTATCAGAGCAAGTGTATGATGAGTACTTAATGAACCTTGCTAACAGGAACGTATTTCAACCTACAGATTCAAATAAGCTGTTCGGTTCAACAGGTAAAATCTTTGTTGCTCCCGGCTTGAATGGTTCACGTGAAATCTTCATGGGTAAACAAGAAAACATTCAATTAGGTATCGATGGTGAAGGTGATTCACAGTATGCTAAACTGAAGTATTCAGATGAAACTGACAGTTGGTACTTAGACTTTGCATGGTCAATCGGTGTAAAGGTAATCTATCCTGAAGAGTTTGCATTCGCAGTTCTTGCAGCCTAATCAAATCAACAACGCAACCGAGGGTAAGTAAGTATTACTTACCCTCTTCTATTTACACACAAATCAAATAAAGAAAACATATTATGGCAGCTTGTCAATCATTAATATCATTACCATTACAGTGTGCCACTGAAGCTTCAATTGGTGGTACATCTAAAGTATACGCTATTGCATTCAAAGATTTAGGTACAGTGACTGGTTCAACATTAAGCTATGCAGTATCACCTACAACTGGTGCTATTACAGAGATAGCAATGAAGATTCCAGCTACTGACTTGTTCGTAGAGATCGGTCAATTAAAGAACACAGCAGGTGTTGGTAGTGAGTTTACAAAGAACGCTAACGGAACTAACTATTTTACTTCCACAGCCACACTACAATTAACAGGTTTAACACCTGAAAACTCCAAGTTTATTGAATCAGTACGTAGCCAACCAGTTGCATTCTTATTCAAGTCACGTCAAGATAATTGGTATGCAGTAGGCTTAGAAGGTACAATGGAATTAGCAACAGCTACTTCTAATACTGGTATAGCTGAAGCAGACCTACATGGATATACATTAACCTTTACAGGTGTTGCAGCACATGCTGAACAATTTGTAGAAGCCTCTGCTGCTTTGAAAGCAATTACAGTTGGTATTTAATACATTATAAAAAAGGGTATATCAACCACACACTCAACCTGACTAGCTAATCACTATGTCAGGTTTTTTCATTCTTACAGTACGTGTCATTACCTACTAAAACATATAACAATGATTGTAATAAGTAAGGATAAAGAAATAAATACCGTAGTACTCTCTCAACTAGATAAGCCATACAATACGTTCACACTTGTACTATATTCTGATTATACCAAGAAGGATTACACTATTGATTTAGGAGTGGATTATTCAACAGGTTGGGAAAGGTATACTAAGTTCTTTGTACCACAATTAGCGGTAACTGAATTAGAAACTGGTGAATACAATTACATCTTCATGGCTGATGATACAGTAATTACTTATGGTGTATTACTCCTTACTTCTACAACAGATGAAGTACAGTATGATGCTGTAGTTCCCGCTGTAGATGACAATGATTTTTATGTGGTTCAAACGAAGTAACACACATGGAAAACAAACAAGAAAATAAGCTAGAGGTGGTAAAGTTTGGAATGCAGAAACTACCCTTGCCAACTGAATCATTATCTAATGATGATGATACTTATATAACAAGAGGTAGTGATAACCTGTACCCTAATTACCTGCTTTCATTGTACGGTAGGTCACCAATATTTGCCAATATCATTAACCAGAAAGCTTCATTTATTGAAGGTGGTGGATTGATACATATACAAGATAACAAACCATTAACTGGTAAACCTAATCCTGACGATACATGGGAAGCTTTCACTGATAAGGTGGTTAAATCCTTTCTTCTGTTTAATGCTTATGCCATTGAGGTGAACTTCAATGCATTTGGTGAACCTGTATTATGGAACTTCATTTCATATGAGAAGGTTAGGCTGAACAAATCAAAGACTAAAGTTTGGGTGTGTGATGATTGGAGCAAGAAGAAGGATATAATGAAGTTCGATAGGTACGTTGCAGATAAGGATTATGAAACCACATCATCTAAGGTCTTCATTTATGATGGTTACATTCCATCATCAGCAAGTGGTATCTATCCTTTACCGGAATATTACTCATTAATTAGGCACCTGTCTATTGATATTGAAATAACAGAGTTCAACCATTCCAATATATTGAACCATTTCAGTGTATCTACACTGATTAATGTATACCAGAATGGTAATGAAGAGACTAAAAGAGGATTTCAAAAGGCTCTTACTGATTCTTATACTGGAAACGAGGGCAACAAGTTCATTGTTTCGTTTAATAATCCATCAGCTAGTGTAAAGCCAACGGAAATTACGCCTTTGTCAGCAGGTGATTGGACAGATAAGTATGAGTCAATCAAAGCTTCCACCCATGAGACTATATTCCTGGGGATGGGTGTAATCAACCCTTCGATTTTTGGCTACAAGTCAGCAGGTTCATTAGGCAATACACAGGAACTATTAAACAGCTATGAGATTCTATCAAAGAATATCATCAATATCAAGAGGAATGAGCTGGAAGCAGGATTAAGAGAGGTGTTGAATATTGATTTATCATTCTTAAATGTTCCGCTATTTGACACAACCCTAACTGATGACCTTAAAAAGTCCGTACTCACAATTGATGAGATCAGAGAATCAGCAGGACTAAAACCACTCCCAAATGGAGCAGGAGCAAATCTAATCGGTGTGCTACCAACCCCTGTAGCTGAGGTCAATCAACCTGTAACAAACAGTGCTGACTTCTCAGATGCTGATGAGTGGGAGAAGGTTCATGCAACACCCGAACAATTTGAACAGGTGAAACATGTAGGTACAGATAAATCTGAGTTTAAGCTATATGAGGGAAACTTTGCTGTAGCTCAACTAGCTTTCAATGATGAATCAGATATAGCGTCTTACCTTATAAACAATGATATCAATGGTCAGACCTTGGCTGAAATCAAAAGAGACATACGTGAGCAATTAGGTATCAATGTTTCCATTGACCAACTTCAAACACATATTGATACGGTTGTATCCACTGGTATAATCGATATTGAAAAGGATGGAGACAGACTTACTGTTATAAAAGGTGACAAGCTTTTGTTGCCTGTTAAAAAGAGAGTAGTTGAAACGGTTTACGAATATGTAAAACGTCCTGAAGCTACAGGTACTACCATCCTCCCTACAACCAGACCATTCTGCCAGAAGATTATAGATGCAAACAAGTTCTACTCATTGGAAGATGTACAGTTCATAAGCAGTGTTCTAAACTATGATGTATTCATTCATTGTGGCGGCTTTTGGAGAAAGAAGGGTACAAAGGAAGTAGCACCTCATTGCCGTCACGAGTGGAAGCAGCGTTCAGTTGTCCGTAAACCAAATGATAAACTATAACAGCATGGCAAATACAAATATATTACTAGTAGGCGAAGCTGAAGTAAAAGCAAATAGCACGATTGAAACCAACGTAGCACCAAAGATATTAAACTTGATTATCTCAGATATACAGAAGAACGACTTGAAAAGGTTGATTGGTAAAGCCAATTACGAGGGGTTACTATCAGCCATTCTTGATAATAGGAATAACGGTACAGCACTCACAGATAGGGACAAGGACTTCATAGAAGATTACATTAAACCTTACCTGATCGCAGCAACGGTTGTGCAGTTTATTATCCTGAATACCTATAAGCTGACTAATAAAGGAGTCCTTAAAATGACTGATGACCAAGCTTCAGGTGTTGAAAGCGGTGACTTGGAATATTTAAAAGGTTACTACATTATAAAAGAATTGGCTGCAAAGAAGAGCCTGCTTCAATTTGTAAACGAAGAGAATGAGAACACCTGTTCAACTGAGGAAGATGACAGTGATTTAGGAGGACTGTATCTAGTGGACAACCGCAGGTACGGTTCAGGAAGGAATAGGTATTTGTAATGATTACGCTGAAGCAGCTTTATACCATTATAGAAAATGTATTTCTACAACACCCTGAAATCAACTCAGTCACTAAACTCAGTACAAAGGATTACATAGGGGATAGGGGTAAGGTTTACACCAATGCTAATATCTATTATGTAAATGGTCAGGTACAAGGAAAGTATGTCAACCACAATTTCCTTATCACTATATCAGATAGACTAAATCCGGTCAATGATAATGAGCTAGAGATATTCTCATCTACGCTGCTGATTGCAGAGGACTTGTTTACAGTCTTGGCTGATAGCTACGACTTCACATTTCAAAAGAACGCCAACATACAGACCTTCTCAGAAGCTGATGGTGATAGGATTGCTGGCATATACTTTCAGATTAACCTGCAAGTATTACGAAGTCAGAACCTCTGTATCATACCAAACAGAGATATCATCAACCTGCCTGTATCGTTTCCTGTACCATTCATTTAGTACCTTAATGAGATACTAGAAAGCCTTAATCACTACTGTGGTTAGGGCTTTTTACGTTTCAGGATGTGCCATTACCTACCAAACAAATTAAGAATGGCAAATATCACATATAACGATAAATCACAGAGCTTACCATATAATGATAAGAAGTTCAATGCACAAGATGCTAATGAGATTAAAAGGGTAGTAAACCTCAAAGCGGACATATCACAAATCATTGACGGTAATCAATCATTAGGTGCATGGAATGCTGCTACCAATACACCAACATTGACTACTGTTGGTGCTCCTTCTGGTAAGTATTATGAAGTATCTGTTGCAGGTACATCATCAATTACTGGTACATCAACAGCTTTTAAAGTAAGAGATAAGATTATCAGCAACGGGACCGTTTGGCAATATGTTCCAAGAGTAGGTGACTTTGATAGTTATGCATCTACTGATGCCCTTAATACCACCAATACTGGATTAGCTGCTACCAATGTTATTGTTAACGGATTAACGAATAGGTATTACGCTGTATACAATAGTGTAGCTGAAGCCTATGTAGGTGTACCACTTGCATTAAGAAAGACTGGTACAACCGTTGCAATAATGACAGGCAGTGCTGCTGTTGATTGGTGGTGGAATAGTTCTAACCTAACAAATGATGGACTTGTACCTAAAGTTACCGCGTCTGCTGTTGAGTTAGTTGCTTCTCCAAATCTTTTTAACATTAATGATTTATACTTAGTTAACAATGGTGTTAACGGTGGTATTGGTAAACAGATAAATGGTGCAGGTGATATTATAGGGTATGGAAATGGAACTATATCACATAAGATAGCAGTAGAAGCAGGTGCTAATTATACATTTGCAGGTGGTTATCAGTTTGTAAGATATGCCCAATTTCAAGATGCAGCAGGTGCTAAAATCGGTTACGCTGCAATATCAAATGGTGCTGAAGGTGCTAAAACAATTACAATACCTGCGGGAACAGTAACCTTACAATTTACTATAAAAGACCAAGGTGCTGCTCCTTGGCCTACACAGACTAGAGTATATAAAGGTTCTGTTGATTTAGGTTTTATTGAGTATGCTGGCACACCATATGTAAAAGGGACAAACAACGTTCCGATTCTAGCAGGTGATTTGTCTGCTGCTGCTCAGGAGAGAATCATACCTGTTGAGAAAATTAGTTCAAAGAACCTTGTTAACGTTTATTCTCCAACGGTCATTCCTAACGCTTCGGTCGGTACTTCCAACGGTCAGGTATTCGGTCAAACAGGTAGTATATTATCAGACCCTATCAATGTTTTACCTAGTACAACATATACTATTAGTGCTTTAACATCACCTACTGTCGTTCAGTTCAGGGATGCTAATAACGTACCGTTAAGAAATGATACCGCTTATGTGTATGCGGGTGTTAATGGAACTGTTAAACAGTTTACTACAACTGCTTCTACCTATAAAATTGTGTTTGCTTTTAAAACAGGTGGTGATACTACTGATATCAGTAAAGTTCAACTGGAACAGGGCGATCAAGTAACACCGTATCAAGCGTACAGTGGCGAGCCTTACATACGAGGTCGTAATAGTGTTCCAATCGTTGCAGCTAGATTAGCTGAAGGTGCTACAATGGCTGGAAAGCAAATTGCAACCATTGACCAGATTGGTAATGCATATCCTGCATTTCCAGTAGGGTTTACAAAAATCCTAGCTGTAGGTTCCTCTATTACATTTGGGTATGGAGGTAACGAAACACAATCATGGAGGTATGTACTAGCTAATTCACTTACTACAGCATTAGCAAGAACTGTTACGGTAATCAATGGTGGTGTTACAGGTCAGAATACGGGTGGTATGCTATTTAATCTTCCAACCTTGATAGCAGACAATACGCCACATATTGTTTTATTAGAAGGTGGTAACGTTAATGATGCTAAAGCATCTGGTGGTGTTTCACCTGCTGTAACTCGTCAAAACATTAACAATATGCTTGATTTGGTTATAGCATCAGGTGCAATACCAATTTTGAACACTTCTTTTCCACTAGATATTACAGGTACTATGGGTAGTTTAGTAACATATCCACAGGTTGCTGTAGTTAATAATATAGTCAGGGATGTAGCTAGAATCAGACAGATTAGATTGTTGGATTTGGAAGTACTTGCAGCTAGTAACATGAGTTTGATTCAAGCTGATTTACTGCATTTAAGTGCAGCAGGTAATCGGTATTGGGCAAGTTGTCAAGCTTCAATGTTATTAAAATAAGTATAATGCTCGATGATGAGTGCATAGGGCTTATAATTAGTATTGTGCATATTGTATCTTTTAGTGAAGGCGGACAGGTAGACCTGTAGATGTTGAGAACAACTACCGCATAGAGCGTGCAATCTGTAAAACACAGTCCATTAGGCCAACTAGTGCATGGGTTAATGTTACCAATAGCGTGGTAAAGTCAACTTTCCAATTGTTATTAACATTTGTTCGGCGAATTTATTTGACTACTATAAATCAATAACAAGTTTGTTTAGTAAAATATAGGTAATATTTTCCCCTGAGTGTGTATAAGTTCGCGCGCTTGTTAACAACTTCTGCTAACGTTTGAAATTCTCAAAGTTTATATTTGTTAAGGAGATAAAGAACTGGTAGTGGTATACCAGTTCTTTAAAAAAGTCTCTCAACTAATCATATGGTAGTATCAATTAAAGTTAAGAGTGGTGCTGATGCACCAGTTGTTTGTTCTATTAAAGTTAGAATAAACTTAGAGAATATAAAACAGGTTTTATATTCTATTTATCAACATGCTGTTAAGAACGCTGTAAATGTAGTTCTAATGTGGGTTGATGAACGTTTCCAACCGTTCCCTTACATCATGTAAGGAATGTAACAGTAATGAAACTAATCAAAGGGAGCCTTAACGGGTTCCCTTTTTATTTAGGGGTGAAATATTTTCTACTGCTAAAACTCTTGTGGTAAAAGCCCTAGTCTTACAAGTTCAGCAATATCATAGGTAGAGAAACCACCTGCTGATAATTCTTCTCTGCTTAAGGGTGAAGATGTCTGCATAATACGTTGCATCTTGAATGCCGTAAGTTTTTCGATCAGTTTTGTTTCTTGATAGGTAGCCATATAGTTTGAGTGTTTAGTTAAATATACATTAAAACTGAAACTTATGGTATCATATCTAATATTCTCCATACGATGAAGCATACCACTGCGATATATAAAGTGTAGTGTTGTATATTGGAATACATTATGGTTGTCTTGGAGTCGTCTGCTAAAGCCCTATCAATAGCGTCTATTGCAATTTTAATTTTATATGGCTCGTTTCCTGTTATAGGATGCACACCTTCCCTAATTTGTATTCTGGATAGTTGTTTATTGATTGCTGCTGTTTGATAATATAGAAATCTTAATCCACAATAAATGCTGATCAGCCATCCTACCATAGATAGACCGAGGGGAATCATCTTCACGGTTAGTTTCGAAGTTAATGTCGAGTTGACTGCAAAACCGATACAAGCAACAGCTAGAGCAATAACATAATAAACATATGTATCCTGCTTTGTCCTGAACAAATTGAGGAGCGCATTTTTATCTTCCATCCTCCAATATAGACAAAAACGTCCATTACCTACGCAAACAGGTAATGAACTTAACCAAGGATGAAGTAGAAGAAATAGCCAAAAGTATTGATGTAGATTATGCCTCGCTGATGACTTTCATAAGTGTTGAAAGTGGTGGTGTTGGGTTCGCCAAGGATACAAAGAAGATAGTCATCCAGTTTGAACCTTCATGGTTTAAAAGGTATACCAAGGAAAGAGATCAGCACGATAAAAAACTTTGGGAGGTGGTAGATGCCAACAAGGTAGAAGGTCAGGCAAATGAATGGAAGGCGTTTAACGCTGCTTATGCCATTAATCCAAAATCAGCCCTTTTAAGCACCTCAATCGGCTTGATGCAAGTAATGGGTTTCAACTATTCTGCCTGTGGTTACACCTCTGTAAACGCGATGTGGGATGACTTTAAAACTGGTGAATACGCGCAAGTGAACGGAGCTGCTTCTTTTATAAAAAGTAATCCAAGACTGCATAAGGCATTAAAATCTAAAGATTGGGCTAAGGTGGCTTACTACTACAACGGGAGCAATTACCGTATCAACAACTATGATGTGAAGCTAAAACAGGCTTACATAAAATACACAAACTAATATAACTACATGGCAAATGTACCAATAACAATGTCCTTCAGGAACGTTGTAAAGAACCCGTACACCTATCTTTTAATCACTGTAGTAAGTCTTCTTTGGTACTTCGTTTACTCCTTTACAGGTCTTACATCCAAGAATGATACAATATGCTTTCAGGAGAAGACCGAACTCAGAATAGAGTTAAAGGAGGAACGCAAAAAGAATGATGACCTTATAAACGCAATACTTACCAAACAAGGAGTTATTGAGAAACTAACGGTGATTACAGACTCACTAACCAAGAAGGACAATGAAAACTAGCATCTTCAACGCAGTCTGTCTATTTATTGCTGCCTGTTCAATAGGGTGGGTAATATATGTCAGCACACACAAACCTGTTGCTATTGATAATTCTATTAGAAATCAAGTGGTGACTGAAGCAAAGATAATCAGTAAGAGGATAGATAAGAACGGCCTAGAGCACACCATTATTGAAGAGACCAATAACATATTACCAAGGAATCTAGTTGCTTCAGAAGGTCAATATGATAACAGCTTTGTTGACTCCTTAATCTCACAGACTGATATTCAGAAGAAAGAGATTACTTCTTTGATGAAGGTCAATCAAACCATTACAGGAAAGAACCTGCAAGCAAAGGCTGTTATTGATTCCCTAAACAGGAAGACATTTGAGTACACAGATAGCAATCTGTATCTCTCATATACTCCAACACCTGACAGTACCAAAGCAGGTGTTTTTAATTATAGATATAACCAGAATTTAAACTTCATACAGTATACCCGGAAGAAATGGATACTTGGTGCAGACCGAAATTACATTGATATCTCCACTGATGAACCTTACAGTACCATCAATGGTGTACGTAAAATAAGCGTTCTAACGAAACCAAATGATTTCGGTATTAAATTATCCAGTAAATTAGTGTGGCTCCCACAAAGCGGTAACATTGGGATAGGTGGACAGATCCGTATCCGGTATAAAAGGGTAACTGCTACTGGCAGTAATTTATATTTTCCAGCTGTTCAAAAGTGGGTGCCAGTGGTGGGAGCAGAGTTTGATTTGCTAAGTTATTAGGAACTTGTTTCACTGGCAGGTGCGACATTTCCCGTATCTAATAGACATGCTTTTATGAACTGTCGACCAAAAGGAGTTATATCATAATATCCCTTTACAACTTCAAATCGTGAATATTTACCAGATTCGTTCCATGCCGCTTTTGTAGATTCAAATTGGTAATGTTCTATTAAGGCTTTGTAAGATGCCTCATCTTGTTTGAAACGATTGGATACCTCATTAAGAATGCCTAGACGCGCGAGATTTGTAAGATAAATGGCGACATTATCGGGGAACAGCATATTTATAGTGAATGGTAGCAGTGTGCCGTTTTCTAGCATGTGGTGATACCCTGGCTGTGAATTAAGATATGCATGGAACGAGACGTGCGGAACGTAAACTTCTCCGGCTAAACCACTGATTATCCTTGCCTCATCAATTGAAAGGTTCTCAATAAGTTGAACAAAGCTAGGATGTGCAAGGTTCACTGTTTCACTTGAACTTGCGTTAGCGAGCAAATTGACAAACAATGCTGCAATATCTTCACTTGTGGTATAGCTTAGTTTGTCTAATATAGGAACTCCGATCTGCGGGTTTACCTCTATCAAGTTCTCCGGTGGAATTGCTGTCACCTTCTCCTTGTAGGAGTTAAGATGCTTATCTATATTAAGTTTAACTTTCTCATTTCCCAACTGTACATACTTGAACGGTATTGTGCTGAACTCAAGTACACTTCCTAAAGCAGCACCAACAGCTTGAACGCTCGGTTGTGCGAGGTCTTTGTAAAATAACCCAAGCAACGAGTCAGCTTTAATCTGACCAACTGCTGTAACCGCTCCACCACCTGCTAATATTTCTGTAATCATATAAATTATTTGTTTACAAGGTAACTATTGATAGTAAATCATAATCATGGAAGTTATCAACAGGAGTGGAAAGATGGTTACTAACTTATTTCACCTTATAAAGAACCAAGGGAAATGTCAACACCGGATGAAGCTACCTTTTCAATTTCTTTTGCTGATCTCTTAATTTTAATAGCTGCTGATTCTTCAGCGTTAACTCCTTTACAGAGTCTTTAAGGTTGTCTCGTTCCTTCTGTAATGGTTCAATCTGAAAGAAGTAAGCCCACAACAAAGGTAGCAGGAATGCTAGTATGGGTATGACCACATTCGCGATCGAGATTCTATTTGCAAGCCGTTCCTTGCGTGCTTCATTGTTTAATTCACTTGCCTCTCTAATCAAGAGACTCTCCTTATAAACGGAACTCCCCTCTATAGTAATTGTGCACGCATTACCTTGCTCTTTATCTATCAGGATGAATTGCCTTCGTTTCAAGTTCTCAAGTAAGATTACGGTTTTATCATATTCAAGCTGAAGAGTGAAAGCAACTTTTCTATCATTGATGTTAACGTAAATGGAGTCTGTTGCTGGCAATTCATACCCCGTACCCTCTTCTATTTGAACAGGTGTAAAATAGGTTGCATTCTTGACAAATGTCAAATTGTCCTGTAAAAGCTTTAATATATCATGTTGATGCAGAATTTCTTCTGAGGATAGTTGCGGAGTAATCATATTGAAGCTGATATTAAGCAAAGGTAAGAGTTTTCAACATCACTTGTAATACTAATATTTTTAGTATTACCTTTGTCCTATTATGGATCAGCAATTAAACAAACAACTCGATATACATTTAAACAAGTGGGTAGAGAACAGTCAATCCCTTAGTTGGTCACTTACTGGTAAACCATTTTTCAGTGTTGCTGATGATGGTGAAGTAACCGTAAATCTATTACTTCTTAGTGAATCATACAGGGTAAAGCATATTAACAGTAAACCGGGAAACTACTGCAATCAATTCCTTTACACATTAGAGCCGTTCCTTGCATTGTTTCTGAAACAGCATAACATTAGCCAGTATGCCTTTAGATTTAAATTCTTAATGATTGGTGAGACACGTAAAGAGTATCTCGTTAAAGCAGCTTAAAGATGTGTATGTTATACTATCATGATGTCGTCAGTTTATTACGCAGAGCCTGAAATTCCTCAATAGCATCTTCATGTTCAGCTAAACACCTATTAATTTCTATTTTCCCTTTGTTGGTAGGTTTGATGACCCAACTTGTTTCAGCCCAAATTAGATTTGAATAGGTAGTGATTTTAAGTTCAGCACATCTCTCTAATGCAGTTAGTAGTTTGCTTCTGTCTTCCATAAGTGGGCTAACACATTGAGTTAAATTTTGTTCTGCTGAACCAAGTAAATTAACAGATTGTATGAAGTTAAAATCAGTTGCATTTATCGCAGCATTTGAAGAAGAAAAGTTTGTTGAGTTAACACTTCAACTAGGAGGTTACTTTCATATCTATATAGACAAGTATTACTATGGTAAAATCATCTGTATTAAGAATCATTGGACTGTATCCCCGCAACATGACCATTATTTTAGTCAGGATGATAAAGATGCTATGTTAGAACGTGCAGGATTATTTGATATTAGTTAGACAATATCATAAATTAGAACATGCAACACTACACATATGACTTAAAAATTCACTCTCGAAACACGCGACATAGAAATTAACTTTGTTGATGATGATGATGGTCAATATCACATTTCGTGGTCAAATCAGAATGTAGGGTACATTTATGTATCTGATATCGATGAGTTACTAGGTGAACCAATTTGGTCTGGTAGTACTGAATATCTCAACTTGCACGCTAACAAAATAGGGCAGTGGATACAACAATGCAACCTATAGCGGTGTACTACATTCATTGCTTAGATGACTAGTCAAGGTAGTTCTTACCATACCTTTTACCTACACATGTTACCTTATAAACACATAGGGAAAGTGTATAAGCAGCACTCTTATTGTACTTCAATTGATATATGCTTTATGTATATAATCTGTGTTTAAAGTACTTCCAGTACGGTAATTAAGAAAATAAAATTGCTTTTCTCCTTGTTTTCCGCTTTCATATTTGGTAAGTTTGTTCTGCTGTGATGGCGTTATGAACCGTCTTAAAAGCATAAAAAGAAATGGAGACGCAGAGACGTGCTGGACGCACGAGACCCAACAGGTTGAATTGTAAAACCAACGGTTACTAAACACTTTGATGGCTTGCAGATAATCCCTGTAGGCTCCTTAATATGTGCAGTGCTGAAAGTACAGTTCCAGACCTCGCTTCCTCACTGGCAATGATGCAAATTTACCTTGCAGACCTGTTGAAAGTAAATTCCGATCTCTTAGAGGTCAATAAGGAAGTGTTGAGATCCAACACCGAGCTATTAAAAGATAAAGCTGAAGACAAGCGGATCAGGGATGAATTGTTGAAAAGGCTACAGATTAGCGAAAAGAGAGATAATGACGTGAGAAAACAGTTGGCCGACATACATAAGGTTATATTCGCTGAACCTGCAAAGCAGGATATGCCCGATAAGAAGGCCATAATGAAAGCGCAAATGAGACTAAACATGTTAGGTGGGCTGAAGAGTAACCCTGTCAAACAATAATAGACGAGCCTTGCAGTTATATACTGTGAGGCTTTTCTAATTCATTAGCAATGCTAGTGAATATTGATTAGTTTTACACATAGAGACAGCACTTTACATGGTGTTAAAACTCTGGCAAAACTCTGACAATAAGGTAACATTTCGGTTAGGATGATAAATAAGAAACCCTGTTTAAATGCGTTTAAAGCTGTGTGCGGACTTGGGAAGTGTCTGTTGAACTATATTAGATTTAGTTATAAACCTAATGTATTAAATTTACTTAACTTTGTGGGAGTATAAATTTATGAAATTTTGCAGGTTATTTATTCTGTTATTTGTCATTATTGCCGCAGAAAAGCTAAACGCACAGGAAATCCCTGCGCCTTATAAGTTTCCTCCAAGGGGTAAAAACGATACTATCAGGGTAGCTTCCACAAACGATAATGGGGAAATGATTCCATGGATGTCTCTGAATGAGGTGGTTATCTATGGTGTCAGGATGTTCAAGTCGCCCGCAGACCGTGCGGCATACAACAGGCTGCGGTACAATGTACTGAAGGTGATGCCCTATGCACTTTTTGCGAAAAGAAGATATGAACAGCTGGAACGTGACCTGGCTGTAACAACTGACCGTAAAGAACACAAGAAACTGGTAAAACAATGTGATGCGGAAATCAAACAAATGTTTAAAACCGAGATCAAGGAACTGACGATTACGCAGGGCCAGATCCTTACCAAGCTGATTGACCGCGAGGTTGGGCGCACTACTTATGAAATTGTTAAGGAAACACAGGGCGGGGTGAAAGCGTTTTTGTACCAGTCCGTAGCACGGGTAGTAGGACATAACCTGAAAAGCACGTATAACCCGGAAGAGGAGAGAGACATAGAGTCAATCATTATATCCTCGGGATTTTACCGTCAATAGCAATGGAAGAAAACCCGAGGAGTATTTACCAGTTCAAAGCGAAATTAACCAACGGAGAAGAGAAGAATTTATCAGACTATAAGGGTAAGGTGCTACTGGTGGTAAATATTGCTTCTGCCTGCGGATTTACTCCGCAGCTTAAAGAGTTGCAGGAGCTGAGGGACACACTTGGTACAGGCGATTTTGAAGTACTTGGATTTCCATCTAACGACTTTGGCGGACAGGAACCTTTAGAGGGAAAAGCGATCAATGACTTTTGCCAAATTAACTACGGCGTGAATTTTCCGGTTTTCGCAAAACTGATGATCAGGGGGGAGCACGCTAGTCCGATTTTCAGGTTTTTAAGCAATAAGGGACTAAACGGGCATTTTAAATCTACCCCCAGATGGAACTTTCATAAATACCTCATAGACAAGAACGGCGAGGTGGCAGATTATTTTTATCCATTTACCAGACCAATGTCATCAAAGGTGATGAAGAAGATTCAAAGGTTGTTATGAACAGGATTGTCCAAACAATACGGTGGCACAAATAAGTATATATATAAAGAAGAATAAAATAAATGAAGTTAGATATTTTAGTATTAGCGGTTCATCCTGACGATGCAGAGTTGGGATGTTCTGGTACAATTTTAAAACATATTGCATTAGGAAAAAAGGTAGGAATAGTTGATTTTACAAGAGGAGAATTGGGTACAAGGGGCACGGCAGAAACGCGCGATGTAGAAGCGGCCGATTCAGCACTGGTAATGGGTCTGCATGCGCGTGAAAACCTGCGGTTTAAAGACGCTTTCTTCAAAAATGACGAAGATCATCAGCGAGAAGTAATCAGGATGATTAGAAAATACCAGCCGGAAATTGTTCTCAGTAACGCATTGCGTGACAGGCACCCAGATCATGGACGGGCAGGTGATCTTGCTAATGATAGCTGTTTTTTGTCCGGACTTTCTAAAATCAGGACTTTTGAGGACGGCATTGAGCAGGAGGCCTGGAGGCCACGTTTGTTATTACAATATATCCAGGACTATTATATCCAACCGGATGTGATCATTGATATAACTCCTTATATGGAAACCAAGATTGAAGCTGTGAAGGCATTTAAGACCCAGTTCTATAATCCGGACCTAGACGAGCCCTCAACTTACATTTCATCGCCTGAATTTTTTGAGAGTGTAATTGGACGTGCACGTGAATTTGGAAAATCCATTGGCGCTACATATGGTGAAGGATTTACTTCCCGTAAACTTTTGGGGGTTGAAAGTCTGTTTGACCTGAGGTAATCAACATAGTATCAAAATATATCCTGATGTTATATTTTAGTTACTTCTAAGTGAAGTAATATATTTTATATAATTTGGGACAAAATAAAAAACTGAAATGAAAAAATTAATCTTATCATTATTGATAACCTCGCCGGCATTGGTATTTGCACAAACCGGGGAATTTACGCTTAACGGAAAAATCGGTACCCTGAATTCTCCTGCAAAAGCGTACTTAAATTATGTGGCGAACCAAAAACAAGTAATGGATTCTGCAGTAATTACTAAAGGGACCTTTGTTTTCAAGGGAACAGTATCCGGACCTACAATGGGAAGGATAATCCTTGACCATAAAGGGGAAGGTTTAAGAAAACTAGGCAGGACTGCTGATAATGTTGTCGTTTATCTTGAGCCAGCGGCAATTGCGGTTTCTGCCAAAGATTCTGTAAAAAATGCAGCAATTACAGGCTCTAAGCTTAATGATGAGAATGCACGTTACATGAAATTTGTAGCTGCTCCTATAGCTGAGATTAAGGCAATAAATGCTGAGTATGGCGCGGCTCCTGAGGAAAAACAAAAGGATGATAACTATAAGAAATCGCTGGAAGCACGTTATGAAAAATCGGCTGCGAAACTACAGGTCCTGCAGACTGACTTTATAAAAGCTAACCCTGATTCTTATTTCAGTTTGATGGCGTTGGGTGAGTCTACGCAGCAAGGTATTGACGTTGCAAAGGTTGAACCAATCTATAAAGGTCTTTCAGAGCGACTACGCGGAACAACTGCGGGAGTTGAATTAGGTAAAGCTATAGAGTCGGCAAGAGCTACCTCTGTTGGTGTAATGGCACCTGATTTTACGCAGAATGATGTGAACGACAAACCAGTTAAATTATCAGATTTAAGAGGAAAGTACGTTTTGCTTGATTTTTGGGCATCATGGTGCGGTCCCTGCCGTGCAGAAAATCCAAATGTTGTAGTTGCTTACAATAAATTTAAGGACAAAGGATTTACTGTTATGGGTGTTTCGCTTGATCGCCCCGGCAGCAAAGATGCCTGGTTGGCTGCTATTGCAAAAGACGGGTTAACCTGGACACAGGTATCGGATCTTAAATTCTGGAATAACGAAGCTGCACAGTTATACGGTGTGCGCAGTATCCCTCAAAACTTTCTGATAGATCCAACTGGCAAGATTGCTGCAACTAACCTGAGAGGTGAAGAATTGCAGGCTAAACTAGCCGAGTTATTGAAATAAGAGGGGTGTTGAAGTGAAAAACAGATAAATATAGAAATGGCCGTCACTACTGACGGCCGTTTTGTTTATAAGGGTATCTGGTAACAATTACATTTCCTACAGCACTCTTTTCGTACATGCCTAAACAGCTATCGTTGAAAGAAGGATCAAAGTTTACGTTGCCGGGGGACAGTTCAGTTGGCGCCTTTGTGCCTTCCTCAAAATAATATACTTTAGTGGTCCCGCCCTTATGGTGAGGTTTATAGTTGCCGTAAGTTTCCATTTCGGGCCAGATAGTATCTTTTACCGTTACTGAAAATACATACTGGACAGGACCAGTATTATTTTCATTCCTATATTCTGCAATCTGCTTGAAACCTGATTTTAGTTCTCCCGCGCCGGGTTGGAAAAATGTGCCTTTGAGCATCCATCCAACCAGGAACAGGACCAAAATAATCAGGAATGTGTTTATTTTTCTATTCCTCATGGTTTACAAGTTTGCCAGGATTTTAGTCATTACTTCCATGCCTTCGTCTATATGACTTTTTTCTATGACGAGGGCCGGGCGGAAGCGTATGGTTTGGGGGCCGCAACCCAGGAACATTACGTTTTGTTCAAGGCCCTTTTTTATAAAATTATTCCGCATGTCTGCATGCGGAAAATCAAATGCACATAACAATCCTTTTCCCCTCACATTGCTTATCTGATCGTACTTTAAAGATAATTGATGGATATTCTCTTTGAGGTAAATGCCAACTTGCGCTGCATTGTCACAAAGTTTATCGTCTTCTACAATGTTTAGTATCTGTGTAGCCCTTACCATATCCACCAGGTTGCCTCCCCAGGTAGAGTTGATCCTGGAAGGTACTTTAAATACATTGCGCTCTATTTCGTCTACTTTTGCACCAACCAGTATTCCGCACACCTGCATTTTCTTGCCAAAAGCAAGTATATCCGGACGTGCTTTTTCACTGTAGTGCTGGTGGCACCAAAATTTTCCCGTCAAACCTACGCCGGTTTGTACTTCATCATAGATCAAAAAAGCTTCGTTCTCATCTGCTATGCTGCGCAACTGAATTAAAAACTCTTCACGCAAGTGGTTATCGCCACCTTCAGATTGGATAGGCTCTATGATAATTGCACAAATGTCATCTTTAAAGTCGGCAAAGGCCTGTTTAACCTGTGCAATAGATAATTCTTCAGTTTGTATAGCCTGCTCCAGGTTATCATTTTCAAGTGGAAAGTTCACTTTTGGGACTGACACCCTGGGCCAGTCAAATTTTGCAAACCATTTGGTTTTGTCGGGAAGTGTATTGGTTAAACTCAGCGTATAACCTGTTCTTCCATGAAATGCCTTTTCAAAGTGCAAGACTTTGAAACCTTTTTCCTCCTTGTATCCTTTAGCGAAGTTTTTCTGTACTTTCCAGTCCATAGCAACCTTTAGGGCATTCTCTATTGCCAATCCACCGCCCGCGATGAAAAATGCATGCGGCAGATAGGAAGGAATACCGATTGCGCCAAAAGTTTTTACAAATTCAGCATATTGCTGCGTATAAACATCTGAATTGGATGGATTGGCCATTGCGGCCAGCAAAAGGTTCTGCTTGAAACTTTCGTCATTTACCATCTTCGGGTGGTTGTAACCGAGCGGAACTGAAGCAAAACAAGTAAAAAAATCCAACAGTTTCCGTTTATACTTTGAATCGTAAATGTACGCCCCATGGCTCTGCCCCATATCGTAGGTAAGGTCAAATCCATCGGCTAAAACGTGTTGGCTTATCGTGTCGTTTACCTGGTCCGGAGCTACAGTAAGTTGGTACATATTTCTATAGTTTGGTATGTCTCAAATGTAGTAAAAACCGCTTAAATAACAAATCCAGGGCATTTTTTGGGTAGAAAGATAAAATCATGGTTTAAACGATTTAAAGTTGGTTTTTTAAAAAGAAAAAGGCCGTCGGATATTTTTTGTCACTGTATTTAGCCGTCAATTAATTGAGCAGGATGCTACAGGACGCGCTAAATTAAATTAATGGTTAGGTTTGTTATAACCAAGTCATAAGCCTGCTGAACACATGAAAATATTTTCTACAATCGGAGTGCTTGCGCTCTGCGCCACTGTCTCCTTCGGACAGCAAAAAATGCCTGCAAATGATGTGACTACTCCATTACACCTCATGAAGCCTGATTACCCGGTTCCCTATGGTGGAACAACAGAAAATGAAATTAAAGAGGTGCTGGATAGAATATATTTGTATCTCGATGCCGTTACACCGCCGCAATTAACAGATGGTAAATCAGGTAAGGTAATTGCCGATTTGTCAAAAGCTGGAAGTACCGCAGTGTTTAAACCGGGTGATTTCAGACTGATCAGTTATGAATGGGGTGTTACTTATACCGGTATGCTATTGGCAGCTGAAACTACGGGCGATAAAAAGTTCAGTGATTACACTATAAAGAGGGTCAATTTTATTGCAGATGTAGCATCGCGATATCGGGATGTGTACGAGAAGGACCATAAGGCTGCTTCGCCTGTAAAATCGGTGCTCGAACCCAGGGCGCTTGATGATGCTGGTGCCATTTGCGCGGCAATGATCAAAGCCACGCAAGCCAGTGGTATGAAGGCGGATGTGCGACAGGTGATTGACAATTATATCAATTATATCATGAAGAAAGAATTCCGTCTGTCTGATGGAACTTTGGCGCGTAACCGGCCGCAGCCGAATACCCTGTGGCTGGATGACCTTTATATGAGTTTACCTGCACTGGTACAAATGGGTAAACTGACGGGTGATACTAAATATTATGATGAAGCCTTGAGGCAGTTCAGTTTGTTTTCAAAACGCATGTTTAACGCCGGAAAAGGTCTTTATATGCATGGTTGGGTAGAAGGTATGGAGCCGCATCCCGAATTCCGTTGGGCAAGGGCTAACGGTTGGGCGCTGCTTACAAAATTGGAAATGCTGGATGCCATACCAGAGGGTTATAAAGGCAGGGCGGCAATACTTGATGAATTTAAGGCGCATGTTGCGGGTCTTTCTGTGTTGCAGGATGGAACCGGTTTTTGGCATCAGTTGCTGGATAAGAACGATTCTTATCTGGAGACTTCTGCGACAGCAATTTACACCTACTGTATTGCGCATGGTATTAATAAAGGCTGGCTAGATGCAAGGGCATATGGTCCTGTTGCACTTTCCGGCTGGAATGCGGTGCGGTCAAAAGTGAATGTAAAAGGGCAGGTAGAAGGAACCTGTGTAGGTACGGGGATGGGTTTCGATGCTGCTTTTTATTATTACAGGCCGGTGAACAGTTATGCTGCGCATGGGTATGGGCCTGCTTTGCTTGCAGCTGCAGAAATGTATAAATTACTGCAGTTACATCCGTATCAAATTAATGATAGTGCGGTACAATTTCTACATTGATCAATGTTTATAATAATTTAATAAGTATGCGAATTTTTATTTCTTTACTGCTTTTTTTCTTAACGTTTTATGCCGGAACGGAGTCTGCTTATGCCCAGGATAACCGAAGCTTTAAAATATTTCAGTTTCCGGCTGATAAGATTCCGGTTATTAACGGGAAGATCGACGACTGGAAGATTGTGCCTGAAAGTTATAGCGTTGGTATGGACCAGTTATGGGATGATACAAAAAAACATACAGTTTCTGACCGTAAAAACCTGGATGTTAAGGTAAAAGTTGGGTGGGTGAAAGGAATGAACAGGCTTTATTTTTTGTATGAAGCATATGATGATTATTGGGACTTCTCGTCAACAGATTTGCACAATGATATTTTTGAGTTGATTGTAGATGGTGACCAGTCTGGAGGCCCGTTTATTGAGCGGTTTCATCCGAACAAGAACCTGGATTCGCTCGCGGCCTATCTGTCTTTTCACGGTGTCCATGCGCAAAACTATCACATTTATACCCCTGCGGTAGGAAAGGATTGGGCGTTAGTTTGGGGTAGTCAGCCCTGGATTAAAGACCTTCCTTACGCCAATGCAGCTTACGACTATAATTTTAGGCATGGGGAGTCGGGAAAGCTTACGCTGGAATTTTGGATTACACCTTTTGATTATGCCGGAAAGGAAGGCCCTCAACGTGCTGTAGAATCTGTATTGACGGAAAACAAGAATATTGGTCTTTCCTGGGCAATTATTGATTATGATGACGACAAAGTGAAAAGTAATAATGGTTTCTGGAATTTATCAAAAGAACACACGATGTATGGAAATGCCACTTATAGCCTTCCCTTTCAGCTTATGCCCCTGGATGAAAGGTTTACGAGGCGTATAGACGCGCGGTGGTCTTTCAAAATACTTGATCCAAACAGGCGCATGGTTTCTTTTGTTGATGAGTCGGTAGGAAAGGTTAGCTCCTGGAAATGGGTTTTTGGAGATGGTACCTCGTCAAACGAACAGCATCCGGTGCATACTTATGATAAGCGCGGTAAATATACTGTAGTATTGTGGATAGAAGGTCTCGGTGGTAAGGCTCACCTGTCTAAAGTATGGGAAGTAGTTATTTTATAGCAAATGCAAGTTGAGGATGGAATTAGTTGTTAGGACGTTTAATAAATAAAGTATCGTTTCCTGGCTATATATCAAATCCTCTTGCCTGTTGTAAGGTTAATATTTTTATTAATTTTTAATTACTGCAAACTTTATCTAATTTTATATATAATGAACTGAGTTATCTGCACTGTGTTAACGGAGATAGATGTTACACCGAAGAAGTAATGGAGATATGTTGAAGACAAATCAACAAATAGTAACGGGGAAGAAATCGGAAAGCATACGTTTTCTTTATGATAAGTATGCAGGAATGCTGTTAGGTTACGTTGTTGAAATTACGAAGGACCGTGCGACTGCCGAAAAGTTTTTAGTAAATTTTTTTTGTGATCTTCCAGGACAGCTTGGTGAACGTAATTGCGAGGGGCTTGACAATTGGTGTCAGTTACAGCGATATGCACGGGAGCGACTGGACATTTTTATGAATAGCAAGCACGAGGCGGAAGCCGTTAGGCCAACGAATTTGATGATGCATGGTGCACGCGATAAATACCTGGACCAGCTGAGTGAGGAACAGCGGCAGGTATTCTGTGATGTATATTACTATAGAAAATCTATTGAGGTAATTTCATCAGAACTAAAGAAAACTGAGGATTCAATTCGAAAGACTTTAAAAGAGGCTTTCGCTATAATGAGAAAAAGTGGTGAAAATTAACGAATACATAGAAAGCGGAATATTGGAGGCATATGTATTGGGGTCTGCTTCAAAAGCGGAAGCCGAAGAGCTTTTGTACATGAAAGCGAAGCATCCTGAGGTTTTGGAAGCTCTGCTTGAATTAGAATTGGATATTGAACACATTGCTCAAGGTATGGCGATTATTCCTCCTGTAGGTACCTGGGAGAAAATAGAGGCAGGAATCAATGAAGTGATAAAGGCAAAAGATTCTGGTGCGTTGACATTGGATATGCCGTTTGAAGATCGCGGTAGCCGTACAAAATCGCGTAAAGGCAGCCAGTTCATAGAGGTAGAAGCCGAATCGGGCCATATGCGCATACGCAAAATATGGCGATGGATATTTGTGGGAGTATTTTTACTTGGCAAAATATTTTTGGCCTGTGCTATTTATTTCTATCTGGAAAACCGGCACAATGAGCAAGAGCTGGAGCAGTTAAAGTATGAACTGAAGATCCAATCACCGCGTTAAAACTAAGGCTCTCAATTATTATAGCTTTGCTTTTTCCTTTTCCGTTGATAACGTACGTAGTAAGGTTGGAAAAATAAAACCACGCCGGTAATTAATAGCGCCAGCAAAATTAATGCAGTAGGTAAGCTCATAAAATATTTTGCATTGTCATGGAAAAATGTTCCGTCATGCAAAGCCTCAATCAAATCGGACCGTCTAAATTCGGTTTGAAGGATCTGACCTGTTTCCATGTCTACCTGTACCTCGTAATTATTGTCCGACGTAACTTTGGCTAGCCCTTTTGAAGGTTGTATGTCTATACGTTTTATGTCTTTCCATGATGATATTTCCGCTTTCTTAACCCTGCTTACAGATTCAAACAGTTGCTCAAACTTAATTGCGGGGACTGTACCCACACCTTTTATTGTAGCTGGTTGAATCCAGGTGATGTCCTTTTTTAGGAGAAGCAGGATTCCGCTACCGATGACCAGCAGTAAGGGAATAGTAATAATGATGGAACCCCAATAATGAAGTTTTCTGTTGAGTACTGTGACTTTCATTTCAAATCGATTTGAATTTAAAACTAGGAAATTTATATATGTGGAGGCCGATTTGTTGGTTATAAAGCCATTTTTTACTGGGAATAGGCGATGTGGCGACGAAAAAAACTGTTTTTACATCTATTTTCAGATGATTTGTCTTTTTGGTTTCTTTAAACAATTTATTATTTGGATTTAAGTTGATCTAGATCATAATTTTTACTGTTAAAGTTGTATTACGAAGTATTATTATCGTATTTATGTTGTTTTATAGTGATTTTTAGTTTGAATTTGCTTTTTTTTAGTTCTGTATTGTCTGGTTTTTGTGGTTTGAAGTTCTTGTATTTTTGTGAAAATGTACTGTTTAAGGCTTTATTAATAGTAAAATATTAAAATGTACGCAATATAGCCCCTGTGTAATTAAAATTATCATAATAATTCTGGCGCGGAATAAAAATTGGACAATTTTATGACTTAATTCGATATTTTTATAAAAACCTTAAAAGTCAACTATTTACAATTTAATCAGTTTAAACATGGAGCCACTAGACGAGATTGACAGAATTATACTCAAGAATTTGCAGGAAAATGCAAAAATCACTACTAAAGAACTGGCGTCCATTCTCAACCTGTCCATATCGCCGGTGTATGAAAGGATAAAACGGTTGGAATCTCATAACTATATCGAACAATATGTTGCGGTATTAAACAGGATACTGCTCAAACAGCCGATAACAACATTGTGTCAGGTTTCAATGAGATATCACAATGATGCATACATCGAAAAATTTGAACAGGAAATTAATAACCTTGAGGAGGTACAGGAATGTTATCACATGGCTGGTGGCGTAGATTTCGTGCTCAAAATTAATATGGGCAGCCTGGATGAATATCACGATTTTGTGAAAAACAAGCTTTCGAAAATTGAAAATATTGGCACACTGATCAGTACGTTCGTTCTAAAAGAAATTAAACACTCTCATGCTTTCAAATTTTCTATGTTGTTGTTTAACTTCACTAGCTACCTGACCGGTAATGGCTTCCTTGAGGCTTTATGCTAATTTAATGCAAGTATTTGCTATAATAATATAGGGAGTTCTGACTGCCTTGTGAAATAGTAATATAACTGTCGACGATGATAAGATAAACTTATCGTCGTTTTTTTTTTGCTATTTTCAATATTGCTTCCAATTTAGGCTAATGATCCGATTTTTTTAATTCGGTTCTGAGGGTTTTGTATTATAAATTCTTTTTAGGACACGTGTTTTGTCTTTATTTTTCACGAAATCGGAGTTTTTTGAGATATCAAATTACTGTTTGACTTCTTTTTTACGGTATTATTTCTTTAAAAATACTGTTTTTCTATATAAATCATGTATTTATTCCTATTTGCCGCTTCATTAACAGGAAGTTTTATTGAATTGATGCGGGTATGAGTTTTATTTTCTGAAAAAACATAGAATTGTATCAATTATTAGGTCGATTTACAAGGTGTAACTAATTAATGGTCTTGTTTGATGTAGGGCAAGCCGTAAAAGTTAAGTTAATAACGGTATTCCTCTTAAAAATTGTATCGAGCCTCAGAATTCTTGGATTACAGACTACGCATATACACCTCTTAATGCAATATATAATATGGAAAAATTTATGAAACCCTTGTTGCTCTTTTTAGCCGGTCTATTCATCCTTGCACAAAATGTTTATTCACAGGAACGCACTATTTCGGGAAAGGTTACTGATCAGTCAGATGGAGTGCCATTACCTGGCGTAAGTGTAATGATCAAAGGTACTACAAGAGGAACTACAACCAATAGTGAAGGCGCATTTCAACTTAAGGTACCCTCGCAAAATGCTACTTTGGTTTTAACTTATATAGGTTACAAAACTACAGAAAGCGCAGTAGGCTCTCAGACCAGTCTTAAGATTCAGCTCTTACCGGTTCCAAATTTGATGAACGAGGTGGTGGTTACGGGTTACGGTTCACAAAACCGTAAAACGATAACTAGTGCAATTACATCCATCAAAGCCGAAGAAATTGCAAATATTCCAGCATCCAGTTCAGATCAGCTATTGCAGGGTAGGGCATCTGGGGTGCAGGTAAGTTCGAATTCAGGAACTCCAGGTGGTGGTGTTTCAGTACGGATACGTGGAACTTCTTCAATTAATGCCTCAAGCGAACCATTATACGTAATTGATGGAATACCAGTTCAATCTTCAAACTTGTCTGCTTTAAGTATCGGCGGATCGGTGACAAATCCAATGGCCGATATCAATCCCTCTGATATTGAGTCGATGGAAGTTTTGAAAGATGCTTCTGCTACAGCAATATACGGAGCCCGCGCAGCAAATGGCGTAGTACTAATTACAACCAAACGCGGTTCCAGCAGAAAATCTATAATTAATTTAGGCATGTATTATGGAACCCAAAAAATTAATAAGACACCGCCAATTGTGAACGGAACGGATTTTGAAATCCTGATGAATGAGGTGGCTGCAAATAGCTGGACCGACAGATTTGGATCAATCACGGCGCTAAACCCATCGGGGGCTGCATATGTACCTACCTATGCAGATCCGGCAAACACGATCAATACAAACTGGTATGATCCGGTATTAAGGACTGGCGCATTGCGGAATGTTGATCTTTCCATCAGTGGTGGCAGTGATAAAGTACAATATATGATTTCAGGTAATAACCTTTTACAGGAAGGTGTAATGAAGAAATCAGATTTTAAACGAAGTACTGGTAGGGTAAACCTCGATTTCAAACCGATTGATAAAATGAAAATCGGAACGAGTATGCTTTATTCTTATAATTCGCGTGGCAGGTTAAGAAATGATGACAATATTTCCGGTGGACTAGAAGGAACATATTTTTATCCGCCCAATAAACCAATCTATAATGCAGATGGCAGTTATTATAAAATTGCAACATTTGAAAATCCAATAGCGGCTATTGAAGAAAGTAATATTACCATGATTACTAACCGTTTTCTGGGAAGCGTATTTGGAGAATATGAATTTATCCCTGGATTAAGGTTAAGGTCATCTTTTAGTTTCGATTACAGTAACGCGGATGAGAGTGTATATGATAACTCAAAAACCAATACGGGCTCTGCAGTGAATGGAAATGCACAGGCCTTGTCTACCAACAACCAGAATTGGATACAGGAAAACGTGCTGAGCTATCAGTTCCGGGTGAAAAAGAATTCATTCAATGTATTGGTAGGAACAACGCTTCAGGAATCAAAAACAGATCTTACTTCTGCTACAGGACAAGGGTTTCCTACAGATGCTTTTACAGAAATTGTAGCTGCAGCTGTACAGAGGTCGAGCTCTACCAGTACTAGTTATGGTCTTGGCTCAATTTTTTCGAGGATTAATTACGATTATGATAAAAAGTACCTCTTAACAGCAAATGTAAGAAGGGATGGTTCATCAAGATTTGGAAAAGATAACCGTTGGGGTACCTTTCCTTCGGTAGGCCTGGGCTGGGTAATTTCGGAAGAAAGTTTTTTGAAAGGTTCAAAAACTCTAAGTTCACTGAAATTCAGGGCTAGTTATGGTATTACAGGAAATCAGAGTGGTATTCTTGATTTTCAATCGCGCGGACTCTGGGGTGGTGGTGCGTATGCTGATGTACCGGGTATCGCCCCTACGCAGATGGCTAACCCGAACCTGAAATGGGAAACTACAAAGCAGACGGATATAGGGATAGATTTTGGATTGTTTAGTAACAGGATTAACATTACGGCCGACTACTATTATAAAAAGACCAAAGACCTGTTGCTTGCTGTTTCTGTGCCTAGAACGTCCGGCTTTGATACCTACACCCAGAATTTTGGTGAAATGGAAAATAAAGGATTTGAATTGGGAATTAATTCCGATATCATCAGAAATGACCAGGGCTTCAACTGGAATTTGAACTTTAACATTGCTACCAATAAAAACAAGATACTAAAACTTGCTGCGCCATTTAATGTGTACAACCGTGATCTGTACCGTTATGAGGAAGGCGGTGAAATGTATGCCTTTTACCTGCATCCGCAAACCGGTGTAGACCCGCTTACGGGAAATATAACTTTCGAAGACGTAAACGGCGATGGCAGGTTTGATTCGAGTAACGACCGCAGGATTGTTGGAAGTGCTAATCCAGATTTATTTGGGGGCATAACAAATAGCATGAACTACAAGAATTTTGATTTGATGTTCTTTTTCCAATATTCTTATGGGAACGATCAGTTAAACTTTAACAGGTTCTTTCAGGAACATGGGGGAACACGCAGTACAAGTTATACGCTCAGTCAGCTGGACAGATGGCAGCAGCCGGGAGATGAAACAATGGTGCCCCGTATGACAGCTGCGAACTATGCCTCGGATTTGCGCCCGTCACGCTTCCTTGAAGACGGTTCTTACATGAGGTTAAAGAACGTAACACTCGGATACAAACTGCCGGTAAAAATTGCGCAAAAAATGAAAATGTCATCGGCACGGGTTTATCTGTCTGCACAAAATATCTGGACAATTACCAATTATACAGGATTGGATCCTGAGTTGACCGGAACGGCTTCTAATACGCTTACGCAAGGTATAGAGTTTTATAGTATGCCGCAGCCGAGAACAATTATGGCTGGTATAAATGTAAGTTTTTAATTTTTTCTAATCCATTACAGTTATGAAACAACAAATACATACTTTAAACTATATTCATTGTGCTGATCTTGTCAGGAATGGTCAGCCAACCAAAAATTCAATGTTATGGCTATTTAATTTGTCCGTGATTTTTGGGATACTGGTGATTTTTACGGGTTGCAATAAGGTGCTGGATCAGGATCCGGTAAACGAGGTAGATGCTGAGGTGGTTATCTCTGATCTGAAGGGCGCACAGGCAGCAGTCGCTGGTTTGTATAACCAGCTCCAGGACCAGAATTATTATGGCCGTAACTTTCAAATCATGTGTGATGTATCGTCTGATCAGGCTCAAAGTATTGGCACCTGGGATTTTTACCGGGAGATGGATACTTATCAGATTTCTACAGGAAACACCGAAAGCGGCTATTTTTACAGTCGGGCTTATAAAACCATATTTGTAGCTAATACTATTCTTGGAAAGGTACCTGGTATTTCAGGTATTACTGAGGCACAAAAGAATGTAATGTTCGGGCATGCCTATTTTGTGCGCGCACTGGCATATTTTGATCTGCTTAGGATATATGGTGGTATACCGGGTATAGTAGGTACGCTGGGTGTGCCTCTTATTACCGCAACCACAGATGGTACCATTGAGTATCCTGCGCGTGCCACCCTTCAGGCTTCTTATGATCTGGTAAGAAGTGACCTCTTGCTTGCATTAGATCTTTTGCCTGAAACGACGGTGAGATCTCAGGCTTCGAAAGGCGCTGTACGTGCATTATTATCAAGACTGAGTTTATATCTGGGCAATAATGCAGATGCGGTAAATTATTCGACATTGGTAATTAATGATGCCACCAGGTATACGTTATTAAACTCTTACAGTGATATTTTCCTGAGCAAACTGACGGCAGAATCAATATTTGAATTAAGTTATAATACGGCAGATCAAAGTGGAATCAGGAACTGGTATTACCCTACAAGTGCCGGTGGCCGTGGTGATATTGCGTCACACCTGTCTTTTGTAACTAAGGCAAAAGCTGACCCGAATGATGTACGGGGAACCCTGTTTGCCCTTGCTACAACAAATGTTTATTACCCTACAAAATTTGGAAGAACTGCAGGTAATATTGATAATATCCCCGTATTGAGAATTGCAGAGATGTATTTGAACCGTGCTGAAGCACGAGCAAAACTAGGGACTGATCTCACAGGTGCAGTAAGTGACCTGAACGCCGTGCGGACTCGCTCCAGGGCGGCAGCGCTAAACCCTGTTGGTCAGGCTGCGATTTTACAAGCTATCTGGGATGAGCAACAACTTGAATTTGCCTATGAGGGACATAGTTTTTTTGATTTCATCCGCACCGGACAAGCCTTGACAAAACTGGTAAACCAACCGAGGCTGAATTCCCCGACCTCTATAAGTCTGCCAGCGCTCAACCGTGTGCTGTTTCCGATTCCTTTATTTGAGGTAAACGCAAACGTGAATGTGGTGCAAAACGAAGCTTACCGATAGACCAGATAGTGACTCAAGAGTTGAATTATGAACCTGCATGAGCTTACATATTCAAAGAATAAATAAGCCCATGCAAGTTCATCACAGATAACAAACAATTATATTCTAATGAAAAGAAACGATATGATTAAGACATTTGGATTACTGGGAGTGGCCCTTAGTATTTCAATTTCGGATCTGCAGGCGCAGCAAACTGCGGCGCCTGCTACCGATCTGATAAAAGGAATGACATGGAGAAATATTGGCCCTAACCGTGGCGGACGCTCTCTGGGAATCGCAGGTAGTTCTAAACGCAAACTTGAATACTATTTCGGGGCCGTGGGTGGTGGCCTGTGGAAAACGGTAGATGGCGGCGCAAGCTGGAAACCTGTTACCGACGGTCAAATGAAAAGTTCGTCTGTTGGTGCTGTCGCTGTTTCTGAAACAAATCCTGACATCGTTTACTTCGGCACAGGCGAAACAGAGTTTAGAGGAAATATTATGCAGGGTGACGGCGTGTATAAATCTGTCGATGGAGGTAAAACCTGGAAGAACATCGGGTTAAAAAATACACAGTCCATCTCCAGGGTGCGTATTCACCCTACCAATCCGGATATCGTTTATGTTTCGGCACTTGGCCATGCTTTTGGCCCAAATGAAGAACGCGGGGTTTTTAAAACGATCGATGGCGGCAAAAGCTGGAAAAAAGTGCTGTATAAAGGAGATGGTGCGGGCGCTGCAGATCTGGTAATTGATGTGAACAATCCTGAAACGCTATATGCTTCTATCTGGGAAGTTTACAGGACTCCCTTTAAAATGTGGGGCGGAGGTGGTGCCTGTGGTTTGTTTAAATCAACAGATGGAGGAGCTAACTGGACAGAGTTAACCAACAAACCGGGAATGCCTGCTGCTCCGGTCGGAAAAATCGGCGTGGTAGTTTCGCCTGCCGACTCTAAACGGGTATGGGCAATTGTGGAGGCTAATGATGGAGGACTTTACCGCTCTGACGATGCGGGGATGACCTGGAAGATGGTTAATAATGAAAGGAAGTTACGGCAGCGTGCCTTTTATTATTCCCGCATGGTTGCCGATCCGAAGGACAGAAATGGTATCTATGGATTAAATGTAGGCTTTTACAAATCTTCTGACGGCGGGGTTACTTTTGATAAAACCATCAGGGTACCACACGGTGACAATCATGATTTATGGATAGATCCGGCAGATCCGATGCGTTTAGCGCAAGCGAATGACGGGGGCGGTACAATTTCTATTAACGGAGGCAAAGCCTGGACTGATGAAGATTATCCTACAGCACAATTATATCATATTATAACCACCAGTGATTTTCCTTATCAGGTAGCGGGAGCACAACAGGACAATACAACAATAGCAGTTCCCAGTGAAGGATGGGGCCACATGAATGTGAGAACTAACTCTATTAAACCGGGAATGGGATTTGCCTATGGTGTGGGAGGTGGAGAAAGCGGGTATATTGCACAGGATCCTAAAAACCCGGATATTTTTTATGCCGGAAGTCAGGGCGCATTATTAACAAGGATCAACAGGGCTACAGGGCAAACACGCGACGTACAGGTTTATCCGCGTTTTTTCTCTGGAGAGGAAGCAAAAACATTACCCGAACGCTGGCAATGGACATATCCAATTGTATTTTCCCCTGTAGATCCCAATAGGTTGTACACTGCATCTCAACATGTATGGATGACTACAAATGAAGGACAGAGCTGGGATAAGATCAGTCCGGACCTTACCTATGCAGATACTACGACACTAGGTACCAGCGGCGGTGTGATTACACGTGATATGAACGGTCCGGAGATCTATTCAACCGTATTTGCACTGGCACCATCTTACCATGATGTAAACACTTTATGGGCAGGATCTGATGATGGTTTACTGAATATAACCAGGGATAACGGTAAAACATGGCAAAATATAACACCAAAGGATCTACCTAAAAATACCCGTATCAGTATTATCGATGCTTCGAGGCACAAACCAGGTACAGCCTATGTTGCAGCGAAACGTTATCAAATGGATGACCGGACTCCCTACATATGGAAAACCCATGACTATGGTAAGACATGGAAAAAAATCATCAATGGAATCCGTGAAGATGATTATGTACACACGATCCGTGAAGATATGATCAGGCCCGGGCTACTTTATGCAGGAACAGAGCATGGGGTATGGGTATCATTTGATGACGGCGAAAACTGGGCGCCGCTACAGCTCAACCTTCCTGATACGCAGGTGGCGGATCTGATGGTAACTGAGAAGGACATTGTAATCGGAACACATGGACGGTCAATATACGTACTGGATGATGTTGCACCCCTGAGAGAATACAAGCCTGAAATCATTAAATCAAGCGCTTACCTTTTTAAGCCTTATTATGCAGTAAGAAGAGTGCAGAATGGTGTTTTCCAGTACTACCTGGGTAAGGAACCGAGCAATCTGATGATCGAAATACTGGATGCTTCAGGCAAAGAAGTACAAACTTTTATGGGTGTTAAGAGCAAGCCAAAAGCCGCAGACGATGATAGTGATGATGAAAATTATTATGGTCGCGGACAGCAGCCGCCAACAATGGACGCTGGTCTTAATGAATTTGAATGGGATTTACGCTACCCGGCAGCTACCTCGTTTAAAGGTATGATTATCTGGGGAGCAAGACCCGCTGTTGGCCCACTGGCGCCTCCGGGGATGTACAAAATCAGGCTAACCGTGGAAGGTAAGACTTTTATACAGCCATTTGAAATTAAGCTTGACCCACGACTGAAGGGCGTTACCCTGGCAGATGTTCAGGAACAGTTTAAACTGGCTCTGGACCTGAAAGAAAAAACTTCTCAGGCAAATGAAGCCGTGATCCAAATCAGGGATATTAAGGAAAAGATGAAGAAAGCAGGAGTTACAGACAAAAAGATTCTTGCAGAATTAAGCGCTGTAGAAGAAAACCTCTACCAGGTCAAAAATCAGAGTTCACAGGACCCTCTTAACTACCCAATCAAATTGAATAACCGCTTAGCTGCATTATGGCGAAGTGTTGAAACAGGTGATGCCAAACCTACCGACGGTTCGTATAAAGTCTATAAAGAACTCTCGGCAGAACTAAAGCAACATCTGGAAACGCTTGACGAGCTTTTGAAAGATAAAACGGTTAAAAAATTCGTCTCGAAAACGATCATTTAAGTATAGTACAGCTGCATTCCAGGATTTAATTCCTGATGCAGCTGCTATTTACCCGGGAGGGTCAGTGCCTAACCGACAAACAGGATTTATTAAAAGAAAATACTTATCAATGAAATTCAACAACATAATTGCAACGTTTGGCCTGATAGGGGTAATTGTCACCGGGGCCTTATCGGCGGTAAAAGCACAAAGCTCTGCTCCTGATACTTCACTTAACTTTTTTAAGGGAATGAAATACCGTAATGTGGGGCCTGGAAGAGGCGGACGCTCATTGGGTATTGCAGGTTCCGCTTCAAGAAAAAACGAATATTATTTTGGCGCAGTTGGAGGCGGGCTTTGGAAAACCACAGATGGCGGGCTTACCTGGAAACCGGTTACCGATGGACAATTGAACAGCTCTTCTGTTGGGGCAGTTGCGGTGGCTGAATCTAATCCGGACATTGTTTATATCGGTACAGGAGAATCTGAATTCCGTGGTAACATTATGCAGGGCGATGGTGTATACAAATCAACCGATGCAGGAAAAACATGGAAAAACATTGGGTTAAAAAATTCACAGACAATCTCCAGGGTCCGTATTCATCCTACTAACCCAAATATAGTCTATGTATCGGTACTTGGACATGCTTTTAACCCTAACGAAGAAAGGGGTGTTTTTAAAACTATTGACGGGGGTGCAACCTGGAAAAAAATCTTATATAAAGGTGATAAGGCCGGTGCGGAAGAATTAATCCTTGACCCAAATAATCCTGAAATTATATATGCATCGATCTGGCAGGTTTACCGAACCCCATGGAAAATGTGGGGCGGCGGTGGCGCCTGCGGCTTATTCAAATCTGTAGATGGTGGCAGCACCTGGACTGAACTTACGGCCAAACCAGGAATGCCGGTAGCCCCGATAGGAAAAATAGGGGTAACAGTTTCGCCAGTTGATTCCAAGAGGGTATGGGCAGTAATTGAAGCCAATAATGGAGGAGTTTTCCGGTCTGACGACGGGGGTATGACCTGGAAGCAGACCAATAGTGATCGCAAACTGATTCAGCGATCATTTTATTACAACAGGATATATGCTGATCCGAAGGATAAAGAAGGGGTTTATGTATTAAATGTTGGTTTCTTTAAATCAACAGATGGAGGGGTGAAATTTGATAAAGCCATTCGTGTACCGCACGGTGATAACCACGATTTATGGATAGATCCTAAAGATCCTGAAAGATTGGCGCAGGCAAACGATGGCGGCGGCACCATATCTGTAAACGGAGGGCAGACCTGGACCGATGAAGATTTCCCTACGGCACAGCTTTATCATATTATCGCTACCAATGATTTTCCTTATCATGTAGTTGGTGCACAACAGGATAATACTACCATTGCAGTTCCGAGTGAAGATTGGAACCATATGGTTTCAAGAACCAATTCTAACAAAAATATTCCTTATTCTTATTCAGTAGGGGGTGGTGAAAGTGGCTATGTAGCCCAGGATCCTAACAATCTGGATATTTTTTATGCAGGCAGTTATTCCAATACGCTAACTAGAATTAATCGTAAAACCGGTGAAAAACGCGAGGTAGAACCATTTCCGCGTTATTTTATGGGCGAATCGGCCAAGACATTGCCCGAAAGGTTTCACTGGACCTTTCCTATTGTCTTTTCTCCTGTAGACAGCAAAAGAATGTATGTGTCGTCGCAGCACGTGTGGGTAACCAATAATGAAGGACAAAGCTGGGAAAGAATAAGCCCTGACTTAACCTATGCCGATCCGACCAGTATGGGAGAAAGCGGGGGTATTATTACTCTTGACATGAGCGGTCCTGAATTATATTCTACAGTATATGCGTTGGCACCGTCTTACCATGATGTGAATACACTTTGGGCAGGTTCTGATGATGGCCTGATCCATATTACCCGGGACCACGGTAAGAAATGGGACAATATTACACCTCCGGGATTGCCTAAACATTCGAGGGTAAGTATCATTGATGCCTCAAGACATAAGGCAGGCACTGCATATGTAGCGATCAAAAGATATCAGATGGGCGACAGGGCACCATATATTTATAAAACTGACGACTACGGAAAAACCTGGAAGAAAATTGTAAATGGAATACCGGCTGGCAGTTTTGTACATGCAATAAGAGAAGATCTTGTGCGCCCGGGACTTTTATATGCGGGAACAGAACATGGTATAATGGTGTCTTTCGATGATGGTGACTATTGGAGTTCGCTTCAACTGAATTTGCCTAATACACAGGTTTCTGATATTGCTGTAACTGAAAAAGATGTGGCCATTGCCACTCACGGAAGATCAATGTATATCCTGGATGACATTGCCCCGATAAGGGAATTTTCGAAGGAAGTAGCAAAAAAACCGGTGCATTTATTTAAACCTTATTATGCAGTAAGAAAGGTGCAAAATGCGGTAATTCAATATTACCTCGAAAAAGCATCTGACACTTTAAGAATTGAGATTCTTGATCCAGAAGGAAAAATTATTCAAACTTTTGCAGGTGAAAAACCAAAAGCAAAGACTGATGATGCAGCAGCAGGAGATGATGAAGAATACGGTCCTCCTGTGCAAAAGGCACCCGCAATGGCTAAAGGGCTGAATGTTTTCAACTGGGACTTACGCTATCCTGGTGCCAAGGTATTTAAGGGGATGGTAATGTGGTCTGCGCGCCCACAGATGGGACCAATGGCGCCCCCGGGAATTTATACTGTCCGCCTCATTGCAGGTGCCCAAACAATGACCCAGACTTTTGAAATTAAATTAGACCCGCGTTTGCAGAACATCTCGGTTGCCGACATACAGGAGCAGTTTAAACTGGCTAGAATGATCAGGGAGGAAACTTCAAAAGCAAACGAAGCTGTAATCCAAATTAGGGAAATTAAAGAAAAAATTGCCACTGACAATAAAAACGCAGAAAGTAAGAAAGTCCTTGAGGCCCTTAGTAAAATTGAGGAAACATTGTATCAGGTGAAAAATCAAAGCAACCAGGACCCGCTCAACTTTCCTATCCGGCTAAACAATAAGATGGCGGCATTGCAGCGTATTGTAGAAGGTGGGGAAGCCAGGCCTACCGACGACTCTTATACAGTATATAAACAGCTGGCAGAGGAGATTGCAAAACAAATAGAAGAACTGGATAAATTAATGAAAAGCAAAGAGCTTAAAAAATATGCTCCTCTGGCAGTCTGACACTTGATACGTTTTATTCAGAAAACACTAAGTAATGCCGGCAAAAAAGAACTTTATCAAAAATGCGATCAGGAGAATAATGCCAGTTATTTTCCTGATCGTGTTTTTTATGCCAGTTAGTGCAACATATTTCCTCTTCAAGATCAGGCAAACCGGCATACGCCAATCCGTTGAAAAAACAATGGATGAAGGTGGGGAAGAACACCATATTGAGGTGCTTAAAATTCCATTCAGTGTTGAAAAACAAGGTGACTTTGAACGTACCGAAGACAATGAATTTAGATACAAGGGTAAAATGTACGATGTTGTACGGCTTGAAAAACATGGAAATTCGACATGGTACTGGTGCATGTGGGATGAAGATGAAACTGCCCTTGAAGATAAACTGAGCGTAGCCGAAGGAAGAGCAGCCGGTGCTTTCGCATATAATGAGAATACTGAAGAAATGATTAGTTTTTTTCTAAATTCATTATATATACATAATTCCGAATATGTATTCTATTTTCCTGTGAAATATCTTATTGCCACCAGGCCATCTAAAAGATATATTCGGCTTAACAGGTCGCTTACACCCCCAACACCGCCACCTCAGGTATAGATTTACTGTTTCTAACTCAATGAAGTATTGCGCATTGCAATGCTATAGGAAGTGTTGTATCTAAACCCCAGTAAAAACTTTATATGATAAAATTATTAATTACGTTCCTGTTGCTGTTTTTCGTGTTTTCTATAGAAGCGCAGGTACTGACTGTTAAAGATAAAATAACCAGGCAACCTGTGAGTACCGCGGCGGTGACAGGCGCAGGTACCGGTGGCGTATTAAATGCCAATTCAAAAGGAGAAATAGATCTTTCCAAAATGGCTTCAGGATCAACCTTTACAATTAGTGGTCAGGGTTACAAAACGGAGGTGTTGACTATGCAGCAACTGGAAGACAATAAATTTGCCGTTTTTCTTGTGGAGAGTAATATTTCACTTGACGCGGTTGTAATTTCAGCATCAAGGTGGCAACAGTCGAAACGCGATGTCCCAAACAAAATTACCGCAATCCAGCAGAAAGATATCATTTTCCAAAATCCGCAGACTGCGGCAGATCTTCTGGGGCAAACTGGCGAGGTGTACATTCAAAAAAGCCAGATGGGCGGTGGAAGCCCTATGATTAGGGGTTTTGCCACTAATCGCGTATTGATCACTGTTGACGGGGTAAGGATGAATACCGCGATTTTCAGAAGCGGGAATCTGCAAAATGTGATTTCCGTTGATCCATTGGCAGTAGAAAATGTAGAAGTACTGTTTGGGCCAGGATCGGTAATTTATGGAAGCGATGCAATTGGAGGTGTAATGAACTTTAGTACCTTGTCGCCAAAACTCTCTGCATCAGACAAAACCCTTGTAACGGGAAATGCGCTTACACGCTGGTCGTCTGCCAACTCGGAGAAAACGGGACATGTCGATTTTAATATCGGACTGAAAAAATGGGCTTTCTTAACTAACATCTCTTATACCGACTTTGATGATCTTAAAATGGGTTCAAAGGGGCCTGCAGAATACCTCAGACCGGAATATGCGGAGGTAATTAATGGGGTAGATACAAAGATAACGAATGCGGATCCCCAGAAACAAGTTCCTACTGGCTATAATCAGATCAATCTGATGGAAAAAATTCTGTTTAGGCCGAATGACAACTGGAGTTTTAATTATGGATTTCATTATTCAACAACTTCGGATAATCCTAGATACGACAACCTGATCAGGTATAGAAGTGGTGCGCTTCGCTCTACAGAATGGTATTACGGGCCACAAAAGTGGATGATGAACAATTTGGTTATTGCCAATACTGAGCAACATAAGTTGTATGACAACATGAAGATTGGGCTTGCACATCAGTTTTTTGAGGAGAGCAGGCATGACCGGAATTTTGGAGCGGCAAACAGGACAAACAACGATGAAAAAGTAAATGCGCTGTCCGCAAATTTGGATTTTGAAAAAATATTGGCACAAAAACATTCAATCTATTATGGGGCAGAAGTTATTTACAACAAGGTCAATTCAACCGGATCAATTGAAAATGTTAACACCGGTGCGATTCAAAACGGCCCGGCGCGTTATCCGGATGATTCAAACTGGAGCTCTTATGCCGCTTTTATCACTTATCGTTACAAGGCTTCTGATAAAGTGAGCTTTCAGGCAGGAACAAGGTATAACCACTATTTGCTAAATGCAAAGTTTAGTGACGAGTTTTATCCTTTTCCATTCACCAGTGCAAAAGTTAACCAGGGCGCATTAACCGGAAGCGCCGGCCTGGTTTATTCGCCGGCTGCAACCTGGAAAATAAGTACCAACCTATCTACCGGCTTTCGGGCCCCCAATGTGGATGATATAGGTAAGGTATTCGAATCCACGCCAGGATCGGTGGTAATTCCCAATCCTGATCTTGAAGCGGAGTATGCTTACAATGCTGACCTGGGCATTGCGAAAACCTTTAGCGACATTATAAAAATAGATGCTACCGCTTATTATACGCATTTAGATAATGCGATGGTGAGAAGAAATTACACGCTTAATGGATCGAGCGAAATCATTTATGACGGGGAAGCCAGTCAGGTGCAGGCAATTCAGAATGCTGCAAACGCCCATGTTTTTGGGATACAGGCCGGTGTTGAAATTAAATTACCGGAAGGATTCGGACTGAATTCACGGTATAATTACCAGAATGGAAAAGAGGAACTTGATAACGGAACAAAGGCCCAGTTAAGACATGCAGCACCATGGTTTGGCACCACGCATCTAAGTTACACCCGCAGTAAGTTGAAGGGCGATTTGTATGCTTCGTATAGCGGAGATGTAAGTTTTGAGGATATGGCACCTTCGGAGGTCGAAAAAACTTACATGTACGCCATTGATCCTAATGGAAAGCCTTTTTCGCCTTCATGGTTTACGTTAAATTTCAAGGTATTGTACCAGCTTTCTGATCATTTAATGGTGAATGCAGGTATTGAAAATATAACTGACAGAAGATACAGGCCTTACTCTTCGGGGATAGTTTCTCCGGGAAGAAATTTTATAGCATCGTTGAGAGCGTCATTTTAACCTAACCCAGCAAAAGCCCTGTTGAACGCATGTAATTCAAATGCGTTCAACAGGGCTTTAAAATTTATCTTTCATTCCCATGATGCCCAACAAGCCGCCGGTATGAATGGCGACTACCTTGTCTTGCGGGGGAATTTGCTTTTTCTCTACGAGGTCGTAAATCGCAAAACACATTTTAGCGGTATAGACCGGATCTACCAATATGCCCTGGTCTGCAGTGAATGTTTTCATGAATTGTATCAGTTCAGGTTGGGTTTTTGCATACCCGCCAAAATGATAACCTGTATGTAAAATCAGCTGATCAGTTATAGTCGTGTATTTGCTGATCTCCTGCCTGATAAATTCGCCGACTTTCAGCACTGGCACTACATGCAGTTTTGTTTTTAAACCGGCGTCCCGGATGCCCTGTAACAAACCTGCGGCTGTGGTCCCTGTACCTGCAGCACAGAAAATATGATCGGTATCTGACGGAAGTTCGGCTATCAATTCTGCGCAACCCTCAACTGCTTCGGCCGAGGCACCGCCCTCATCAATAAAATAAGTGTCAGGACTATCGCCAAAATATTTTTCGTAACAGGCTGTTTTGTCCCTGTAGCTTTCGCGGTCAGTAAAAATTAGCTCCATTCCATAAAGCCTGCATAATACCAGCATCTCATTCTGTACGGCTTCTCCCCTAACAAACGCGGTAGCTTTTAATCCAGCTCTTGCCGCTGCCGCTGCGGTGGCAACCAGGTGGTTGGAGTAGGCACCCCCAAATGTTACCAGGTGGTTTTTCTTCTGTGCTGCTGCGGCGCTGAGAATATATTTAAGTTTTCGCCATTTGTTTCCAGAGATATAAGGATCTATTAAATCATCCCTTTTCATCCAGAACGAGGACAGTATGGGGTGCTTTAACTGGTGTAACGGGCTGTACAGGTCTGCAAACATCACACAAATATAAAGTCTTTTAACAAGGCATTTTCCTAATATCTACACCATTAAGTTTTCGTTATTATTTCTTTTCAGAAATGTAATAGTTAAAGATTAGTTTTGTAGGCTGGAACCAGAATGCGGTTTTACCTGTAGTAGGCGATTCAAAAGCAAAATCTGAGGCCATCATAATATTACCAATAACTTATTAATGGAAAATACGAATAGCGGGCTGGAACTGGAAGATCAGGATTTATACGAACACTTCAACATTGTTGTTGATAACGGGCAGTCGCCGCTGCGCGTGGACAAATTTCTGATGCAGCGACTGCAGAATGCGTCAAGAAACCGGATTCAAAACGCAATTGATGCTGGTAATGTGCTTGTAAACAAGGCTACGATTAAGGCTAGCTACAAGGTGAAACCGGCAGATGAGATCTCTATAGTATTTCCTCATCCTCCAAGAGATACCGAGGTTTATCCGGAAGATATCCCTTTGGATATTGTTTATGAAGATGCCGACTTGCTGATTGTCAACAAACCAGCAGGAATGGTTGTACACCCTGGATTTAACAATTACACAGGTACACTGGTAAATGCGCTTGCCTTCCATTTTGAGCAACTGCCCCAGCTGCCGGGCAACGAAGGACGGCCAGGCCTGGTGCACAGG